>Ga0247739_10000136_pt1 | contig 24342 bp, 19 predicted proteins | sample UWRJL058202B2_FD_180943 | JGI IMG/M metagenome (GOLD analysis project Ga0247739, IMG submission 180943) | Plant litter microbial communities from Arlington Agricultural Research Station in Wisconsin, United States - UWRJ-L058-202B-2 | ecosystem: Environmental > Terrestrial > Plant litter >...
AATAGGATTGTTTTGACGGCGGCGAATAAGAATATCAATTATCTGACGTACTTCTTCATCGCGACCAAGCACGGCATCAATTTTTCCTTGCCTCGCAGCTTCGGTTAAGTTGACAGTAAATTTATCTAGTGAAGGAGTTTTACTTGGCGCACCACCTTGAGATCCGCCACCAAAATCGGCTGCGCTTGAATCGCCAGTATTTAAATTGCTAGATTCACCAGTTGTACCAACAACCGAGCGAACTACGTCACGCAAAGATTCGGGAGGAATTTTTTTCAATTCACCGTTAGTGAATTCGCTTGCTCTGCGCAAACTTTCGTCGAGCATGAGCGCAGCAAAAATATGTGCCGACGTTGTTTTAGGATGATTGTATTCGACCGAGGCAAGTATCCACGCGTTTTTAGCAAGATCGACAATGGTTGGCGAAAGCGCAGGTGCGCGTGAATTGCCCGCCTTGATGCCATCCAACTCGCGGTTCAGATGCCTGACCACATTGCCAATATTAACTTCAAATTTTTCAAGTATCGCCGCAACATCACTGTCAGGAATTTCGAGAATTTTTAATAGCCAGTGTTCAATCTCAACATTGTAATGCGTTCGCGAGAGACATAAGCCCGCTGCGCCTTCAAGTGCATTACGGCAAGGTTCGTTGAGCTTTCCTACGAGCGATTTTAAATCTATAGTTATCATAGTGATGTCCTTAAGGCGTTAACAACAAGTGATGTTAATAAATTGTCAAAAATTAATTGTTTAAAGAAGACTTCGGGCATTGATTCAATTTACGAAGACTAGGTGAACCTATGTTTGGAAACTCTAATTTTTAATGTGCCAGTTAAATTTGATTCGTCTTCCAGCCCACTTGAAAGCCAAGTGTTCCATCCTATGATTGCGGTTGATTTACGTTCCAGTTTAATTTTATTGGGCACATCTTTACGGTTAACCTCAATAATAAATTCGTAATCTTGCTCAATGCCCACATAAAGGCGAACCATATCATTAAGCGCATGCAATGCCTGAGTTCCCGGTGCAAATTTGAGAAATTGCTCGCGATTCAGCGGGCCTAAGGATATACGAATTTTGCCTTGGGCAAACCAACCTTTGGTTCCTAAGATAACGGATTTCCCCAGGTGCGAATTTTGCCCAAGTGGAAGCTCTTTACCTGGGAGGCGAGTGCGAACATCGGGTATTAATTCTTGCCACTGGCCGATAAATTCTTGTACATCCACCGGGATTTTAAAATAATCCTGCAGGATTCGTTTTAATCCACTTGCTGAACGCACTTGTTGCGTTAGCAGGCCGCTGTAAAAAACAAGCGATTCGTCTGCAACCGCCATGCGATTTTGTAAGCCACCAGTGCCCAGCCCTATCAGCGAAAAAAGGGCATTAGTAGCTTCATCGCGTTTTTTCTTTTGTGAAACCGCCAGTTTTTTTCGTTCGTATTCAATCGGCAGATTGTATTTCGTGGCCGCTTGATAAAAAAGCGATGCGGTGCGATGGTGAAACAAATCAAAGTAATGAACTAGGGCACTATCTTTTTGTTTTAATCGCTGCAAAATTAATTCGGTGTAGTGGTAAGGCAAAACGCCCATAGCGCCTATGAGCCCCAAAAAATTAATTGAAAGATTCCATTGATTTGAATTTTCTGTTGCTTCATTACCACGCTCTATAGCGCTGATTTCCGCATTGGGAAATTTGAATGATGGCGTTCCTTTAAGCCTTAAGGTTTCTGAGCTTGGTGGAAAAAATCCAGCGATTGGATTTTTAGCGCGAAGTCTATCACGCCCCATTGCTATTTTTTGGGGATTAAAAAGTTCTGCTCTCTCGATTAACCGAACCGCTTGAAAAAAAGAATAATGCTGCGGTTTATGTTCGAGGTCGTCAATTATAGAAGTACTTTTTCGCCGGCTCTGGGGGGACATTTTTTCAAATAACCTTCTTTATTTTTGCGCTTAACCAGGACTCGAGTGAACGAATTGACTGAACAATATAAACCGAAAAAATGCTCCAACACGGAAGCAAACAAATAACTGCTATTACCGCTTGATTGAATATCATCAATGGTAATTTCTACTTCTATACCGCGGCACATAGCAGTGCGGCCATCAAAATGTAAGGGCGCACTTATAGCGCGTGCATTAAGTGAAAATATAGAAGCGATGAGCGCGCGACTTGCCGATGATTCTTTAAAATCATACAAGCGCAAAATTTCTTTTAGCGACTCGGTTGGGTTTTCTCTACTGGTGAGCGATAAATGATTCAAGCTTAAGTGCGAAATCAATCTCCAGCGTGCGCCCTCACGCAGGTTCGGCCTGAGTGTAGGTGTGGGCTGTGTCAAGCAACGAATTTTTTCGCAAGGTGGCGCTGCATTTACACATTGCAATTTGGGTTGATCGCGATTGAAAGGAAGCTTTGCCGGCAGATCGCGATTGCTAGCATGGGTTTCAATAATAAGCGTGCGATCATCGGGAATATTTGGGTTAAGTTTTAAATCGACCAGCGTTAAAAAAATATCTGTGCCTTCATCGCGATCAATATGATTTAATTTCGCGTGGCGTCGCATAGCGTGCCAGTACGCGTGGTTGTCGCGATCAAGATGTTCATGCTTTAAACCATAAAACGGTAAATACTCAGATTTTTCACCAGAAGCGGTTTGAGCTGTGACTTTATCAACCGAATAAATTTCATAGCCCAATGGTCGCCGGGTATCTGCCACAATTTGATATTCAAGTCGGGTGTGATCAATTTTAATGGGGTCAGCTTTATGCTCAAATAGATTCACAATCGGCGTGCAGCCCATTACGAATGTTTCTGCAGAAATATTATGTTCAAGTTCTATATCGGAATTATTTAAATAAATATATAAATTTAATTCGCTGTCAGCACTTGCTGGAATGTGATCGGATAAACCATCAATATCGATAAACATAAATTTTTCAGGAAAAGCAAAAAATTCTGTCAATAATCTATAACCAACAAACGAAGCTGCCGGGTAGGGGAATAATCCTTCGTCGGTATTAAACCCAACGGCTTTAATGGCACTTTTATTTAAAAAAACGGGACGCACATCCGCATCAGAACTGCTAATTACAATTGACTGGCATTCATTCAATAACATTTCGTAAAGCGGATTAATATGTTGTGGTTGGCCTTTTAAATAAAAACGAAAGCGATTCGGTTTTAACTCCGAAAAACTAATCGCAGGAGAAAAAGTTTTAAGCTTGAGCCGTAGCACGCCGCCTGCACCGCGAATTGACGCTGAACCTGGTGTTGTAAAAGGACGACCAACGAGCCCTGCATCTACAACCGAACACGGAAGTAGTTCAACCGGATAGGTTGTGGAGAAGCGACAATTCTCTCCCTGGAATTGTTCGGTTTCAACAAGTGTATTTTGCGGTATCAGATAAGCTGCTTCCAATTGATCTTTGTCGGCAACAAATCTTGCAATACTCATTGAGGGAATGGGGCGTTGATAATGTGGAAATATAACCCCCAGTAGAGCATCACTTAACTCTGGAAAATCATCATCTAATTTATGCTGAATGCGCGCATTTAAGTAAGCAAAGCTTTCTATTAAACGCGATACGTGGGGGTCTTCTGTGGTGTCGGTGCTAATGCCAAGGCGCCCGGCAATTTTTGGATGCTCTTTTGAAAATTCGGCTCCCATTTGACGAATGAAGGCCAATTCCTTTTCGTAATAGGGTAATAATTCATCAGGCATGTTTTGATTCTTCCACGTTAACTGTTCTTGAAACCGGGTCTAGCACAGAATCAAAAATAATAACTTCTGGTGCAGGATCAGCATAGAGTGTTGCGTCAATCCTGAAGCGCAATGTTCTGTCTGCAGTATTTGTATTAGTGATATGTTGCACTTTCACAGTTTTAAATCTTGGCTCAAAGTCAGTTAGAATTTTTTCTAGCAAGCGTGTGAAGCTTCTTTTCTTTTCCAAATCTGCAATATTAATGGCTGCCAAATCAGGCAAGCCGTAATTCAACAAGGAAACATCCAACTGAGGATATTCGTCGGGAGGCGATACCATTCGGTGCCGAGTATTTAATAAATTTTGCAAATCGCGGCGCACTGAATTGCGTAAATCTCGCAATTGTTGATGCCGGTTTTTATCGGCCTCACTTTGCATTTGCGGTTCGTCATCTAATAAACGGTCAAGTATAGATGCGCGAAATTGTTTTTTTTGATTGTTGCGCATAACTATGAAACTTTTCCAGTTTGAACTAATTCAGTGACAAGTTCTAATTCGGAGACCATATTATCCAACTGATAATGCGGCGCGAGTTGAATGATGCACAAGTATTGTCCGGGTTTGTCTGGATGTTCACTCACTTTTACAGAAGCTTCACGCAATGGGTAGCGCGCTTGTTCATCCCATTCAAGATCTTCGCGTCCGGTCGTATATTTAAACAACCATTTCATTAAAAAATATTCGCATTCTTCTGCACTGATAAACGAACCGATCTTATCTCTGATCATCACTTTAATATAATGAGCGACACGCGAAGCGCACAATACGTGTTGCAACATAGAAGATAATTTGGCGTTAATTTCGCTGTTGCCTGTTTTATTGGTTTGCTGAATGGATTGATTACTGTAAAACGCACTGAACGGTGTGTCATAACAGTGACATAAAGGAACAAAACCAATATTGCTCAACTCGCGTTCTAACGTATCCGTAATTAATACTTCAGTGAGCGGCTTGGTAATAAGTTTGTGCGGATCAGTTTCAAAACTTGCGTGCGAAAAATTCGATAATATTCCGCCGCCTAGTTGATCGCGGGGTACGCCGCGAATGTGACCGAACCAGCCAACGCTTGCAAATTCTCGAATTAAAATTCCTGCGAATGCGTAACAGGCATTCCCCCACAAATATCCATCGCTATTTTCAGCTTCATTTTTTTCGTGAAAATAGATGCCTTTGTAACTACCCGGTTGCGTACGATATTGTTCACGCATTAAAACCCGCGGAAGGGTAAGCCCGATAAATCGGCTATCACTTTTTGTGCGCAAAGAGCGCCACTGAGTGTATTCGGTTTGACTAAAAATAGATTGCAAATTTAATGGCAAACCGAGCGTAGCAAAATTATCCAAGCCAAAAAATTCGCTTGAAGCAGATGCAATAAAAGGTGCGAAAGCTGCGGCTGATATCTCAGCGATACCGCTTAAAGTTGCAATATCATCGTATGGGTGAGCTGCAGATCTTTTATGGCTTATTTCATAATCGCCAATAATTACACCGTAGGGTTCACCACCCGGCGTGCCATATTCAGCGCTATAAATTTTGTGGAAAAGTTGGCTTTGGTCGAAATCCAGAGCGCGTTCGATATCTTTGACGACTTCTGACCAGCTGATGTCCAAATAACGAATTTTAATTTCGCGTTTTCCATCCGCCTGATTTGCGAGATGCCAAAGCCCTCGCCAAGATGCTTCAAGTTTTTGAAATGCTTTTTGATGAATGATGCAATTGAGTTGATCGTTAATGAGCTCATCAATCAGCGATATCGCACGAAAGATGGCGGTCGAAAGATCGCTAACACTTTTTAAATTTTGTTTATTTTCAAAATGCTCAAACCAATAACTAAGCGCACGTCTGTTATTAGGTTCGTTTAGAAAATAAGTGAGTTGTGACGGCTGTGAAAAATTGTAATTTAGCAGTGAATCCAGAGGTATCTGTTCAGTCGAGGTAGAGTTTATTAGAGAATTGCTACTATTAACCGACACAGAAAATATTCCATTTAATTGCAAAAAAGGGGGCAAAAGCCCCCTTTCGGGTGAGTATCATTTAGCCTGCTTTTGGAATATTCGCAACCAAACGCAATGACGCTGTTAATTCCTCCATTTGCAACCAAGGGCGCATCCAGGCAATTGCGTTGTAAACACCTGGTTGACCTGGAACTTCCTTAACTTCAACGCGAGCTTCCGCCAATGGGTAGCGCGCTTTCATTTCTGCGCTCGCACCTGGGCTGCCGTTCACGTAGTTGCTAATCCAGCGATTAAGCCATTCTTCAGCTTCAGATGCTTCCATAAACGAACCAATTTTGTCGCGCGCCATTACTTTAAGGAAATGAGCAATGCGAGAAGTGGCCATTATGTAAGGTAAGCGCGCTGATATAGCAGCGTTTGCGGTAGCGTCCGGATTGTCGAATTTTTTAGGCTTTTGAGTTGTTTGCGCGCCGAAAAATACAGCGTAGTCAGTATTTTTGTAGTGGCACAGTGGCAAGAAGCCCAATTTGCTAAGCTCTGCTTCGCGACGATCAGTAATGCCAATTTCAGTTGGGCATTTTTGATCGAAATCACCGTCATCACTCACAAACACATGACTCGGCAGGCCTTCAACTTTACCGCCGCCTTCTGCACCACGAATACTTGTACACCAACCGTATTCAGAGAACGCGCTAGTTAAGGTTGCGCCCAATGCATAGGCTGCGTTCATCCAGCAATAATCGTTGTGATCAGTTGCTAAATGGCGGCCATCGTCTGCGCGCGGTGCTTCTTCAAAATTAAATGCATCAATCGGTTTGGTCGCTTGGCCATAAGGAAGGCGCGCAAGCACGCGTGGCATGGTCAAGGTTACAAAACGTGAATCTTCACTGTCTCGGAAGCTGCGCCATTGAATGTATTCCGCTGAATCGAATACTTTTTCAAGATCGCGAGGCTTCAATAATTCGGTGTAGCTATCAAAGCCGAACATTTCTGGCGCTGCCGCTGAAAGGAATGGGCAAAAACCAGCTGCTGCAACATTAGACATTTTGGACAATAAAGAGATGTCGTCAGGATGCGATGAGAACTCGTAATCTCCTACCAATGCTGCATAAGGTTGCCCACCAGCAGTACCAAATTCGCTCTCATAGATTTTTTTGAAAATTTGGCTTTGATCAAACTCAACCGCTTTTTCCAAATCTTTACCGAGTTCGTTTTTGCTGATATTCAACATGCGAATTTTCAGCTGTGAACTGGTTTCAGAACTTGAAATTAAATGATTCAGGCCACGCCAGGAGCCTTCTAATTTTTGAAATTTGTCGCTGTGCATAACTTCAGCAAGTTGCTTTGACAGCATTTCGTCAATAGCGGCAATAGCGGAGTTAATTGTTACCGAAAGATTTTTATCCCACTTTACCGTGCCTTTTACAGCTTCTTTGGTCAGTGTTCTCAACAGTTCTTCGGTTTCATTGCGAGCGGTTTGTTTAGTCGCGCTGATGGCTTGTTCGAGAAAACTAAGCTCGCCGGCTTCTGCGCTGGCTGTTTGTGTATCGAGTTGCTGCTCATTATTTGCCATCTGTGTCACCCTTATCTTTATTTTCCGCAAGACCGAGTTCGCTTGACAATGAGCTAAGCGCGTTCGTATTACTTAAAATATCCTCAAGCAAAGATTCCAGATCTTCCGATCGATCTGCTTTGGTCAGAAGATCTCTTAATTTGTTGCGGGTTTCGAGCATTTTGCGTAGCGGCTCAACTTGCTCAACAATTTTATGCGGCTCAAAATCTTCCAGATTTTTGAAGTCGAGATTGACTGACATTTGGCTGCCGTCATCTTCCAATAAATTATCGACTTTCAATCTGAGTTGTGGATTCACTTTAGCCAGAACATCGTTAAAGTTGTCGCGATCAATTTGCGAGAACTTGCGTTCTTTAAGTGATTTTTTCCCTTCGGTGTTGTCGCCGGAGTAATCCCCCATAACACCCATTACGAACGGGATTTCTTTTTCAACGGAAGTGCCATTTGTTTCAAGATCATAAGTGATATGAACTCTTGGCTTTCTCACCCGTTTTAATTTGTCGTGGATGCTATCTGACATGGACCCTAATCCTTCTTGGCTAAGTGTATTGTTTAATCTTCATCTTTAACGCCGGTCAGCTCGCTGTAGCGTTCGCGGGATGAAGAATCTGGAATAAGCTCATTGATGAGTTCATTGAGCGGCATATTACCCCATTTTACTGCTTTTTCAATGACGTATGAAACGGGGGAGTGGGGTTCGGTTTTACGGAAAAATTTTGCGATTTCCAACAATTGTTTGAAAGCTGCCTCGCGACTATTGATTACTCCTGAGGAGGTTTTCGCGGTTGATTGCGACGTGCTTTGAGGAGCGCCATTGCTGTCAGCAGAGTCTGTTTCAGTGGTGCTTTCAGGTTCTGGCGCAGTTGGAATTTTTTCTTTACCTAAATGCGCGACAGCACCACGACACTCTTCCAATATAGAAACTATATTTCGGGTTGGAGGCGCAAATTCAGATCCGCAACGTTGATCGAGTAAATTTCCCAGTTCTTTATAGATGTCTATAGCGACAGATAAATTGTCCATAAGGCCAACATAAAATTCTGCGCTTGAATCGCCAACGGCGCGTTCAATATCTTCAATAGAGAAACCTAATTTTGCCACTTTATTTTGGCGAGTGTCTTCATCAGGACTGCGCTGGGCTTCGAGGGCCTGCTGATATTGCCAGAGGCTGAACGGGCCAGGGCTGTAACCTTCGGTTATCGGAACTTTTCGAATTGGTGCAATTAAAACGCCTTCGGCGCCTTCGCCATTAAGACCTGAGAGTGGAGCTATGCGAGTTTCAATGCCATCCTCATCGGGAGTTGGATATAGACCATCCCAAAAATTCTCTACCAAACCTTTAATTAACTCAAAGCCGTTACGCAAACCGTGAAAGCCATTACGGCGGATGAGCGCCTCAGTAAACCAGCATGCAACTTCAAGATCTTTGCTTTGAGTAGTAAGAATATCTGGCGCGAGACTTATAATTTTGCGCCAATGTTCATCGGCTGCTGTGCTGTCGCCATCATGTATGGCTTGTCTTTCTGACGCGCGTGCTGCAGCGCGTGCGGATTTTAATTGTTGATATTTGGATAAAGGTGAAGCGTCTTGACGTACATCAATACCGGTTGGCTGGTCATCTGAAATGGGCTGTAGGAGCGCATTGGTAGCGTCAGTATTAGCTGGCAAAGCCATTAATCATATCCTTTTCTTTATTCTCGACATTTAGCCTGATTGGAATTTCTAAATTTGCGAGGTTAGAGTGTGCTTGCAAAGAAGCTGAGCAATACATCATTTGTAGTTCGATATTGCAAGTAAATCTAGTCGAAATGACCTGCCAAGTTAACAAGTTGCTTTATAAATTAAAAGCCATTCATGCCATTTAATGTAATATTGAGATCTGGTATGTGCTTTTCGTAATGTGATCATATTCAAATTACGAGCACGGCGGGGCATACTGTGCCAGATTTTTTTGGCTGCTCCGGCATTCGGTCGTGGAGCTATATGCCCTGGTTGTGTTAGTGCAACAATTACGCTGTTCTAGGATGATGAAATGGCATTACAGATTACGTTAATTAAAGCACCGCCAGCTGTTTCTATGGCGAAGACTTCACATGTGTTCGATAAGCGTGGAGGCACTTTGGGGCGCAGCGATTCCAATTTCTGGGTGCTGCCTGATCTCGAAAAATTTCTGTCGTCTTGTCATTGTGAACTGCTGTATGAGGCGGGCGGGTATTTCCTCCTGGATTTAAGCACCAATGGAACCTTCCTTAACAGTGGTTTTGAGCCGATTGGAAAAGGTTCAAAAGTGTCACTCAAAACAGGCGATATATTTGATGTCGGTGAATATCGTTTTTCGGTTGAGTTTATTGATGATCAGCCATTTGGTTTCGCATCTCCACAACCCTCAAGCAAGACATCGGCGATACCTGACGATTTATTCGGCAGTAGCTCTGTTGCATCTATAAGCTCCAACAATCCTTTTAGTGGTGGCGATTTTTTGGTGTCCGATTTTTCAGCGGGTCTGGCTGAAACACAAGATCCTCTTGCTGCGTTTGATAACGCTAACAAGATAAAAAATAACGATCATTTCGGAACCAGTTCACCGTTTGGCTCCGCGGACTCTAAGCCCAGTGTTCCAAAAGATCATTTTTCTACTAGTAGTTTGGTTGATGCATCAGCTCATGTAGATCAGGCAATTGCATGGCCGTCATCCAATCGCGAAAATTTAATTCCAGATGATTGGGAAGATGATTTTCTCGGTTCCGGTACAAGTTCTGGATTCGAAACAAGTGCGGATCCATTCGATACACCTGTATTTGAGATTCCCAAGCCTATACCGCCCAAACAAAAAAATAATGATTTTGGAACTGCGGGTGCATCTATAGTTAAAGCCCAACCAATTCCGCAGCCAGTGCAAAAGCCGGTCGTGGAAGCGAATATTGTAGAAACTCCGAAAGTAGAATTGAAAACGCCACCTATTGCGGTGGTTATACCACAACCGCAAATTCCAGCGGTGCCTGAAGTAGTGGTTAAAAGAAATGACGTACTCATTAACGCAATGGGGCTAAATCCCGACTCACTGAGCGCGGAAGAAGTGAATGAGATCAGCGAAAAAGTTGGGCTGTTAATGCGGGAAATTACCGAAGGCATGATGCAGGTATTGAGGTCAAGAACGAGCATCAAAAACGAATTCAGGATGAATGTAACCACGATTCAACCGATTGAAAATAACCCGCTTAAATTTTCAGTTGGCATTGATGAAGCCATGGAAAATATGTTTATCAAAAAAACCAACGCCTACAAAAAACCTAGCGACGCATTTCGTGAAGGTTTTCAGGAAATTGGTGAACATCAAGTCGCTATGATTGCGGGGATTCGCCACGGTTTTGAAAAAATGATGGATCGCTTTAATCCGGATAACCTTGAAAATCAATTTAACAAACAAGGTAAAGGAACAGTTATTCCTGGAATGCAAAAAGCCAAATACTGGACCAACTATAAAGACCATTATGAAAGCTACTCTGACAATATGGAGTCGTCTTTCCAACATTTATTCGGTAGTGACTTTGTTACCGCATATGAAGAACAATTGCGCAAATTAGCTAATGTGCGCAAAAAAAATAAGTGATATTTATAAAATGGGAGTTAAAGTTCGCATGTCAATTTTAAAAATTTCCGCTGTTCGTTTTTATGCAGGATTATTCGCAGCTGTATTAATGACGAGTGCATGTAGCTCTTCGAAAAGTCGTGTGGGAAGTGCGCTTGACTTGGATACGAATTTAAAAATTAACTTCATTGTAGATAGCAACATCAATCCTGACGAAAATAAACGCCCTTCTCCTGTTTATGTGCGCGTTTATGAACTTAAATCGCCAACTATTTTCCAAAAAGCAGATTTCATCGATTTATACGAACGCGACACTACAATTCTGGGTGCTGACTTTGTTAATAAGCAAGTGCTAAAACCCTTATCTCCCGGTGTAAATCGCACTGACAATCTTTTGCTGAAAAATGGTGCGATTAACATTGGTCTGTATGTGGAATTCTCACAATATCGCGGTGTTAATTACAAAGTAAATGTGCCTGTGGTTGAGCATAGTCTCACTAAAAATGAGGTGACAGTAAAAATTTCAGGTACTGATATTTCGATTGTAAAAAAATAATTATCGCGCAAGTTTGATTCATAAATAATTGCAGTACATGAAGTGAGAAATCTATGTCATTAGATAGTAAAGTGCTCTGGTCTGAAGGGATGTTTCTGAACCCCCAGCATTTTCAACAGCAAGATCGTTACCTTGAACGTTATATTGATGGCCGTTGTTCCGCATTAGGCGCGTACAGCTGGGGCTTACATGAATTGGAAGTTGATCAGCAACTTTTGAAATTGGGAAAAATTTCAATACTTCGAGCGCGCGGTGTTTTTCCAGACGGAACTCCATTTAATTTCCCCGATAGTGATGATGCTCCTGCCGTTATTGAATTGCCTGCAGGATTGCACAACACAGTAATTTTTCTGGGCGTTCCTGTGCGTCGTCCAGGGGCTGTTGATGTTTTACCCAAAGACAGCACTCAAGGTTTGGCTCGATATTATTCTTCTGAAATAGTTGCTCGCGATGTCACGGTAGAAGGTGGCGATTCGCAACCCATAGGTGTTTCCAAGTTGCGGATGCGCTTATTGCTCGACACTGATGATCTTAGCGGTTATGCATGCCTAGGGTTAATGCGCATCGCTGAAACGCGTGATGATCGCGACATTTTGTTAGATGAACATTATCTGCCAACTTGTCTTGACTGTAGGGCAGTGCAAAAAATTTCGGGTTTTGTTGTTGAACTTGTGAGCTTATTGCGTCATCGCGGCGAATCTATCGCTGGGCGTCTAGCGGATTCCCGTCGCGGTGGAACTGCTGAAATTGCTGATTACTTGTTGTTGCAACTAGTAAATAGATTAGAGCCCTTTACCAATCATCTCAGTAACTCCAAGGGATTACATCCAGCAACTTTGTTTGCTGAATGCTTACAAATGGCTGGTGAGCTTTCTACATTCGTAGCAAAAAATAAACGTCCGCCAACTTTTCCAAATTATTTGCATGAAAATCTTCAACAAACATTTGCACCTGTGATGGCAGTATTGCGCGAATATTTGTCGATGGTATACGAGCAAACAGCAATTTCTCTGGAATTGATTGAGAAAAAATACGGTATACGTGTTTCTCAAATTAATGATCGTAGTTTGCTAAACACGGCGCTTTTTGTATTGGCGGTTCGTGCAGACGTACAAGACGATGTAATTCGTACCCGCTTACCCGCTCAAATAAAAATTGGTTCGGTAGAAAGAATTCGGCAATTGGTTAATGCGGCTATGCCGGGCATTGCCATTAAGCCTTTACCGGTTGCGCCACGACAAGTTCCGTTCCGCACTGGCTACACCTATTTTGAATTAGATAGGCATAGCGAATTCTGGAAAGAACTTAATGAATCTGGTGGCTTCGCACTTCATTTAGGTGGTGATTTTCCTGGAATTGAAATGGAGTTCTGGGCAATCCGCCAGTAATGCTGTCTGTTTAGATGCGGATAAAAATTTAGTACGACCTGTGCATACATGTATTTCATGACGTCGAGTTTGTACCGCTCATGTCTCAATGAATTAGGGAGCAAAAAATGTCTGGTAATGATTCAGATAAAACCGTTTTCAAACAACCTACTCCGGGCGGAGATCGCACGTCGAACCGCCCAATGCCGGGTGGCCGCGGTGCAAATCCAAGCGCGGGAAATTCGAGCAATACGCAAGTTCCGCCTCACAACAGAAACCAGGCACAACCGTCCAGGCCCATACCGCAAGATCGAAGTGGTGCTGCCTTTAGCACGGATATGGGTTTAAATCCGCTCGTAAATGCGGCGTCAACATTAATTGCCGTTTATGAGAAAACGCGTACTGCCGTGAGCCATCCCGATGTAGGCGGTTTATATCAGCGATTGATTAACGAAATAAAAATTTTTGAAGAAAAAGCGCGCGCCTTGGGAATCAAACCTGAACTTGTTTTATCGGCGCGCTATTTATTGTGCTCAGTTTTAGATGAAGCCGTCCTCAATACACCGTGGGGTGGTGAAAGTGTTTGGGGTCAACGCACCTTATTAAGTGTTTTTCACGGTGAAACGTCTGGCGGTGAAAAATCATTTTTGATCTGCGAGCGCGTTTGCCAGGCTCCAGGCGAAAATCTCGACATTATTGAATTATTTTATATTTGTTTAAGTCTCGGCTTCGAAGGTAAATATCGCTTAATCAATCGTGGTCGCGAGCCCCTAGAGCAATTGAAAGATAATTTGTTTGCAATTATTCGTCGCTATCGTGGTGACTACGAGCGTGCACTCTCACCTCGCTGGATGGGGTTAGGGAATTTACGTAATCCTATTACGGAATATATTCCGTTGTGGGTGGTTGCCAGCTTGGTTGCAGGCCTTTTGTTTTTTAGTTTCACCGGCTTCAAATATTGGCTCTATACAACTGCCACACCCATAACCCAGTCTTTGATAGAAATCTCCGAAGAGAAAAAATAATTTTTCGAATCGCCATAGCAAATAGACCTTTAACAAGCTACCTGATATTTGTGTAGACAAGGAATTAATAAACGATGAAAAAAATCGGGCAATTTATTTTTAATCCCATAGTGATATCTATTTTGGGATTGATCATTATTTCATTGCTGATCTGGTTTGCAGGTCCAAGTATTAAGTTTGGTGCATCCAATTCTGCGCCACTCGCAAGCCCTATAACCCGCTTGATCATCATCATGGTTATTTTGGTTCTGTGGGGGCTAAATAATCTTCGCATTCAAATGCGCAACAATCGTAACAATCAAAGTTTTGTTAACGAGCTTGAGCAAAATAATAAAGTTGCACAAAGCCCTACCAACGAACAAGCTTTGGAAGAAATTGATCAAATCAACCAGCGCTTTGTGCAAGCGATGGAAACTTTAAAGAAATTTAAGTTTGGTGGTAAGGGAAAAAATAAAGCGCTTTATCAATTGCCTTGGTACATCATTGTTGGTCCACCAGGTTCAGGTAAAACGACCGCATTGGTAAATTCCGGTTTGGATTTTCCGATGGCTGAGCAATTTGGTCGCGGTGCCTTACAGGGCGTGGGCGGTACGCGTAATTGCGATTGGTGGTTTACGAATGAGGCTGTATTAATTGATACCGCCGGACGCTACACAACGCAAGACAGTCATCGAGTTGTTGATAGTTCCGCGTGGGAAGGTTTCCTCGACTTGTTAAAACGTAATCGCCGCCGTCGCCCTATTAATGGCGTTATAGTTGCAATTAGCTTGCAAGATCTTTTGTTGTCCTCTGAAGAAGAACGCGCACTTCACGCAAAAACTATTCGCACACGTTTGGATGAATTAATGAATAAGTTGGAAATTCGTTTTCCTATTTATTTACTATTTACCAAAACGGATTTAGTTTCTGGCTTTAGTGAATTCTTTGAAGATCTAGGTAAAGAAGAACGTGATCAAGTTTGGGGGATTTCTTTACCTAACGCACCCAAACCAACGCAAAGCCCGGATTTCGAATTTCTCTCAAGCGAGTTACGTACACTGATTTCGCGTTTATATGATCGTGTGCTTGCACGTATGCATGGCGAGCGCGATATGAAGCGCTGCGGAGCAATTCAAGGTTTTCCGCAACAAATGGAGAATTTGCAATCTTTGGTAGAAAGTTTTACCAAACAAACATTTATGCAAAACCGCTTCCAATTTCAGCCTTATCTACGCGGAATTTATTTTTCCAGTGGCACGCAAGATGGAACACCTATTGATCGTTTAATGACATCAGTGGCGAGTAATTTTGGTTTTTCGCGTGATGTAGCCCAATCTTCCGCTGGCCGCGGTAAAAGCTTTTTTATCTCACGACTTTTCCGCGAAGTTATTTTCCCCGAATCAGAATTGGTAGGCGTAAATGCCCGCTATGAGAAATTGATTCGTTGGGCGCAAGCGGCGACCTATATAGGCTTGGCGTTAATTACGTTGCTGATGATACTAGTGTGGAGCGGAAGTTTTGCACGCAACAAAATGTACATCGCGGAAGTTCAAAAATATCTGGATGAATATACGGCGCAGAAAAAAGATAACAGCTACGCAAGTAGTAATATTAAAACGGTAATTCCAGGTGTAGAGGCATTATTAAAAGCGAGTTCAGTTTACGATCAGGAGCGTCACCCTTGGCTTTCAGGCATGGGGTTGTACGATAGCCGTGTTGATCAGGCTGCCGATTTAGCCTATGAAAACGCGCTGAAAAAAGTTTTTCTACCCAAATTGTTAAACAATCTCGAATTGAATTTACAACAAAATTCTAACCAAGGCGATTTGTACAATACCTTCCGTGTCTACATGATGTTCAACAAATTGGATCACATGGATAAAGCGGTAGTAAAAGCCTGGTTTGAAGAAAACTGGGCACGCAATTTCCGTGATGACGCAGAGACTCGTACGCAATTGCAATTGCATTTTGATAATTTATTTGCAAAACCTTTTCCTGCATCTGATTTGAATCAACCGCTGGTTGAGCAAACTCGTTCGATATTATTGCGTATACCTATAGCACAAAGGGTTTATTCGCGCATCAAAGCCAGCTCGCAATACAACAAGCCGGTGGATATGCTTAATTTCTACGGTGATACGGTGCGCACTAATTATCGAATCGATGAGCGTGTAAGAACTGCAATGCGTATCCCTGTGCTCTTCACTATTCAGGGTTATAAAAATGTTGATCTCTCAGCGAGCTCTCCGCTAATTGCCGATTTGGCGAATGAGCAGTGGATGATGAGCGACGGCAATAATATTGAATACACAACCCTGGATTCAAAAGAAATTAGCGAGCAAGTTAAGACACTTTATTTTGCGGACTACAACAAAATATGGGCGGACATTTATGATTCTCTCGACGTTACTAATTTTTCCAGCCTGCAGGATTTGAGTGATGCACTAACCAGTTTTGTTGACCCTGTTTATTCACCTTTGTTATCCATACTCCAGGTAGGAAAACTCAATACGCAACTTACACCAGCAGTGCCCGATAAAGTGGCAGAAAAAGTTGCTGGTGCGTTAGGTACTAGCGCCGCAGGTGAGCAAACAGCGAATTATTTAGCCAGTGCTGTTGAAGGTACAGTGGTGGATGTACGCTTCCGCGAGTTGAATAATCTCTTAATCGATTCAAGCCGGTCTGCTGCGCCCATCAATACAACGATTCAAAAGCTTGCGCAATTGAAAGAGTACGTCCAAGAAATAAGCATGGCTCCAGATCCTGCAAAAAAATCGTTTGAGATTGTTAAAGCGCGTGCTGACAGTGGCAGTGGCAATGCAATTACGTCCTTAAAAGGATACGCCAAATCCACACCAGAACCTATTCAACGGTGGTTGCTGTCATTGGCTGATCAAGCGGGCCGTTCGGTGGGGCAATCTGGTCATCAATTTATTAATTCGGCGTGGAAGTCTCAGGTTTGTGGTCCTTTCAAGCAAACCCTTGCAGGACGCTATCCATTTAATCGCTCGTCTACCGACGAAGTGGCTTTGCTTGATTTCACGGCTTTCTTTAAGCCCGGCGGAATATTGGATCAATTCTTGAAAGAAAATATGAAAAGCTTTGTGGATGCACGCGGCAATTTGCTCGACACCCAAGGCTCAGGCTTTTCATCGGCATCTATTGCCGAAATTCAAAAAGCTATCGCAATTCGTAATACCTTCTTCAGGGAAAATGCAGAGGTACCGAGTATAAGTTTTGAATTGCGCCCTGTAAGTATGGATGAAACTGACGCACGCTTTACGCTTGATCTCGGTGATCAGCGAATCACCTACACACACGGCCCTAAATTTTGGAATACGCTCAGTTGGTCCGGTGATAAGGAATCCAAAAGATTACGCGTATTGTTTGAAGATTTACGCGATGCATCGTTTGACAAAATCTACACTGGCCCTTGGGTATTATTCCGTTTGCTAGATGACGCTAGTATTAAAGCGACCGGGCAAAGCAATACCTACTCAATTATTTTTAGTGTAGGTGGCGCGGCCGATGATCCTAAAACAACTCACAAAATAGTTTATGAAGGGCGCGCTAACAGCGTTAACAATCCTTTCAGAAGAGATTTGTTGAGTTCATTCAGATGCCCGGAGTCTCTTTAAGTGAACGCAAACAATCCTGTAGGTTTTTTTGGGAAATTACCGGCGCATGGCGATTTTATTTATCGCGGCCTGCCCACGAATTTTATTAACATTTGGGATGAATGGTTACAGGGTTTTGTTAAATGTTCACAAGAGCAATTGAATGAAGCTTGGTTAGATATTTACTTAACTAGCCCGATTTGGCGTTTTGCTTTTTCGGAAGGTGTTGTTGATCAACACGGCTGGGTCGGAATTGTATTGCCCAGTGTGGATAGGGTCGGGCGCTATTTTCCGTTCTCGATTGCAGCGCGCGTGTCGTCTGAACAAAATCCTCTGACTCTGGTTTCACAAACAGCATGGTACGAATCTGTTGAGGCGCTTGCGTTAAAAGCACTTGATGGGCAAGTGGCAATTGACGATTTAATTGAAGATTTAAATTCTCTCTCGTTTAACCACAACGTAATTTATAATTGCGGGCCTTCCAGCTCCTACCAAAAGGGCGCGGTAATCGCGATGGATTTTGATATGCCGTCACCTAACTCTGTAATAGCGCCGCTATTTCATTCTGCACTCAAAGAAAGTTTGTCCAGCTATAGTGTGTGGACAACGCAAGGCTCAGAGCTGGTTGAACCCTGTTTATTTTATTGTGCGGGTTTACCTTCTCTACAAAATCTCGCAGCCATGTTAGATGGCCAATGGGTTGCAAGAGGCTGGAATCAGCCGTGCCGTTTGACGGCGGTGTAATAGAATGATGAGCGAGAATATGATCACTGGCGGAAAATCGAATGACTGATAAAACATTCAGACGACCCATTTTATGGACCAGCGCTGCAAAAACAGATGTGGGTGTTGTTAGAGATGCTAACGAAGACGCTATTTTTGAAAAACCTGAAATTGGCTTGTGGGCAGTAGCAGATGGCATGGGCGGACATTTGGTTGGCGATGTAGCCAGTGGAAAAATAGTTGCTGCTTTAGATTCAGTGGAACCTGATCCTGTATTAAGTCGGTATGTAAATAAAGTCGAAGACGCCCTGCTCGACGTTAACGAAAAAATGCTTGAGTACGCACAAGTTATGTTTGATGAAGGAACCATGGGCAGTACCGTGGTAAGCCTTATCATTAAGGATCGAATCGGCGTATGCTTATGGACCGGCGATTCACGTTTATATCGTTACCGAAATCAAAAATTGTTACAACTTACGCGTGATCACAGTCAGCTTGAAGACATGATTGAATTTGGTTTGTTGTCGCGCGAACATGCGGCGAGTTATGCACAAAAAAATGTTATCACTCGCGCAATTGGTGTTGAGTCGCCGTTGTATCTCGACGTAACTATTTTTACAACACAGATTGGCGACATTTTTATTCTGTGTAGCGATGGCCTTTACAACGCGGTCAATGAGCAGGAGCTTATCGACGCGCTTGCATCGCGAAATGTTGAAAACATTGCAGAAGAATTAATACAGAAAGCTATTCAGCAAGGCGCACCCGACAATGTATCTGTTGTTGTGGTGCAGGGCAGTGCTGGTAAAGTACAGGCAGTTGAAACTGCGCAAGGATGAGAGGAAAACTAAATCCATGAGTGATCCAAAAGATGGTGATAAGACAACCATTAAGCCCGTTGCTCCATCAGCGGATGATGGCCGCACAAAAATAGCACCACGTCCGGCTACGCTAAATCAAGCGCGCGATACGCCTGTGGACGACGAAAAAACTCGCATCGTTTCAAAACCCGTCGATGATGGAAAAACTCGCACAGTTGCAAATCAAGCTCGCTCAGAAATTCCTGCGATCAATGAAAAAACTCGGGTTGCAACACGTAAATTGAATGACGATGAAAAAACTCGTACTGCTGCGCGCAAACCTGTACCGACTCAAGAAAAACCAACTCCGGAAGCTAGCGACAAGACCCGTTTTGTTGCACCCAAAAAAAATACAAATCAGCTTATATCGGATACGACAGTTATTACTGAAAGTCGCAATACAATGGATGCAAATGCTGATGGGTATTTGGATCCGGGTCAGCATGCTTTTCCCGTATTAAAAAATCGTTTTGTGTTTGAAGAACTCCTGGGTTCCGGTGGTATGGGAGCGGTTTATAAAGCGAAAGATCTGTTAAAGATTGAAGCGCAGGATCGCGAACCCTATGTTGCAATTAAAGTATTGAGCGATGAATTCAAATCACATCCCGAAGCCTTTATGGCGTTGCAGCGTGAATCGCGAAAAAGTCAAAAAATTGCGCATCCTAATATAGTTAACGTGCATGACTTTGACCGCGATGGCGACACGGTCTTTATGACTATGGAGTACATGCAGGGTAAGCCACTTGATAAGTTGATCAGTCAATATCGCGGCATTGGTTTACCAATTGAAGATGTATTGAAAATTTTAAGCGGAATTTGTGCGGCCTTAACTTACGCGCACGCGCAAAAAATTATTCACTCAGATTTTAAACCGGGAAATATTTTCGTTGGCCTCAATGGCATTGCCAAAGTATTTGACTTCGGTATCGCGCGCGCGGTTGCTAAAGCGGAAAATCGCGAAGAAAGTTTGGATGATAAAACTGTTTTTGATGCAGGCAAATTGGGCGCCCTAACGCCTGCTTATGCCAGTTTGGAAATGCTTGAAGGCAAAACACCCGATGTGCGTGACGATGTCTATGCTTTGGGCTGTATAGCCTATGAATTATTTACCGGCGAGCATCCCTATAACCGCGTACATGCTGACGAAGCAAAACGGCGTAAGTTAAAACCAAAAAAAATCCCTGGTATTAAAAAGTATCAATGGCTAGCAATAGAGCGAGCCATTGCGTTTGAACGCGAAAACAGAACAGAATCTGTAGAAGAGTTTTGGCACGAATTTAATAAAAAAACGACTTACACAATATTTATAGTTCTCGCTATTTTGATCGCTATGACGGCCGGAGGTTTTGCCTATTATAAATATCGCCCTGTGAAGCCAGTTGGTATAACAGAAGCACAGATGCGAGATCAGGTAGAACAAAAGCTTCGACTTGAATTAAAAATGAACGCGCTCGTAGCCACTCTCAGCGCGACAGATTTCTCTTCAGGTGTTGAAGCGCAGCTTTGGGAACAAGTTCAGGAGTTGCGTAAGCTATTGGGGAAAGATCATGAATGGTTGGTTAAGCAAGAAGCGGAAATTTATAAACGTTACCTCAAAGAAATTGATACCGCTATCGCCGGTGGAGATTTAACGCGTGCCCAATCCCTGGTAAAGAATGCATACCGTTATGCGATCAATACTGACAAATTGAAAGAATATGAAAATTCAATCGCCAAATTAATAGAGGCGAAGAAACAAGCTGATATGGAGCGGTTGGCTCGTGAAGGGGAGCAGCAAAAGCAACAAAAAGCAGTAGTGCAAGAGAAGCAGCAGGCGGAAAAAGAATCTGAATCAGTTGCACAGCGAAATAGTTCTTTTGCGGTGGCGCTCAGTAGTGTAGATAAACAACTTGAATGTAAAAACAATTTGGATATGAAAGATTTTGAAATTGCAATTACCAAATTAAAATCACTCAATCTTCAACAGTATCAAAAAGAAGAGCCGCGTATTACTCGCTCGTTGGCTCAATGTATTCAATTTATCGGTGGTTCATTTCCGGAGCGAGCTGAAGCAGATAAAACCTATGCATTGCGGATTTTTGTAGGAAATCCTGTCATTGCTGCGATTACGATTTTACAAAAAGATCCATGCAGCAGTTCTCTGGCTGGTATTGGTGCGCGTGGCCTCGGAGCAAGCTGTAAAGATAAAATGGGCGGCGTTAGCAAAGTTCCGGTTTTAGTTGTTGTGCCTGCCAAGGCCGGTGTGAAAGGTTTTGCGATAGGCAAATACGAAGTATCAGTTGATGAGTTTAATGATTTTTGCAAACAATCGAAATCGTGCTCGGCTATTTCCGCTGATGATGTTTCGGTGCCTGCCACTAATATAACCTACGCTAGCGCAGTCGCTTATACAAAATGGTTAAGTGAAAAATCGAATCGAAAATATCGTCTGCCAACCTTAACCGAATGGCAATACGCTGCCAAAGGCACTAGCGGTAAGATTGATCAAAACAGAAATTGCAAACTTAATTCGCGTGGCATTCAAAAAGGCGGATCGCTGATTAAATCATCCTTGGGCCAACAAAATGATTGGGGATTAGTCAATTATGTTGGCAATGCTCGCGAATGGGTTGTTGAGCGCGATGGAGGAATTTCAGCTGTCGGTGGAAGTTATGACACTCTTATCGAAGAATGTGATTTAAATAATCATCAATCGCATTCCGGATCACCTGATGACTTTACCGGTTTTAGGGTTGTTCGCGAATTAGTCGAATAATTTTATGGCGCGAGCAAACGAAACACTATTTATTGAGGTTTAAAATATGGAACAACAATATTCAGATGAAATTAAAAAATTATCGCAAGATTACTACAATAGAAATTTGTCGCTAGACGAATACAGACTTCAAAGAGACAAGCTTATTGATCAAATGGATCGCGAATTTAATGGCGTTAACCAAAGCTCATAGACAGTAAATGTATAAATATTTTATAACTCATATTCAGTAAAAATTTAAAGGTAGAAATATGGATTTAATTAAGTTTTTCCAAGCTAGTGGTATTTTTATGTACCCGATTCTCATAGTAATAGCGGTTGGAATTGCTATTGCTGTGGAACGATTTATTTATTTGACCGCATTGACAAATAAAACCAATAAAATCTGGAAGCAAATTAGCCCCATGCTGAAAGCTAATGATTTTCAGCGCGCTCAGCAAGCTCTGGCAAGTATTAACTCGCCTTTGGCGCGGGTATTGAATTATGGCTTCGCTCGTTACAAACCTAACGCAAAACGTGAACGTATTGAGGCAGCTATGGAAGAGGGAGTTATGGAAGTTACTGCGGAGATCGAAGCGCGCACTCACTATCTCGCAACGCTTGCAAACGTAGCAACTCTGTTAGGTTTGTTTGGAACAGTCATCGGACTCATCGAAGCTTTCGGTGCCGTCGCCGGCGCTGATCCAACAGAAAAAGCTGAACTCTTATCGGCAAGTATTTCATTGGCGATGAACGCCACCGCATTGGGCTTGTCAGCGGCCATTCCATTTTTAGTGCTCCATTCTTACCTCGCAACGAAAGCAAGCAAATTGTTGGATTCCATTGAAATGGCTGCGGTCAAGTGTTCAAACCTGATGGTGGATGAATAACTTCATGAAACTGCGTCGCAAAAAGCGATTAGAAGGCATTGTTGAGTTAAACATCACCGCCTTTATGGATTTGATGGTTTCGCTCGTTTGTTTTTTGCTTATTACTGCGGTGTTTTCGCGGATGAGTGTTGTTGAACTTAATTTGCCTAAGCTAAATACAAAAGCTAATTCTAATGAAGAAATAAAGCTATCGCTGCAGCTTGTTGTACATTCAAATACGTTTGATATTCGCGATGCAAATTTGGGTTTAATCAAACAAATTGAGCGCGACCCGCAAAAAACTGATTGGAAAATTTTTGATAAAACGTTGTTGGAAATAAAATACCGCTTTCCCAATGAGCAAAATATTTCTTTGCTGTTAGAACCGGGAATTAGCTACAAAACTATGATTGAAGTTATGGATCATATTCGCACTACTAATGTTCTCAATGCTGGCACGGTTGAAGAAGTGGAGCTGTTTCCAAATATCTCTATAGGTGATGCACCAGACGTTGCAGCAGTTGCGCCGGATGCGACTGACTTGCCTGAGCCGGAAGCGCAAAGCCCGTCAGGAGACACTCAATGATTAAATCGCGCAGAGCAAAACGCATGGAGCGCAGTCACCAAAGAGCGAAAACGCCGTCAATAAATTTGGTGGCATTTATGGATATCCTCACCATTTTGGTTTTCTTCTTATTGGTGAACTCTTCAACAACGCAACGTATTCCATCGCGTAAAGAGCTCACTCTTCCCGTGTCCGTTTCAAAAATAGCACCCGAAGATACTTTGGTCATTCAAATTACGCGCACTGACATTTTGCTTCAAGGTGTAAACGTGGGCACTATTGAAGACGTGAGTAAGACTAAAGGTACGACCATTCTAAAGTTGAAGAATGAATTGACGGCGTTAGCGCCGACGAATTCGCAAGCCAATGGCGCTGTAAAAGAATTCAAGGTAACTGTTATGGGTGATGAAAATATTTCTTACGAGCTTATTAAAAAAATACTAACGACATGCCAGGAAGCAAACTATACCAAAATTGCATTTGCTGCCGTGCAAACTACAAAAACCAAAACACTTTAGTTTCTAAGTAGAAATATAAAACCGGTCAATAATAGGTTCGGGATGACAGCAATAAACTACAAACATATGGCGCTTGACTGGCAACCTGATGCCAAAAGCTCGCGCGACTTTAATCGAATTCTGATCATTGCATTGGTGTTAACGGCATTGCTATCAATTCCTCTATCAATAATAAATGTGCCTGAAAAAAAACATCAACGTGTAGCTGTGCCTGATCGCATTGCAGATTTCATTTCAAAAAAAGAAAAACCAAAAGTCATTCCTAAACCAGAAAAAAAGCCGCTTCCTCCGCCACCAAAAGCTGAAGATCCTAAGCCAATCGAGAAGCCGGAAGTCGTACAAGAAGTTACACGTCAGCGCGACAAAGAACGTAAGCCGCTTACAGAGTCTGAAGTTAAAGCACGTAAAGTTGCTGAAAAAAGTGGCCTGCTGGCGTTGGCAAATGAATTGAATGATTTAATCGATACTAAAGAACTTAACGGTAATCTCGCTAAAAACTTATCTGAAAAGCCTGGCGGCGGTGACGCCAATTTAATTGCTGGCCACGGCACAGATGTTATATCAAGTTCGGTGTCGCAATCTGGTGGGGGCGTGGATTCAAAACAATATGCAGGCGCAGTTTCCAAAACCGATTTGGCCGCGAGAGCTGTAGGG
>Ga0247739_10000137_pt1 | contig 24299 bp, 22 predicted proteins | sample UWRJL058202B2_FD_180943 | JGI IMG/M metagenome (GOLD analysis project Ga0247739, IMG submission 180943) | Plant litter microbial communities from Arlington Agricultural Research Station in Wisconsin, United States - UWRJ-L058-202B-2 | ecosystem: Environmental > Terrestrial > Plant litter >...
CTGCCATTGGATTACATCGTGCATTGGAAATTGGGCAAACAGAAGTTGTTGAACCTGAAAATACGTTTAGGAAATTTGTCAGTTTGTATACTGGCTGGCTTACCGCTGCCAGCACAATCAGTGTTACTACATTAATTCAGGAATCAGGTTATTTCAAAAAGCCGGATGAAGCTAAACAGTGGACACTAAGTGCGTTGCCCATCATTTCCGCGGTTGGTACTGTTGTCTCAAAACGTTTAAATGATCCTTATTATCTGATTACTTTGATTGCAGCTTTGGCCGGTATTGCTGTAAAACAAAAAGATAGTCAAAAAGAAATAAGTGCATTGGCAGCTTCACTGGCTGTATTATTGGTCGGTGAATTTGGGAATCAGCTTGGATTGGGAAAGCATCTGGATTTTATAAATGTCAAGGGGATTTAAGATGTATTCCGCTAACTCGTATATGCTATTATTGCGCTTCTTAAATAATCAGTCTATCTTTAAAAATCATCCACAAAAAAATTAAGAGATGGAAAGCAGCGACCTTAAAATACTTTTTTTTGACATTGGCGGGGTACTGCTGAGCAATGGCTGGGGACATGAGTCCCGGGAAAAAGCGGCTGAAAAATTTGGCCTGAATTATAAAGAAATGGACACACTTCATAATTTCATATTTAACGTCTACGAAATCGGAAGTATTACACTGGATCAGTATCTGGACACCGTAATCTTTAACCATCCGCGGGATTTTGTTCGGGAAGATTTTAAAGAATTTATGTACTCGCAGTCGGTGGAATTACCGGATATGCTGGCTTGGCTGAAAGAATGGAAAAAGGACTGTGGTTTCCGTATTATTTCCATCAATAATGAAGGCAAAGAATTGAATGACTATCGGGTTCAGAAATTCAAATTACATCTTTGTTTTGATGCATTTATTTCATCCTGCGAAGTAAAAATGCGCAAACCTGATCCCGGAATATTTCAGCTGGCTATGGGAATTGCACAGGCTACACCAAGTCAGTGTGTATATTTTGATGACCGGATTATGTTTACCAATACAGCCAAAAAACTAGGAATTAAAGCTTTTCATCATACTGGTTTTGAATCGACAAAAGAGATTTTGGAAGGATTGAAAAAAGAGCGTTTTGATCGGGTTATCTAGGATTTAAACGCGGGGTTAAAAGAGTTAACCGCAGAGTTTAGCAGAGAATTAAAATCTGCTAAACTCTGCGGTTATTTTATTTCTTCACCACCGGCAGCACAATCATAGAAGGATACTGCGCTGAATGCAGTACTTTATTATGTGCTACGATGCTTTTATCTTCGTCAAAATTATTTCCGCCTGTATTTAAATTCCGGTCAAAACGCGGGAAGTTACTGCTTGAAATTTCGATACGAACACTGTGACCCGGTTCAAAAGAATTACTTGTTGCCATTGGACTTAAGGTCAATTTGTAAACCTTTCCATTTTCCATCATCACTTCTTTATCAAAACCTTCACGGTAACGGGCGCGTAGAATCGTTTCATCCAGATTAAACGCACGGCCATCAGGATACACATCAACTAATTTTACCGTAAAATCGGTGTCTTTTGCATCTGAGGAAACATAAAGAGTTGTCTCAATAGAACCAGTTAATTCCACTCCATCCTTGAACGGTTCGGTAGTATAAACCAGGATATCCTGACGTGTTTCCATTTGATGCTGATCCCACGATCCACCTTGAATGGCCGTTCCGGTACAGCAGACATTTCCACCATAAGAAGGAACCGGAAATGACGGATCATACGTAAACGCATCCGGTTTTTCGTCTTTACCAAGCGGTTTGGTAGTCAGCTTTCCATCACCATATAAACTATTTGCATTTCCTTTGCTCGAAAAATAATAGGTTGTCGGCTGCGAACTTGCCGGTGGCCAGGTTTCAGCAAACTGCCATTTGTTAGAACCCATGGTGTAATACTGAACCCGTGGCGTTTTTTTGAGTATATCATTCTCCTCTCCTTTCAGCCAGTAATCAAAATACCCATAGATCAATCCGTCATAATCCAGCCGCGCGTCACCTACACTGCGTTCTCCCACAATGGTATTTTCAGTAGCACGTTTGTAAGCGCAATGCAGTGTCGGTGCAATTACAAGGAATTGTCCGTCACGGATTTGCTGATCCAATCCATTTTTTCTTACATGATTAAACAGCGCCAGATTTGGGCCGGTCGACACGTCATACCAGGATGTAAACCAAAAACTAGGAACACCAAACGGCATCGTTTCATGATAAAGCCCGCCTTTATACCATTCCGGATCATTCGGTTTCCTGATGATCATTTTCTCATACGTTCCTTTTGGGCCATTTACATTTTTAATAATATCCTGGATCGGCAAATGCTTTAATCCTTGCGCCCAATCTACTTTCGGCATTTCAGGAGCCAGATCATAAAATCTTGAAACCCGCGCCAGATCTTCACTTTTTGCATCTTTTGGAAACAACGGACGAGCCAGATCATCTGTTTCTGTTCCATAAAGCCATGTTGTAAAAAGCATTTGCTGTGCACCACCACGGTACCAGTTTCCCTGCTCCATAAACTTTCCAACTTTACCAACTCCTGCCCCAAACCCCATCGGAACCATAGCTGCATGAGCCGGATGATCCAGAGCTGCAACCGCCATTTGCCATTCAGCAGTGGAAGAACAGCCAAGTGTTCCTATTTTCCCATTAGACCAGGGCTGAGCCGCCATCCAGGTAAATGCATCGTAACCGTCTGTCGTTGGCGGACCTAATATTTCCCACTTTCCTTCGGAGAAAAACTTACCTCTTTCATTTTGTACAACGTATGCATAACCGCGTTTCACTGCATCCAAAGCAGCCTGATAAGTGCTTGATTTCATCTCACCATCTCCCCAGGAATTAAAGTTATAAGGAGTTTTGGAAAATATGATCGGAACCTTTTTATCCGTTTTTGGTCTGTAAACATCACTTGCCAAACGCACACCATCACGCATGGGCATCATTACTTTTTGCTCAATAATTGCAATTTTCTGTAATTGTTTCAGCACATCTTCCTGAGCAAAAAGGAAATTTGAAACGAGAGAAAGTGTTAAAACAAAACTTATTGTTAGCGTAATCTTATTTTTCATAGAAGTGAGAATTAGTAAAAACCTGAGGTTTGAAGTAAGTGATTTAATGGGATAAAACAAAATTCAGGTACTTGCCAGAAAGGAGTGTAAATAAGTTTAAAACAGCATCAATAATTATGTTAAATCTCTATATTTGAAAAAGTAACATTAACTTCCTTTTAGATTAAACGTCCTTACTCAACCCATTTTAAAATGAAAAAAATTTATCTCCTCCTCCTCACATTATTTTCCTTTTGCCCTGATGGTTACGGCAGACAATGGCTTATTTTTTACGGAGAATATGGTACCAGCAGTAACAAAGGCGGCCACGTCTTTATTTCCTTTTTTAAAGAACACAAGGATCTGGGAAAAACCATCCAGGAATATTCCTGGGGATACTATCCAAGAAAAAAAGAAATGAAAGTGCTTTGGGGTGAAATTGTACCCGGTGAGGTAAAAAGCGACTATAAAGTCCAGAAAGCATTAGGTTTATTAGTTGAGATAAGTGAAGAAGAATACGATGCTTCCATGAATGCTGTCAAGATTTGGAATAGTCAGAAATCCCAACTTTTGGAACATAATACTATTGATTTTGTAAGGGATATCGCCAGTATTTTAATTCATATTCAACAACCTCATGGCGCATTTCTTTCTCCCAAACTGTTCATTAATGAACTCAAAAAAGTAAACAGTGAAATGGAAGCTTTGAGCGTAATTAATTTTAATATCAATGAAATAGGGGTAAAAAATGCAGACAAAAAAGATTCGCCAATCGTTAAAAATGAAGCCGGAAGTACACTTTCTCCTGGTGTAAGTCTTTTATTTAAAGGAGTTAAAACTAAGCTGACAGCCACCGAAAAAAATTCCATTTTCACTAAACTTGGCTTTCATGTTTCAAAAGACAGGAAGCAATTTGCAATTGAAGGAGGAGATGACTATCCTTTTACTGCCGAAGTATTGCCAACAGATATGAATAAAGATGGCCATGAAGAAATATTCGTATCGTACGGAAATACTTTCACCTCTGGCAATACCGGTGCACAAATAGTACTTTTTATCAAAAACAACAGTGGAAATTACGAACCGAATCTGGATTTTCCCGGACTGATTCCAGAGGCATTAAAAACTGGCAACCAGGGTTATTCTGATTTATTAATTGGTCTGCCTGGTTTCACTTTTCCAATTTGGAGATGGGATGGCAATAAATATTATTTGTACCGAAAAATAAGGGACAAAGATTTTAAAGCACTGGAAAAAATAAATATTTCCGAAGTTAGTACTCAATATGCTAATACCATAAAATGATCAAAATTGTTTGAATTTTGCAATCATCTGTTTGTTTGGCGCAAACATCAGCCTTGTTTCCTACTATACCTTTGTTCTATCAAAATTTAAACAAATTAAAAGATGGAAAATAAAAAGATATGGTTTGTAACAGGTGCTTCAAAAGGCCTTGGACTTACACTCGTAAAACGATTATTGTCAGAAAGTTATCAGGTTGCGGCAACATCCAGAACCGTTGATGCACTGATAAATGAGTTAGGCGAACCGTCAGCAAACTTTCTTCCTCTGGAAGTTGATCTGGTGAATGAGGAAAGTGTAAAAAAAGCTATTGAAACAACAGTTGAAAAATTTGGCACAATTGACGTTGTTGTAAATAATGCAGGTTACGGTCAGGTTGGAACACTGGAAGAAATCTCTGACAAAATTGCCCGTCAGAATTTCGATATCAATGTATTCGGCTCCCTGAATGTGATCAGATATGCAATGCCTTATTTACGGGCGAAACGTTCAGGTTATATTTTCAACATTTCTTCCATTGGAGGTTTTACAGGAAATTTTGCAGGATGGGGAATTTACGCTTCCACCAAATTCGCAGTTGCCGGTTTTACAGAAGCCTTGTCGGCAGAAATAAAATCTTTTGGCGTTCATGCTACGGTGGTTTATCCGGGTTATTTCCGTACCAGCTTTTTATCACAGGATTCTCTTGGCATTACCGAATCAGCTATTCCGGAATATGCAGATGCCAAAGCTTCACAAGATGCTCATCAAAATGATATCAATGGAAATCAGCAGGGTGATCCTGAAAAAGCAAGCGCCGTTTTAATTAAAGTTGCATTAGAAGCCAATCCCCCACTTCATTTATTTTTGGGCCAGGATGCTTATGATGCTGCAAAAGTAAAAATTGAAGCTGTTGAAAAAGATATGGAAACCTGGCAGGAACTAGCCGTTGCAACCGGGTTTGATGTAGAAGTTTAAAATTTTTACTCTAATTTTAAAAACGCTCACGGGTCGATAACTCCGTGAGCGTTTTTGTATTTTATTAAAAATTAAGATATCGTTATATCCGTATTTTTGTCTATCCTTACCACCAGAGAACAAAATAACTCAATCCATGTATCCTTGGTTAATATTCTTTCATTCCATTATCCGGTGGTTTGTTTTAGCAAGTTTGATCTTTGCAATTTACCGGGCATATAATGGGTATAAATTAAATGCAGTATTTAATACAACCGACGACTCTGTCAGGCATTGGACAGCTACTATTTCTCATATTCAGCTTACAATCGGATCTGTATTATATTTTACCAGCCCGTTAATTAAATTTTTTCTTGCAAATTTCAAAGAACAGGTCCGCAATATTGACCTTGCTTTTTTCGGTGTTGCGCACATTCTCCTCATGACTATTTCAGTTGTTATCATTACAATCGGATCCGCATTGGCAAAACGAAAGTCAACCGATAAAGAGAAATTCCGTACTATGCTGGTCTATTTTTCTATTGCGCTGTTTATCATATTTCTGGCTATTCCCTGGCCTTTTTCGCCATTTTCCAGTCGTCCGTATTTCAGGACATTGTAGATATTACATCAATTTACAATCATAAATGAAACGTACTTGTAGCTGATTAATAAGTTACAAATTTTATTAATCAGAATATAAAACAATGCATTTATAAGAATGTGAATCGGGCCAAATAAACTTTGATAGCGGTGACAAACAGAATTTAAGTATGTTTGCGCACACGCAGGCAGAGTCATTAGCCCTTTAAATCAGATTATCGCATTAATGAAAAGAATTGCATTACTTGGTGGCACAAGCTGGCCATCAACCATTGAATATTATACTGAATTAAATCAATTGATTAACAAGAAGTTAGGTGGGCATCATTCCTGTCCGATGATACTTTACAATATTGATTACCACGAAATAAAATCAAGATATGCTGATGGCTGGGCGGAAATACCTCAATTACTTAAAACAGAAATTGAAAATATTCTCAAACTAAATCCGGATGGCCTGATTATTTGTAATAATACATTGCATAAAGCTTTTGATCTGATCAAAAGTGAGATGCACATTCAAATTCCTGTTTTCCATATTATTGATTTGACTAAAGCATACATTCTCGGACAGGATTGGAATCGTGTGTTGCTGTTAGGCACCAAATTTACCATGGAAGATAACTACTTTAAGCAGCCATTAATCCAGGCAGGAATTCAGGTTGAAATACCACATTGGAAAGAACGTGACGAAATACAGGCCATACAGATCCAGCTTTCAAAAGGAATAATCACAACTGAATTTGAAGAATATTTTCAAAACTTATCAGATAAGTATGCTGATTTTGATGCATTTATTTTAGGCTGTACAGAACTTCCGCTTGCGTTTCAAAGAGTAAAATCCAAGCCTGCTTTGATCAATACCATAAGCCTGCAATGTCAGAAAGCAGTTGAATTTATTGTTAGCTGATTTTGGCCATATTAAAAATTCATTAGCATGCCGTATACATCAAATCCCAAGCTGGAAAATATTACTTTGCCTTTTGAATGGAAGGGTACTCCTATTGATAACAAAGGCCGGTTTATAAATAATGAAATCCCGTTTGTAAATTCATTACGAGATGTTCTGAAATGGCAAACGTCAAAAAATCCACAAAAAGAAGAGAAGAAAAATGATACCTGGCGATTGAAAGTGATCTATGATAGTAATTTTTTGCAATCAGAAAGTGACTGTATTGTCTGGCTTGGACATGCTTCTTTTTTCATTCGTCTGGCCGGAATTTCAATATTAATTGATCCGGTTTTCTTCAATGTTTCTTTGATAAAGCGCTTGTCGTCTTTGCCGGTTTCTCCTGATCGGTTTCTTAATCTGGATTATATTCTCATTTCGCATGATCACCGTGATCATTGTGATGAGAAAAGCATTCGGTTACTTGCTAAAAATAATCCGGAAGCTCAGTGGCTGACGGGTTTAAACATGGATAAAATCCTGGCTGATTTTACAAGAAACGGAAAAATCCAGACAGCAGGATGGTATCAGCAATATGAAACCGATAATCGTTTGAAAATTACGTACGTGCCATCCCGGCATTGGGGAAGACGATCGCTCAATGACATAAACCTGCATTTATGGGGCGGTTATGTTATTCAGGGCGCTGGAAAAACAATTTATTTTGCAGGAGATTCAGGTTATGATCATCACTTTGCAGATATGGCTAAAATTTTTCCGGAAATAGATTTTACCATGATTGGGATTGGTGCGTACAAACCTGAATTTTTCATGGGACAAAGCCATACTTCACCAACTGATGCAGTCAAAGCCTTTTACGACACCAAAGCAAAAGTAATGATTCCGATGCATTATGGCACTTTTGACCTGGCCGATGAGCCCATTGGAGATCCTTTGCGGGTTTTAAATAAGATGAATCAATCTGAAATCAGTAATGGAAAAATACGGCCAATGATGGTGGGTGAAATTCTTTTCGTATAGTAAAAAGCTTAGATATTAATATGTTTATACAATTAATTCTACTAATTTTATAAACATATTTTTACAAGAAATTATATTCATCCCTTTTGTAGTGAATAATCCGAGGTGATTATACTTTCAGTTACGAAAACAGAATGGATGTATATCATAAAAAAGGACATATCAGCTCTTTGGATGGTGTAAGAGGGATTGCAATACTACTGGTACTTTTTTTTCATTGTTTTGAAAATATTACTTTCCTTTCTATCAATTATATTTCAAAAATTGGGTGGGTTGGTGTAGACTTATTTTTTGTTCTGTCAGGCTTTTTAATCACCGGAATTTTAATTGATTCAAAAGGAAAAAAGAATTTTCTATCAAACTTTTTTGCTAAAAGAGCTTTAAGAATTTTCCCACTTTACTATCTGACACTCTTCCTGTTTTTTCTCGTACTCTCAATCCCAGGAATAACCCGGATCAATCCGGCATTTAATACGATCCTTTATCAAAGCAGTACTAACTACTTAACTTTTACACAAAATATATATTTTGCTTTTAATGGCTGGGGAGAAACTGATATTTTAAACCATTTTTGGTCGCTTGCAATTGAAGAGCAATTTTATTTATTCTGGCCATTTGTAATTAATTATCTGCATAGAAAAAAAATAATATCGGCTTGCTTTTTACTAATCATAATCAGCTTAACAGTAAGGAATTATAATGCGTATAGTGATTTTAGTTATGTATTTACTTTATCAAGAGTTGATGCTTTAGGTATAGGATCCATGCTGGCAATTTTAATAAGAGATTATAGAAAAATATTAAATAAATTAATTTTGCCAATTTTTTTTATTAGTATAAGTATTCTGCTGTTAATTCTTTTTCAAACTAAAAACTTACACTTTCGCAATCCATATTTTGTAAGATTTGGTTACACGTTATTTGCTCTTTTATTCGCCAGTATAATCGCTTTTATTTACGATACAAAAAAAATTGGAATGTTTACCAATCGAATTTTATCCGTAAGTCCATTACGTTTTTTCGGAAAATACTCATACGGAATTTATATTTATCACTGGATTTTATACAAAGGTGTTTATGTTTATCTGGCAAATAAATATAATCTGCCAGATTTATTTATTATTCCTTTCTTATTAGCAGTTATATTAATTAGTTTTATTAGTTTTAAATATTTTGAAAAATATTTCTTAAATTTTAAATCAAAATTGAATAATACTAAGCCAAGTGAACTACAATTGACAGAAGCAGATTAGCAATACGTATAATTAGTATATTTTATCATTACAGATTAAAAAAAGCCATAGAAGTGCTTCTACACGCTTATCACTTCCAGAAACCCTGAGCCCGAATTCCGTATGGCTGGTCTTTTCTCTTTTTTAATTCTTTTCTTAATTGTACACAAGTAGGAATATGTCCGGAAATATAAACGGCCGAATCAGACAGATTTTTATCCAAAGTCCATTGCATCAACGAATTAAATCCGCCGGAATCACTTTGCAGTACCGGTTGGACTTTCCATTTAAAATACTGGTAAAATTCATTGCAATGACTTTCTTCTGCAATGGCAATAGCTCCTCTAAGCAACTTATCCCCTGCCAGTTGCTGCAATGCCAGATAATGACCAATACAACTCATGTCTCCCAAAACAATCATTTCATTATCTTCCACAGGTTTATGCAAAGTTGCGCCCACACCAATATATGTGATTTCATCTCCTTGTTTCAACGATTTCACCCAATTGCTGCCCGGCCCATCCTGAACCGCATCAATGTATAATGTGCAAGTACGAATGTCCGCATCCCAGCCCGCGGGTGTATAATCCCGGTAAATTCCATTAGCGACTTTCACCTTAATATGCTGCACTTTTGTCCAGCCAGACATATCCAAATTTGGAAAATGAACATCTATTTCAAAAAAAGTTGCCGGATCCCATTCCCTGACAGACAAAATAGTGCCGGACTTTGCCAGCGCATTTTCAAATAAACTGATTGCTTTTTGTTTGATGATATTCATTTTGGGCTGTTAGCGTTTAGCTATTGGCTAATATAGATAATTGAAATACTTATGCCAGCAAATCCAGTTTGCTTTAATTCGTACACACGCCAGTTAAGAACAATGTTTTACTGATACAAAACAACATTAGAAATTGTATAATAAAAAGAGAAAAAGAATGGTAATGATTGGACTATTTGCGGTAGTTATTTCTAAACTGTCCGGGAGAACATTGCGTAATTTTCTTGAAAAGTCTGGAAAAATACGTATGATCTTCGTAACCCAATGAAAAAGAAATTTCTTTTATGCTTAAATCTGTATAGTAAAGAAGTCGCTTTGCCTCCATTGTCACTTCCTGATGTATCCAGTAACTTACCGGCAAACCTGTGGTCGATTTAACAGATTCATTCAAATAAGAAGGAGTAATATTTAAAAGATGAGCATATTCAAAAGGACTTTTCAGGGTTTTAAAATCCTTTAAAAGTCTGCTTTTAAATTGTCTGGTAATGATAGCCGGGCGTAAATTATCCAATGGATCGGACTGCTTTTGCTCCTGAAAAATGGCTGCAAACATGCCAAGACAAACCTGTAACATAGAATTTTGAACAGCTTGATAAGCAGGAATTTTCCGGTTTTCTGTAATATCAGACAATAGCTCTAAACATTTTCCGAGCAATTCTGATTGCAGATCATTGACCGATGCCGGTACGCCATTAGACACAAAATTTTCAAAAACCGACCGCTGGTTATCATCCAGAGAAGACAAATCAGTAGCCATAAACCAGCCTGATGCGCCAACTATTGATAAAGGCTGATGAACCTGACCTGGTAAAATACAAAAAGCTCCGCGTCCTTCAATGCTAACTTCTCTAAAATCAACCATGAAACGACTAAGACCCTTTTCAAGAAAGAAAAAATTACAATGATCATCCCGGTGCGATTCCATCATTGATGCTTCCTGCGAATCAATTTCATCCATCCGACGCAAAAAAATCGCATGATCTGTTTCATCTTTCAGGTAATGCAGCGGAATAGTTGATTTTTCAGACATAAAAATAATGGTCTACTTTTTCAATTTCACAGCACGATCCAACATATCAGTTGCCTGCAAAACCTTATTTTTCAGATAAAAAGGATAATCCGGATTCTCTTTTAAAAATGCATTTGCAATGTCGGCAGCAGCTTTATCAGAATGGCCGGAAAATGTGCTGTGCAGCCAGCGCGTTGGAAAAAATATATCACCGGTCAGCTGAATTTCCTGTAACATATCCAATGAAGGGCGTAAATATTTTATTGCACTTTTTTCCCGCAAAGGATGATTCAGATAACCTACCGCATCCAAAACCCAGGCTTCCTTTTCACGGTTTTCAGGTTTTTTTAAAGACTCGAAAAATGCATCCCGCTCACTTTCAACATTACTTAAAGCAGGAATAACGAATTCCATCCGAAGCTTACGATCAGGATTTTTAGTCTTGCTCAATTGCTTTTCAAGAACTGCTTTCGGATCTCCGCTTCCCTTTAATGCGATTTCATACGCAAGAGAAATATTGTCGTCCTCTGCCAAAACAAGATCTTTTACAACCAGCGAACCGTCCCATAATGCAGTCAGTTTTTTCAAAGCGTCCGGCGTTATGGCTATATTTTTGAATGCACGGAAGTAGGAAGTTTTAATCCCTTTATCTTTTGTAGTTTTCAACAAATCCCATAGTAATTTTTCCATTTTTTGCTGATGTATTGCCCGGTTTTTAGTCGGAAGAAATGCCCACCAAGTCGTTTGCAGATTCCCGAGCAAATAATCTACCAATAAAGGGTTTTCTTCTTTTGGTAAAATATCAGCAATATTCATCACAAAAATTTCAGGTGAAAAACCTTCGCCCCGCACAAAACCTTCCCAGATATTGACCAGCATAGCGCCCCGAAAAACAGGATCGGAAGAAACAGAATCAGTCTTAATGTTATAATTTCTAATAAAATAATTCTTACTCACACTGTCCATTTTGAAATAACCATAACCCACACCATCAGCATTTGGAAAATTAAACGCAGACGAATTGGCATTAATAAATCCGGGCTTTGAGTCGGTCAGATTTAGAATACGATTTTGATAAACCATATCTTCTTTCCATTTAACATTTAAAGATTGCTGCCAGATTCTATCAGAAACTGCATCCTTTTTCTGCTGAATGCTTATGATATTTTTTACTCTGGATTCATCATATTCCGGCATACCGGCAGTTTTTACCCAAACATTACTCCAGTCAGCAATATCCAGCGGTGTTTTTCTATCAATGATATTTATCAGATCATCCCATCGCGCATTGCCGAAAGCGTAAGTTTTAAGATATTCCCCCAAGCTTTCCTGCATCAGTTTTTCACCGATTTTCTTTTCCAGTTGTCGCATTACAATCGGTGCCTTCTGATAAATAATGGCACCATATAATGTTCCGGCGTTCTTCAAATTTCCCAATTCCTGCAAAACCGGATTGGTTCCGGCTGTTCTGTCAACCTCATACGCAGCGGGATAATGAGCCAGCAGAAAACGGAGATTATGATTGATTTCGGGGAAGTTTGGGTGTACAATTTTGGCAGCCATAAAATTGGCAAAAACCTCTTTCAGCCACACATCATTAAACCAATCCATTGTCACCAAATCACCGAACCACATGTGCGCCGACTCATGAGCAATTACACTCGCTCTTGCCATTTTCTTATTTACCGAGGCATTTTCATCCAGAAAAAGAGAAGATTCATTGTAAAATATAGATCCCGGATGTTCCATTCCACCATACTGAAATGACGGGAGCAGAACAAAATCGAATTTCCCAAACGGATATTTAATTGCAGTATAATCTTCCAGCCAGTTCAATGCTTTGGCATGAAGTTCAAAAATTTCGTCCCGGTTCCGGCTTACTTTCACTGTATCGGTTTCGCGGTAATACATCGTCATGGCTCTTCCACCGACTGATTTTATTACTTTAAAAAATTTGCCTGCCGAAAAAGCAAACAAATAAGAACTGATCGGTTTAGTCTTTTCAAAATGATAAATATTCTTGCCGCTTTCCCTAGATTTTGATTTTAAAGCACCGTTTGAAACTGCTTCCCAACCTGACGGCGTTTTTAGAGTAAGGGTATAACTTGCTTTTAAATTGGGCTGATCAAACAACGGAAAACAGGTAGATGCACGATCCGGAACGAAAAGCGTATACAGGAATTCATCGCTTCTGTTCAATGACAAATTACCCGCTGTAAATTCAATTGAAATCTCATTTTTACCTTTTACCAAATCATCGGCATCAATAACAATATGCTCATTAACAAACGAATAAGAAATATCTTTTCCTGCTGATTTAACTGAAAATATAAATGAACTGTCATTACTAAAATCCAGTACAACCGGTTGATCTAATGAATTCAGATGAAACGAAACCGTTTCTTTACCACGTATTGTTTCACTTTTTTTGGCAGGAATATCTAATTCAATAACATACTGAATGCTATCAATTGTCTTTTTCCGAAGCTCGTTCAAAGCAAACGAAACACCTTTTTCAGGAGCATCATGCACCGGTTTTTTGCAACTAATATTTAACAATAGAGTGCTGATTAATAGCAATAAAGAATAATGAATTTGCATGTAGTGATTGGCTTGGGATGGAAAAGGGGTTTGCCACGAATTACACGAATTTACACGAATGTCAGTATTAGTAATACATCCTTTAAATAAGCAGGTGTAAATATGTGAGTCCTACCTGAATTACCTTAGTGAAAATTCGTGTAATCCGTGGCTAAACTTTTACTTTTCTTCTAACAAAATAAATTGTGTTTGTTGCTTGTTTTTGAGGCCGGGATTGTCATCGGTTACGAGGATTAGTTTTCGTTTACCGCCATCCGTTGGCCACCACGCCATTCCTTCCAGGTTATCCGGCTGGAAAGGTAATCCTTTGTTAAAATCAAATGCCGGTTCTGCATCCTTTTTCAAATGAGAGCCTTCAAGGGTTACCTGCCATAATTTAGCTTTAATTAAATTAGAACCACCTTTTCCATTATCAAAACATCTTTCCAAAACTAATAACTTATTTTCGTTAACATTTAGGATTTCAGCAATTCCACCTCTTTTTTCAATGGGTCCAAACGGACAAGCACTTCTGTCGATGACATAACTAAAATATTCCGGCTGGCTGTAACCCGATTCCATTTTATTGAATTTCATAAAATAAATGGTATCCTGCCCTACTTCCGTTTCACCGGCCCAACCCGCTTCCGGTGCAATCCAAACATTCCCACTATCCGTTATCGCCATGGATTCAATGCCTTTATTATCAGCAGGAAGCGGAATTGGCGCGATCAAAAATTCAGGATGTACTTCTTTTGGTGGGTATAACTCTGCGTAACATACGTAAGTGGTAGTATCAGGATTCTCCCAAATTGGCTTATAATCATTTTCCACAGCATAGAAAAAACGGCCGTTACTCTGATCAAATCTTACCGACTCAAACCAGAATTTTGTGTATTTAGGCATTACCTTCTTCTGGAATTTTTCAAAATCCCTGATAGAATTTATACTGTCAAACACAAAATAGGCACCACGATCCGTAGCAACATGCCATTGCTTTTTGGACGTTACATATTCAATAGCAGAAAGTCCATGCAGTTGTCCGACCGGTTTCAATGGAAGAATCGTACTATCTGAAAAAACAAATTGAAGACTCTGACCATTACTTTGTTGAAAATAAAGGCAGATAAATATAATTAAAAATGCTTTTTTCATGTAAGACTAATCCGGAAAGGTAATCGGATTAAACAAAAATAGTACGGATTTACAAATGTTGACGCGTATAGGATGTGCTTTGCTGTAACTTTCTGCATTCCCCTTCCTTTTATTACCTTTGTTGTATGGAAAATACCAGAGAATTAAAAATCGCCGTCCTGATCGATGCAGACAATGTGCCATATTCCAATGTAAAAGGTATGTTGGAAGAAGTGGCAATCTACGGCACACCCACTTTCAAAAGGATATATGGCGACTGGACAAAACCTACTTTATCGGGCTGGAAAACGGTTTTATTGGAAAATGCAATAACACCGATTCAGCAGTACAGTTATACAACCGGGAAAAACTCTTCCGATTCTGCGTTGATCATTGATGCAATGGACATCCTTTATACTGGCCGTGTTGATGGTTTTTGTATTGTTTCCAGCGATAGTGATTTTACCCGGCTGGCTACAAGACTACGCGAGGCCGGCATGCAGGTTTTTGGAATTGGTGAAAAGAAAACACCTGCCGCATTCATCGCAGCCTGTAATAAATTTATTTACATTGAAATCCTGAAAAAAGAAGAAAAGGTAGAAATACCTTCGAAAGAAACTTCGAAATCTGCGAAGGAAATAATAATTAAAGAAGAAATTACGCCGGTTGCCAAAATCGACAAAGGTTTAGTTAGGTTAATTTCAGAAAGCATCAATGATATTGCAGATGAAGACGGCTGGATTTTTCTTGGTGTATTGGGAAATATGATCCTGAAGAAACGACCTGATTTTGACCCAAGAAATTACGGACATAAAAAACTGCTGGATCTTATACGTTCTATTAAAGCAGTGGAAGTAGAAGAAAGACATACAGGAAAAAATAATACGGCTCATTTCTATGTTAAAACAAAATAAAAAGCGTGCTGAAATTGGTTCCAACACGCTTTTGTTTAAAAATTTTTTCTAAGAATTCAATCCTCTCATGCTGCATTATCAACATTCCGGATCAACGGATCTCCGCCGAAGTCTTCCCAGATACCTGAAATTATATTTCTTTCATTAACAGTGTGTGGCAAAAAATCAATAACAATTTCTCCATCATTAATACGTGTGCGATAATATTGGGCATATCGGTCGGACATCACTGAATCGGTTAATGCCCGGACTCCTCCATCGTTAAAATCTCCTGCTACCATGAGCGCAACACCAGGAAATGCAACAAATTTTCCTAATGCATCAATTGCATCAGATATGGTATTGCAGGAACTTTTATCAAAGTGAAATCCCGCATCAAAACCTGAATAATCAGTACGGCTGTTGTATAATTTGTCCTGTGTTTTTTCAGACATAATAAGTGTAATTTCATCGGGACTATATCCCAATTCCATTAAGATATGATATGCATTTTCAGCATCCTCTCTTGTTGCAAAAACACCCGTGACCGTACAGGTGTTTGCCTTATTGTATCCATCTTTCATGTTGTTATGTTATAATATGTGTAATAAGTATTTCTCTTTCTAATTGGATAAAAAGAATTATACCAAAATTTTGATGACAACCAACAAGTACAATGGGGCCTATCTCACTGTTGAGCAGATAGTTTATCAATGTATACGGTAGATTTTGCGTAGCGTATGTTCTACACTTTGATGATCAGTATTTGTTGAAATCAAATTTGAGTATTCAAGTCTGTGGCGGATAATTTGAAACGGCAACTTGGTATCTTATTGAACAAAAATTTTGATATACAGTAACTATAAAAGCCATTTGCCTTATACAACTAAAACTATTTTAAAATGAACAAATCAGTATATAAAAGGAATATAGCGGGCACGTTGGTTATGGCTATCGGAATAAGCATTTCCGCTTTAGCTCAGGTTGGAGTTGGCACAAAAGCTCCAAAAGGTGCAGAAGTATTTTTGGACGGAAGCCGCAAAATGCTGGACGACAAGTGGATATATTGGGAAGGACCAAGATTTGCCGCCAAGCCGCCTATTAAATGGACTGTTGTAAAAGATCCTGTTGATGGTGGAAACGTTATTAATTGCAATGATCCGGCATCTGCTGGCGGTTTGTATGGCTCTGCTGATATTGTAACTAAAAAACAATTTAAAGATTTCCGCGCTCACGTTGAATTCCTTATAACAAAGGAAGGAGGCAACAGCGGAGTTTATCTTCAGAACCGTTATGAAATTCAGGTGCTCGACGGCGATACAACCTCACATGGTATGGCAGCGGTGATCAACGAATCCAAGTCTCCTTATTACGCTTACAACGGAATCGGCAAATGGAATTCCTATGATATTCTTTTTCGCGCTGCCCGTTTTAAAGATGGAAAACTAGTTGAAAAACCAATGGTTACGTTGTATTTTAATGGTAAAAAAGTCCATACAAATCAACAGATCAGTCAGGTTTGGGGTGGTAAAAATTCAGGAATTGATGGTGGAAATGATGGAGGAAAAGGTATTACAGATGTACCGGGCGGTTTAAAATTACAATCAGAAGGACATGATGTTTATTACCGTAATATCTGGGTAAAAGACGAAGATTTGAAAGTGGCAAATACAGATTTCTGATGTTGGGTTAGAAAGGGAGGTTACACAGAGAACCACGGAGAAAAAAGGAGAACCACCGAGATTATTTTATAAATTTCTCTCAGTGGCCCTCCTCTTAACTCTGTGGTTCTCTGTGTAACCTTCTTTTCTTTGTGTAACCTACTTTTGTTATTTTTGCTGAATGAAAATCAACTTCTCCACTCCTGTTTATCGTTCTTACTTCATTTTGGTATTTTTATGCCTCTTATCTAATTTTCTTTTTGCCCAAAAATCTTATTTGCTTCGTCCTGACCGGGTTTTTGATGGACAAGAAATTCATGAGAACTGGATTGTTTTGGTAAAAGATGATAAAATCGCAGCTGCTGGTCCTGCATCTCAAATTGCTGGTACAACCGGTGCGGAGATTATAGATTTAAAAGGCTGCACATTGCTTCCAGGGCTGATAGAGGGCCATTCGCACTTATTTTTACATCCTTATAACGAAACGCCGTGGGACGATCAGGTACTTAAAGAATCCCGGTCTCTTCGTACTGTCCGCGCTACTGTACATGCCAAACGCACTTTGATGGCAGGATTTACAACAGTCCGCGACCTTGGAACAGAAGGCGCTGAATATGATGATGTGGGCTTGAAACAAGCTATTAATCAGGGAATTATTCCCGGACCACGTATGATTATTGCTACCAAAGCATTAATTGCATCAGGCAGTTATGGTCCTAAAAATTTCAGTACTGACATTACTATTCCACAAGGGGCAGAGGAAGCGGACGGGCATGATGACCTAATAAAAGCAGTAAGACGCCAAATTGGAAAAGGAGCTGACGTTATTAAAATTTATGCAGATTATCGGTGGGGTTTAAACGGAGAAGCAGCGCCAACTTTTTCTGTTGACGAAATAAAGCTCATTGTAGAAACTGCCAGAAGTAGTGGAAGACCGGTTGTTGCCCACGCCAGCAGTGCAGAAGGAATGAAAAGAGCGATTTTAGGTGGCTGCGAAACGATCGAACATGGTGATGCGGGTACACCTGAAATTTTTGCAATGATGAAAGAACGCGGCGTTGCTTTTTGTCCGACTTTGGCCGCAGGTGATGCTACAAGTCAATACCGCGGCTGGAAAAAAGGTGTTGATCCTGAACCAGAAAGAATCAAAAACAAACGTATCAGTTTCAAAAATGCATTGAATGCAGGTGTAACGATTTGCACTGGAGGTGACGTAGGTGTATTTCCGCATGGTGATAATGCCAGGGAAATGGAAATGATGGTTGAATATGGTATGAAGCCAATAGATGTACTTCGTTCTGCTACTTCCGTCAATGCAAAAGTATTCCATCAGGACAAGATAGGGCGAATTAAAACCGGATTTCTGGCAGATTTAATAGTAGTGGAAGGACAACCGGATTTGAATATCAAAGCCATCCGCAAAATAAAATTGGTTATGAAAAATGGTGTTATTTTTAAGGATTGATCTGTGAAATAACAAGATAGCGCGAACGAAATGTTCGCGCTATCTTAGACTAAATAAGCATTTATGGAACATAGAGTTGTATTTGATTTTGAAATAGAATTTACGAATGGCGGTGGTATTCAGGGCCAGGATTTTAGGCTGGATATTGATGGAGATACTATTTCTGACAGGGAATTAGCAGATTATATTATTCAGGATTTGCGGTTGCTTATGGTTGGGAAAGTAAACATTCTTAACAAATTTTATATTCAGGAAAAACATAAAAGACAAGTTGTCAATAGTATTTCACCAGAACGTCTGATTGATCTAAGCCATATTATTTTTGACGGACTGATTACTTACAAAGGTCTGCCTGCTCCTATTATTTGTGATTATCTGAGTAGAGAAAATTCCAAAGCGAATTACGAGGAAGGCGCCACATTTCAGATCGGAAAAATTGAAATGGTGAGTAACACCGGCACTTATATTGATTGTCCGTTCCATCGTTATGAAAACGGAAAAGATTTGTCGGAAACAAAACTGGAAGCATTTGCTAACCTGGATGCAATCACGATTCATGCAAAAAATACCATGGAAATTGGAGTTGATTTTTTTAGAAATAAAGAGATTAGAAATAAAGCTATTCTTGTCAATACTGGTTGGTCAAGACATTGGAATACAGATGCTTATTTTGAAAACCATCCTTTTCTCACCAAGGAAGCTGCGGAATACTTAAGAGATTGCCAGGTGAAACTGGTTGGAATTGACAGTCATAATATTGATGACACCAGAGGTAAAAGCAGGCCCGTTCATACTATTTTACTAGGTTCTGAAATCCTTATTGTTGAACATTTATGTAACCTGGACAAACTTCCGGAAAGCAATTATTTATTTAGTGCTGTTCCTCCTAAGTTTAAAGGAGTCGGAACGTTTCCGGTCCGGGCATTTGCAACTGTTTAATTAAATCCTTACCAACCATGAAAAACAAGTTTTTACTCACTCTGACGTTCTCATTTCTCTTCACTTTTGTCACTTTTGCTCAAAATTTAAACAAATCTAAACTCGACAGCCTTTTCTCTATTCTGACTGAAAAAGATAAGTCGATGGTAAGTGTGGCTATTTCAAAAAATGGCTCAGTTTTGTATCAAAAAGCTATTGGATTTGCATCAATCAACGATCAGGGTAATGTTCCTGCAACGGTTGATACCAGATATCGCATTGGTTCTATTACCAAAATGTTTACGGCGGTCATGATTTTTCAATTAGTTGAAGAAGGAAAATTAACGCTGGCAACTCCACTAGCAAAGTATTTCCCATCTGTTCCAAACGCTGATAAAATCACGATTGGTAATTTATTGAATCACCGGAGCGGCATTCATAATTTCACCAGCAATCCGGGAATTATGCAGTACATGATTCAGCCAAAAACGCAGGAAGAAATGGTGGAATTTATTTCAAAAAGTCCATCGGATTTTGAACCGGATACAAAAACAAATTACAGTAATTCCAATTTTGTACTGCTTGGATATATTGTTGAAAAAATAACCGGCAAAAAATATGCTGACAATCTGAATCAGCGGATCGTTTCAAAATTACAACTTAAAAATACTTATTACGGTACAAAGACCGACCTTAAAAAGAATGAGAGTTATTCTTACAAGCAAAACGAAAAATGGGTACAACAGCCGGAAACCGATATGAGCGTTCCGGCCGGAGCAGGTGCAATTGTTTCAACGCCAGCTGATCTTAACCTATTTATTACAGGATTGTTCGTTGGTAAATTGATTTCCACAACTAATGTTAATCAAATGAAAACAATTCAGGATGGTTTGGGCATGGGGATGATCCAGATTCCTTTTTCGACAAAAAAAGGTTACGGTCATAATGGTGGAATAGATGGTTTTGTGTCTGATTTATACTATTTCCAGGAGGATGATCTGGCCGTTGCTATTTGTTCAAATGGCACAACTTATCAAACAAATGATATTCTGTTAGCTTTGCTTAGTTCCTATTATAATGTACCGTTTGCTATTCCAACATTCAAAACAATTTCTTTAAAATCCGAAGATCTGGATAAATACGTAGGAATATATTCCAGTACAATGATGCCTCTTAAAATTACAGTTTCTAAAAATGGCAGCGAACTTAACGCGCAGGCTACCGGACAAGGCGCATTTCCGCTCAGCGCCACTGAAACCGATACTTTTGTGTTTAATGCGACTGGAATTGTTATGGTTTTCAACCCCTCGAAAAATGAATTTATTTTAAAACAAGGTCCGGGAAATTATCTTTTCACCAAAGAAAAATAAGGTAATTTCCATTAATCAATCAGCAGTTTTGGCACAAAATTAATATTGCGAATTTAAAAAACTCCAATATTATGTTTTCAGAAAAACTAAACTTATCCGGAAAAACTGCTCTGATTACAGGTTCTAGCCAGGGAATTGGAAAAGGAATTGCGCAGACTTTTGCTGAATATGGTGCAAATATTATTTTACATTACCGGGAAGACGAAAATGAAGCGGAGAAAGTAGCTGCAGAAATAAGGAAATTTGGTGTTCGCGTGTATATGATCAAGGCTGATCTCTCAGAGCCTGACGCCATCATCAATATATATAATGCAGTTTATGAAAAAGTAGAAACGCTTAATATCCTGGTAATTAATGCATCCGTTCAGGTGCCGGCAGAATGGACAGAAGTAACAGAAAGCGATTTTGATTTACAGGTTAATACTAATTTCAAAGCTACTTTTCAACTCATGCAAAAGTTTGCTCCTGACATGGTAAAAAACGGGTGGGGCCGTATTCTAACCCTCGGAAGTGTACAGCAGATTAAGCCTCATCCTTCTATGATTATTTACGCTGCCATTAAATCTGCTGTGTTAAATTTAGTTCAAAATGTCGCTATACAGCTGGCTGACAAAGGGATAACTGTAAATAACCTGGCACCGGGCGTTATTGCTACCCCAAGAATTGATGAGGAAGTACCGGAACCCGAGGAACGGATTAACAATCGTTTGAGAACACCGTCAGGAAAAATCGGTACGCCAGAAGATTGTGCAGGTGTAGCACTTTTGCTATGTTCAGAAGCAGGAAACTTTATCACCGGACAAAATATTTTTGTAGATGGCGGGATGAGTCTGTAAAAGCTTGTTTATATTCATTTTTTAAACCAAAATAAACAACACATGAAAAACAAATTTTTACTGCTGCTAATACTGTCATCCATTTGTTTTTCTGTTTCGGGACAAACAAAAAAAACGTATCCTGTTGGGCAAATTAAGACCAACATGGGAGAAATACTTTTTTGGCTGTACGATGAAACCCCTAATCATAAAGCAAGTTTTACAAAACTGGCCAATGAAAATTATTGGGATTCACTGACATTTAACCGTGTAATTAAAGATTTTGTGGCTCAGGGCGGTTGTCCGGATACGCCAGCCGGATTTTCAGGTTCTCCTTATTTACTCAAACCTGAATTCAACAGCAAAATCAGGCATATTTATGGCGCTGTAGGTGCCGGACGTGATGATAATAAAGAAATGTTATCGGCAGGATGTCAGTTTTATATTGTTCAAAATAAAAAAGGAATTGAACGGCTGGACGATAAATATACCGTTTTTGGACAGGTTTTTAAAGGAATGGATGTAATTGATAAAATTGTAAGTGTAAAAACGGACAGCACTGACACGCCTTTAAGTCCAATTAAACTGGACGTGAATGTGATTAATATGTCAGAAAGTGATTTGAAGAAAAACGGGTATGTTTTTGGAGTAAAATAGTTTATATTAAAATCCGTGGCAGATACAGAGAATACGTGGCACGCCCAGCCGTGCCACGTATAACAAAACTCACTTTTTCTTATAATCAATTTTAAAAATTGTACCATTCAAATCGTCGGTTACATACAAAGCACCGTCTGGACCCTGCGCTAATCCACAGGGACGATGTTGAACCGGGCCAGTTGGTTTTACCAGGTCAGTTCCTGCAAAATTATCCGCAAATATTTCCCATTTCCCTGCTTTTCCATTCACAAACGGCACAAAGGCAACAAAATATCCTTTATGCAGTTCAGCCGACTGACTATGAAAAGCGATAAAAGCGCCATTTTTGTATTTGGCAGGAAACATATTTCCGGTGTAAAACATGAGCGCATTTGGACCTAAATGAGCTGGAAATGCAGCAACCGGTGTAACTGTTTTTTCTCCGGCTGTCTTTTTGCCATCGCCTCCGTACTCAGGAGCCATTATTTTTTTATTCTGGAAATGATCGTAATAAATATATGGCCAGCCTGCATCATCTCCTTGTTTAAGTTGATACAATGTTTCGGCAGGTAATTCGGCGCTTTGCTTGGGCGTATAATATTGAGGGTAAAAGTCATCAAATTTTCCTCTTCCATGAACTGTTGCAAATAGAGAATTTGTCTTAAAATCCCAATTAATACCTACTGCATTTTTGACTCCGGTAGCATAACGCGTTCCGTCAGAAAAAGTCTGGTTTAATTTATTTGCATCAAATTTCCAGATACCTCCGGCTGAGTCTAATATAGTACAAGGCGACATTCCTTTACCAGATCCGGCAGCCCGGCAATTATCGTTATAAGAACCGACAGTTACATAAATATTTGAATCATTATCCAAAGTCAGTGGTTTGGCATTGTCCCTGCCATGATCAAGTAACCCATCCACGATTTTTTCCGGTTGATCAAAGTTTAAAATTTCTTCTTTATCATTCAGTTTATAACGATAAATTGCTTTATTGGAAGAACTATACAGGTAGCCATTTTTGATAGTAATACCTGTTCCCGGATAATCTCCGAAAAGTTTTTGCTCATCTATTACACCATCGCCATTGGTATCTCTCAAAAGATAAATACCTTTTCCATCTTTTAATTTAGATAATTTGACATAAATATCACCGCTTTTACCCACAACAATATGCCGGGTTGCACCAAGATCTGATCCAATAATTTTGGCAGAAAAACCGACTGGCAATTTAATATCACTTGCATCCTCAACTGATTCATACAGAGAACCCGTTTGATTTAACTTACCTGTTTTGTCATGTAAGAGGAAACCGCTGAGTCCCGCAAAAACAACTAACATTCCGGCAATTGGCAATAATTTCCTTTGCATAAAATGATTTAAATGAATGAAAAATAATAATTTTAACTTTCAACGCTTCTGAGTATAAAGCCAACCTCACACTAATTAATACTTGGATTAGTCAAAATATATTTGGATCATTTTCCTTAACTTGGAATGATTTTTTACCGGTTTCTACAAATAATTAGTGACACTTGAATTAAATTGCACACCAAACCTTAGTCAACCAATAAAACTTTATTTAACTAAAATTTAAATTATATGGGACCATTAGATGATGACGACGATGATTTATTTGATGACGATTTACCAGGCAATTACCCCGCATCAGACGATATTTTCAGCAGAGGCTTAATTGATGAAGAAATCGATCCTGAATTCATCGGACGTGAAAAACTGGCAAATGAAGATGTCGACAGATGGAACGAAAAAGATTTTGATGAGGATTTGGTAGGCGACGATCTGGATGTTCCGGGATCAGAACTTGATGATGAAAACGAGATCGATGGTAACGAAGACGAGGAGAATAATTATTACAGCCTTGGCGGAGATAACCACAACGATCTGGAAGAAAATCAAGGAGACTAATATTGAATTCC
>Ga0247739_10000138_pt1 | contig 24289 bp, 18 predicted proteins | sample UWRJL058202B2_FD_180943 | JGI IMG/M metagenome (GOLD analysis project Ga0247739, IMG submission 180943) | Plant litter microbial communities from Arlington Agricultural Research Station in Wisconsin, United States - UWRJ-L058-202B-2 | ecosystem: Environmental > Terrestrial > Plant litter >...
GCTATCGCAAAAAAAGCGGACAGTAAAAAACTTATGAGGGCAAGGACTTTTTTTACCTTTTTCATGTATTAAATTAGAATTGTATGTAGTGTTTTTTATTTTGTAATTAGTAAGTTGTTAGCTAAAAGACTTTTCTTCAATAGGTAGGCAAAACTATTTTTCTAAGAAGCTTTATCTTTTAAGTGACATCAACAATACCTTGTTCCTAATTATTACTGCGCTACGAAGTATACAGTTCCGTGGTCGGTTTCTGCTTTTACCTTTACACACACGCCATTTTCATAGGTGTAATAGTTTTTGTTTCCATCAACAAGCGTTAGTTCGTAAGTATGTCCCTCTGTTTTTTTTATGGGGATGAAGGCCAATGAACCCTCGCTATATATCCTATTCAAGTTTACCGGCTCCACAAAATAAAGCATGGCTGTACTATATTTTATCTCCTCCTTATGCCTAACCGTGTCGCCATCCTTCTTAAGACATATATACCCGCCGCCTGGCTGCCACAAGATATTGTTGTTCACTTTGGTGCTACCATTTACAGTTCGTATCACGGCACCCTGTTTCAGTATGCCATCCCTATATAAGTTAGATTGGTTGAAATTGACCTTAATATTGATAACTACCCAAACCTTTACGAACGACTCTATATAATACATTTGCCCCATTGCGGTAGACATCGAAGAAGTCTTTAAAGTGCCAACCTTACTATCGTTTCGAATGACATTGTACATTTTAGTTTGCTGTGCAATTAAAGTGCTACCTAGTAACAAAAAGACAGAGCAACACAAAAAAGCTTTGCGCACAGATGATGAAATTGATATGTTGCCGGCAGTTTTCATATTGAATCCAAACTTGGAGGCAAAAAATAATCAATTTATCAACCAATCACAAATAAAATACTGATTTGTAGGCTTATTTAACAACCACTACACGCTTGCCAACAATATTTGCCAAGCAGCGTCTATATTATTTATTTGTAACAATTGCTGGGCATAACTGTGTAACTCACTTTCCATTTCTTCGGGGCTAATGCTATAATACTGAATGATCTGGGTAAGCCTTTCATCATGAAAACCTGGGTTGATGCTTGGTATTTCGCTCACATTGGCCAACATGCCTAAGCTATTGCCATTTAAGATATGGCTGTTTCGGATAGACGGCGGCAACATATCTATTCCAATACCCAACTTTGTATTTGGTTTCATCACTTCAAAAACAGCATCGCCGCTGGCTCGACAGTAAAGATCGGCACCCATTCGGGCAACCAAGTCTATTTTATGTGGGTCGATACGGTTGGTTTCATCCAGTACTTCGTCGTTTATGTGCATGGCAACAATTTCGCATATAACCAAATTTCCAGCGCCGCCCTGGTTACCTGTTTCTATAATTTGTCGCACTATACACTCCATTTGAACGGGACTTTCAGCTACCCGAAACGGCTTCACTTTCTCCGATAGCAGTTTTGTAAAACCAGCCTTTACAAACTCATCCACATCTTTGGCAAATTCGCAGCTACTCAAATTGGCTTGCTGCACCATAGCATAATTTACCACGTTAATAACAACTTCCTTCGTCTCGTATATATTTTCCAAGGTGTGTTTTATGGTATTGTCACGCACTTTTCTTGCTGGAGAAAAAATGAGCGTGGTAGGATTGCTACCAAATACATTGAAAAAACTAAAAGGGCTTAAATTAGGGTTTCCGTCCTTATCTATGGTGCTAGCGAAACAAATGGGTCTGGGAGCTATAGCGCCCAACAGGTAGCCGTGCAATACGCTTGTGTTTACCTCGCTCGGTATAATTTTCATATTAAATTTTTACGGGTCAGTGCTGTTTACAAAGTAAGATGCAAAGGTTTTACAGTTGAACCTTGATGAAGTTTGCCATCTTCTACATGTGCTATCCAATTGATTCCGGGTTGCTTTCCTTTGTCGAAACTGCCGAGTTTTTCATGCATACCTAGGGCTGTAGCGCCATTGAGTGTAGCCCACTGCAATAGTTCAGCGGTAGGAACCAACGGAAATTTTTGGGTGATAGTTTTCATTTCATCCAAAATACTTAGGCTGTGGTTGCTTGCCAGGCTATCCGTTCCTAGAACGATTTGGCAACCATTTTTGCGCAGCAGGTCAACAGGCGGCAAAGCATTTTCTATATATAAATTGGCATTGATGCACAAGCACCAGCTTATATTATTCAGAATGGCTTGCGCAAACAAAATATCTTCTTCGGTAGTAAAGGTATTGTGTACCAATAGCAAGCCTTTTGCCTGTTGATATTTCTCCAAATAGGAATTTAAACTTGTTTTGCCCGTTGGGCGAAAACTTGGATTGGCAATGTTCATCTTTTCATACATCTTCAGCAAACCGCCAGCGCCACTTTTGAAAAATTCGTTTTCAAGATCGGTTTCTTGGTTATGAATGGTCGTTATTCCATTAGTGAATGTTGGGGATAATAACTGCCAAAGATCCTCCGACACAGAATAGGGCGCATGGGCGGCCATGGAAACGTTTGCATTGGGCAAGGCATTGAACAAATCGTAGTTTTTCTTGCTATTGGTAAACCTTGTTTCGGCCACAGCGGGTGACCATCCACTCACTTCTATGAACGTATGATACTGTATTTTACTGGAGGATTTCTGTGATAAGGTAATCGTATTATTGCTGATATCGCCCACGGCCACAATGCCTTGAGCAAGCATTTTTTCATCCGCTGTAGCGAGTGCTTCTTCGATTTCTGTTTGTGGAAAATGGCGCTGCGTAACTACGTTGAACACAAAATCTATTAATCCGGTGTGTTCTGGAATCAGCCCTTTAAGATGGCTAAGTTCCAAGTGGCAATGTGCATTCACAAAGCCCGGCGTAATCATTCCTTCAAAACGTTGAATGTCGTCGCCAGCATCTGCAAGGGGAAGCAAATCCTGTATAATACCAAATTCGTTTGTAATCAGCACCTGCTGATCATCGAGCATTTGAGTGCCAGTAAATAATTGATCAGCCTGAAATTTATGGAAAGACATGCGGCGAAGTTAGACGCCTTCTGTCATAAATAATGTTGGAGAAAATTGAGCGACCGTCAAAAATTGGACACAAGAGTTAAGCTTCCACCAAGGCGCTTTCACGAACTTTATCTAACAGGATGTTCAATTGTTTGGCTTCTTCTTCCGTAAGATTTCCCATAATCCTGTCTAATTCATCAGATGAACTATCCAGGCAATTGAGTAGCGACAAGCCTTTATCAGTAATTTTTACGTCTACCAACCTTTTGTCTCTTTCGCAAGTGTTTTTTTGAACCAGTTCTTTTACAATCAATCGATCTACAATGCGGCTGGTATCACTCATTTTGTCGAGCATACGTTCACGGATTTGTAACGTGCTCATGGGCGCACCTGCACCGCGAAGGATTCGTAGGATATTAAATTGCTGCATGGTAAGATCATGACAACCCAATTTGAGTTGTGTTTGATCCCTTAACCAATTAAATGTATAAATCAGATTAATGACCGCTTTTTGATATTCGTTCCGGAAATTTTGCTGATGAATGTCTTGTTCAATACCCATGTTGTCTGTTATTTTCTCCTCAAGTAAAAAATCAAAGGTACAACATTGATGTTATCGCAGTCGTTAATCAATAACGTCAAACATACGAGAAAAGTTTTGCGGTTAAGAACCTAATTGAACATTTGTTATAAGCCCTTGATTTAATTAAACAAAGTTTGTTTTATGGGGATTAACCAAGCCAACTTTAGGGCCGGAAACCACCTAAATTTCGATAACCTTTAACAATCAATCTAACATCATTTAGCCACTCATAGTCTTTTGCATACCAATAATCAAGGGCTTTTAAACTTTCGATACCCAATGTAGAAGTAGCTTTTACAGGCTGTCCATTAGAAGCAATAATAGCTGGTTTCAAGATTGGGATATTACTCGAAGCGACGTTGTAACCAACCCAGGTTTTTTTGCCCGTTAGTACGCTAAAAAGATTTGAGAAGAATGCGAATGGTTTCTTTACCAAAAAGAAATGAAATGGAAACGAAAGAATGAATAGGATGCTTGCCCCAATGTCTACCAATCGTTTGTAGCGTACATTTTGCGGTGCGGCAATCTGAAAAAATGCACCAGACAATAAGGTTTCTCCGCTTGTTTCCTTGCTATCGCTGCCCACAAGGCCACCGGTTTGATAATAGTGAAACTTATAGCGAATATCTTTTCGCTCTTGAATGAGCGAGATTGTTCGTTTCATGTTCAAACATTTGTCCATGCAAAAAATCAACTCTTTGGCAGGTACGCTCTCTAATAAAACATCTAACTGTTGTAATTCTCCAACGGCTTCTGTCTCGTCTTGTTGCAGGGCTATCCGGCCTAATATCCTTTCGTTGCGGCCTGCTGCCAGCATCATTTTTTGTGTTTCCTCAAAAGCTCGGGCAGATGCTATAACCAGTGTTTGTCGGTACTCCTTCGTTTCATCTGTGGTTGAAATAATTTTTGCACGAACCAGTATCCATCGAAATAAAATGATACACAACACCGCAAGTATGCCACCAAACAAAATAATCCCCCTACTGAACCTGAACTGCTCCGACATTAAAGAATATACCGCCAAATTGATGATAATGGCCACAAGCATGGCAAACAACGTTCGTTGCGGCTTGTACCATTTGTCGTAAAGTCCCGCAATGCTTCCCGTTAAAATAAACAGCAGCGTAAATGCGGGAAAGCTAATATTGACGACTGTAGGAATGGTATGCATGCCCGGCCTTATCCAATGAATCCATATTTCTCTCACTGCAATAAGGCAAAAAAGAACAATAAGGGCATCTAGCAAGGGCAATCCAATCCATTTGACAAATTGACCAACGGCTGTTAAACCAGCTCTTAGCCAGATGGCAATTTGGATGAAGGCATTAAAAAAAGTGGCCCTACCTGCACCATAATGTTTTTTTACAAAAAGGCTCATAGCTTGGTAGAACATCCTCACATAATTGAGACTTCCCTTTTTGGTGCTTTCTCCTTTAAAATGGACGATGGTACTGTCCGCAAAATAGTAGTTCTTGAACCCAGCTTTCTGGATGCGGTAACTAAGATCCACATCTTCACCATACATAAAAAAGCGTTCGTCGAAAGCGCCGTGTGCATCCAAGATTTTTTTCTGCACCAACATAAACGCTCCGGCCAGCACATCTACTTCGTGGTTTTCTTCTTTGCTCAAATAGCCAAGATGATAGCGTGCAAAAAGCTTGCTTTTAGGAAAAAGCGAACTAAAACCTGTTAACTTAAAAAAGGAAGTAAGTGGCGACGGAAATGCCCTTTTGCTTTCTGGTAAAAAGTGCCCACTTCCATCTATCATTTTAATACCCAATGCGCCTGCATCTGCATGCTGTTCCATAAAAGCCAAGCACTTGGCCAAACAGTCTTCTGGTAACAGCGTATCTGGATTAAGAAAGAGGATGTATTTGCCTTTGGCAAGTTCTAAACCTTGATTGTTGGCCTTGCCAAAACCGGTATTATCCTGATTAACTATAAAGCGTACCCAAGGAAATTTCGGTTGCAAATAGGCGACACTATCGTCCGTGCTATTGTTATCCACCACCAAAACTTCTGCATCTACACCAACCATTGCCGCCTCTACGGAGCAAAGACATTGCTCCAAAAACAGTTTGACGTTATAATTGACTATAATAATCGATACTTGCAAAAACGGTATTTTAGGTGGCACGAATAACGATTTTTTTGCGCAGGCTACCAAAATCGAAATCTATATCCGTACTGCAAACAGATAGAACATTTATACCGTTCTTCTGTCTAAAGGGAATTTAATTTACCCCGCATCTTTGGTTAGGTGGATTAGTTGATAAAGCAATTTGTCCTGCGTAGCGGTGGGTACTGTTAGTGGTGCGATGTAATTTTTTGATTCTATGTACCCTTTAAATAGTTCGCCAGATAATTCCTTCTCCTCCCCTTTTCTCCTGATGGTGATACGCAGCTTTGGGTGACTGGTATTCTTTTCTATGTACTCTTCCCACAGTGGCTCGAGGTTAGCGCTTGTAATGGCATTGCCTTCGATAGATACCAACTCATCGCCATTTTTTATATCCAATGCATTCTTTTTATCTACGTTGGTAAATACAAAAGCTTGGTTAGGCTGGTTAAACTCCAGACCGGCTGATTTAAACACAAAATAGGCATCCATTTTTTTCACGTCATCGAACTCGTAGCCAATTTCTGCAAAAAAATCCTGATATGGCAATGGCTTCTCCCCTACAATATAATCATCGATAAACCCTTGCACCGCCGGATGCGAGGCCGCCACAAAATCTTGGAAAAAATGATTATCCTTAAAAGGTTTGCCAGGGCCATATTTTTTGGTCAAAGTCATAATCACGCTCTTTAAGTCCTTGGCTCCTTCAGTCTTGTTCCTTATCAATATATCCAACATCATAGCAATTATTGCGCCCTTGCTGTAAACACTATTATACTTTTCTTTATATGGGCTTTCCAATACATGTTCGCTCATGGTCGTCATGGAAAAATTGCCAAAATCCGCAGCGTCATTTATTTTCTTCCGGATGCTTTCAAAGAACTTTTTCTCTGTGAGCAAACCGTTCTGCACTTGGGTAAGGTTGGCAAAATATTCGGTTACGCCCTCGTACAGCCAAAGGTGTTTCGACATTTTTGGGTTGATGAAATCAAAATCGTCTATTTCTTCGCTGTGTAGATTCAGGGGCGTCAAAATATGAAGGAATTCATGGCTTACCACTTCTAGCACTAGTGATTTGAGCCTTGGTTCGTAAGCCACTTCAGGTAAATAATATAAAGACGAATAGTTATGTTCCAAGGCGCCAAAGCCTCCACCCATATTCTTCTTACCCATCTTATCCAAATCGTCAAAATAAAAAAGGAATTGGTAAGATGATACCGGTAAACCACCAAAAAACTTATTAAGACTTTCGGCTACTGGCATCAAATACGTAGCGAGTTGTTTGCTGGTTACCTTGCCCGTAGCGGAAAATGAAGTGATGTGGATAACGCTGTTTCCAATAGCGAAAGATGTAGTATCTGGAATGGTGTACATCACTGGATTATCTACCAAATACACATAATCAGGCGCCTGCAATATATCTTGCTCACTACTTTTATGATCCACTTGCATATGTGTGGAGGCATACATATTTGCAGGCTTGGTTACCTCAACCTGTATGGGTAATTTTTTATATCCTTCAAAATATCCATAAAAAGCATGGTTGTTCATTACTACATTGCTACCTGCTTCTATATTGGTTCCCCCGGGTTGAAAAATAAAATCTTTGTCTGGTTTGTCCCACGTATCGTTTACCTCGTAAGTAATGGATTGTAAGGTAGTTGCATCACTTATCTGGTATTGATTGGGGTTCAACTTTTTTACCTTTAATTTGTTGCCAGCCTTATCTTTTGCGGTAAAATCATCTATAAATTTCCCAAAGTTTTTTTCGCTGTACGAGCCAGGTATTACTTTAGGGAAAGTAAAAACGATTTCATCTTCTTTAATGGCTGGCGTGGTAAGCGCTATGGCGATTTTATCATTTTCGATATGCTGGATATCGGCCTTATACAAATACGTATTTTGTGCTTGAACAAAATTGGCTGTTACCAGCAGTAAGGCAAGTAAAATCTTCATGGCTTGTATTTGTAGTAATGGTTAACCAAGCAAATAAATACAATATTTTACAGATAAATGTTTTTTAGCGCAGCAACTATCCTAAAGTTTATTTAAATAGTGAGTATAGATGAACCACAAAAGGTTAGCCCTCTTTATTTGGCATCGTAGATATTGTTGGATATCAAAATTGTTACCTTTAACAGATGCTTCTCTTCCCCTATCTACAAAGAAAGTACACAACCGATTTTACACCAGACAACATTAAAGAAAGGGTTGCTAAAAACATACTAGAACCTAATTGGAAATTCACATTTCAAAAGGCTATTAAAAGAAATATATGGGAAGGGATTATTTTACAAAATGGTTTTATAGTAAGTAATTTCTCTTATGCAATGAGTTACGGCCGAACAAGCTTGCTTCCATATATGACCGGTAAATTCAAAAAAGGAGCAAACAGCGCAACGACGGTTTCAATTATTATCATGCCTTCAAAAGCAGGTACATTAGGGATTGTCGTAGTATATTTAATTTCCTTATTGATTATTTATCTTTCGATTTTTAAAAATCATAATAAGGGAGCAGTTGTAGTATGCAGTCTTTTAATTCTGTCGTCCTATATATCAATTCTTATATCATTTAATGCCAAAATGTCCAATTACTTGGATTTTATCGAAATAGACATCTTAAAAATCAGGAACCCAAGTTACTATTGGTAACTGTTTTACATCCTCAAAAAACGAAACGGCCCATCTTTGCAGACGGGCCGTTTCAATTATATATTTATTCCTTGCTTATTTCTTCGTTACCCTTATATCGATTCTTCTGTTAAGTGCCATTCCAGCTTGGGTGCCGTTGTCAGCTATCGGATGTTCTTGTCCGTAACCTTCAGCGGCCAAAGCAGTTGCTGGTGTGCCCAAGCCAACTAAAGAAGCCATTGCTGATTTTGCACGGCTATCACTCAATTTTAAATTTCCTTCTGCGGTACCAGAGTTATCTGTGTATCCGCCCAATTTCAACGTTACATTGGGATAAGCCTTCAAAATAGCAGCTATATTTTTCAATTGCGTTTCTGAAGTCGGTGTCAAAGTAGATTTACCTGTTTGAAAATACAAACGATCCAAGCTGATCCATCCCTTTGTTTTATCCACCGTATCTACATGTTCGGCGGCGCTGTTCAAAAAAGTAATCAATTTAGCTTCGCTGCTATTAGATCCAATTTTCAACTTAACACCGTCTGGCAAAGCAATTTCCTGTGTATCACCAATGTTGTAAATGAAGTTTTGTGTAGTTGAATCTAAACTACCCAAGCGAGCCGGATCCATTAAAGAAACGGTGCTAGCCTCTTCTTTCTTCTCTTCATGTCCGGCTGCGGCGTGTTCGCTACCATGTGGTGCTTCGGTAGTATTTTCTTCCTTCCACATATACCCTTTATTATGAAAACTATTAAGTAGCAACCAGGCCAAAAAGGCTAGGATTACAACAATAACGATCATCGGGATGTAATTCGGTTTTTTCTCTTCGTGACTGCCGTGGGCATGTTCGGTATGCATTGCTGTGATAATTTGATGCAATGATAAAAACAAATATCCAAATCTTGAAAACGAGCCTTGTTCATCTGCCCAAAAACTCGCTATTTCTTGCAATCAAGCCATTGTGTTTCAAATTACCATGAAAATTGACGCAAATACAGCCGCATTTGCGCTTCTGGCTCAATCAAGCAACTGCTTTTTTTTGAAAGCCCTAAAGAGATCGGATGTTTGTATTAAATGTTTTTAATCACTATCGGCTGTCATTGCAAAGTGCATCATATTCAATATCAAATCTGGGTTTGGACAATTTTGCAAATATTTATCCCGCTGAGACAAGACACAAACACCCGGATAGTCGCCTTCCATGCCTTGCATATCTACAATAACTTGAAAATGAAGATGCGGCGGCCAGTGTCCGTTTTCTTCAGGAATTCCAAAAAATGCCAAACGTGCACCCTTGGCTATATGCTCCCCAACCGATAAATAACGAATGGCATTCAAGGATAAGTGTCCGTAAAGCGTATGGAAAACATGTCCTTCTAACTTATGCTGAAGTATAATGGTGGCGCCATAATCGCCAAACTGGTCGTTGAAAGCGAAACTGTGCACCACGCCATCCAAAGGTGCATACACTGGCGTACCCACGCTGCCCCATATGTCGATACCCAAGTGCAGTCGCCGCGGTTCTTCGCCATCAAACACGGCGCTACGGGCATATAAAGTTCGATGTTCATCATAACCTCCTATGCCATAGGTGCAATTTGCGGTTCGCAATGCCTCATCAACGTATTGGCTAAAAGCCGTAGTATCTTTTATCGTTTCTTCGGTAAGCGTTTTGTTCCGCTCTGTGAAATCAAACCGCAACAACTTATCGGTCGCCTTATTAAAAGGAACAACGGTATAGAATTCCGGTTGGTGGCGTATTAAAATTTCATCCCATTTTGTGTTTTCCATCGAGCCCTCTGGTTTTTATCGTTCAAATCTATCGAACGTTGTCGTTTAGCACTAAATTATTGCCTGCAAATATCTTACAGTAAAAATATTATTTACCCGCCATGCAACATATGGGTGGTTTTGCGTTTCTTAGTAGTAAACAATTAAACACCATCCTTAACTTATGAGCGTCCTTTTTCGTAATGTGCTTGCGGTGGTTGCATTTACAGCCATCTCTCTAAATGGATTTGGCCAAACTGAGGACGATTTTTTTGCCGCAGGCGATATGCGCCGCAAATTTCCTGAAGAGATGTATGCTGCCAGTGAAGTGTATGAGGAATATAGGTTCGATAAAGGCAAAGGCCTCGATAATTTACCAGTGGCCACCGTTGAGGGAAATACCAGGAATGTTTTTGTGGGGTTGAAAGACCTTGCCTACTTCCAATTTTATCAGTTTTACAACAAGTTCGTCTCGCTCAAAAATTTTGATTACTACTATCGTAACTCAAAGGAACAATTTAAAAAAGTAGCCATTAAACCTTACGATAAGGCTGCTACAGACGATGGTATATTTTTGGATGATAACCGGGTAAAATACTACAACGTTCGGCTCAATGCGTTTGGCGAGGCGGTCAAGTTTGAGTTCAACGAATTTTATGCGGACAGTAAATATTTTACCAGATTATATTTTAATGCCCCCTACCCTATCAAAGATCATCAAATAAAATTGGTGGTGCCGCCCGGCATGGAAATCGAAATCAAAGAAATGAATTTCGATGGTTTTAAAATATCGAAACAAAAAACATTGGATGGCAAAAACACGGTATATGTGTACAGCATGCAAAACACACAACCATGGAAAAGCGAACCGAATGCGGTAGGGATTGCCTACAGCTCGCCGCACATTATTGTTTCGGTAAAAAACTGGATGGATGGTACCCAAACCAATAAAGGCTTCCAAAATTTGGACGACCTGTACACTTGGTATAATTACTTATATAAAAAAACGCAAAATAATCCTGAAATTATCAAGCCGACCGTTACGCAACTCATTGCGGGAAAAATAGCTCCCGAAGAAAAGGCCAAGGCTATCTATTATTGGGTGCAAGACAATATTCGGTATATCGCTTTTGAGGATGGATATGCAGGATTTGTTCCCGAAACGGCGCAAGATGTTTTTAGGAATAATTACAGCGATTGCAAAGGCATGGCCAACTTGATGACCGAGATGCTGAAACTAGCCGGCTTGGATGCACACCTCACTTGGATTGGCACCAAACACATTCCTTACAAACATGGGGAGGTAAATGCTTTGTGTATCGATAACCATTGTATCAGTACCGTATATATAAAAGGAAAAGCTTATTTTTTGGATGGCACCGAAAAGTACATCCCTTTTGGAGAGAATGCCTATCGCATACAAGATAAAACCGCACTGATAGAAAAAGGGGCCACCCACGATTTGCTCACCGTACCTACCACCGATAAAAACGCCAATAAACAGATGACCCAAGCCAAACTCACACTGGTTGGAAATACTATGAAAGGCAAGGTAAAAGTAACCATGACAGGGGAAGAGCGCACTGGCTTTCAGCAATATTATCAAACCATACCCAGCGATCGTCAGAAGGAATTTATCAATGATTTTTTAAGCTTGGGCAATGATAATTTGGATGTAAAAAATGCGGTAACCAGCAACCTGAAAAACCGCGAACTTCCAGTAGTGCTCGACGGCGATATAGACCTAAGCAATAGCGTTACCACAGTAGGGAAGGAGTTGTTTGCAACCATGGATTTTTTCCCAAAAGTGCTCAAGAATTTTACACCCAAGCCAGACCGCCAAAACGATTATGATTTTAATAACATATATTCTTACGAAGACGAAATAGAACTTGCGATACCTACCAACATGAAATTTGTGGATGTGCCGGAACCATTGAAAATAGAAACCGCAGACTTTGCCTTTAGTGGATCTTACACCGTAGCCGCCAACAAGATTACCCTTAAAAAAACACTCGCATTTCCTACAGGGCGCATATATAAAAAAGACTTTCCAGCTTGGGGCGATTTTTTAACCAAACTACGCAGTTTCAATCGAAACTTAGTATCCATAGCTCCTAAGTAAGAGACATTATGCCAAAGCATTTAACATTACAATTCTACTATATGTTATTAAAGGGTTTTCATTTTGCTGCGCAAAGAAATACTTATCAAGGCTTTGTAAGGTTATTTTTAATGTTGATGTTCTTGGTTTCTTTCAACAGGTCGGCAGATGCGCAATTGAAGGAAGACATCATTAACAAACTTCAATTCAATGTAAAAGATTTTTTGGAGGATAGCGATGCCGACTTTGCCAGCAATAATATCCCAAAGGCTTGGGAAGAACAAAGTGCCGTTATAATTGCACAAAAAACAGTTCTATTTTTCGACCAAAAAACGTCTTTTCGATTGTTCGGTAAAAACGATAGAAAATTAATTGTGCAAGAAAAAGAACGAAGAAAAATAAAGTTGCTCGATAACAGTGCCGTCGATAATTTTTCGGAACTTTATTTTGATGTAACAGACATTGACAATGGCTTTGACGGAAAAGTAATAAAGGCTGATGGAAAGATAGAAAAATTAGATCTTAACAGGGCCATCGCGGTAGAAGACATCGAGGATGTGCCCGGTATGTTCCGCAGTTATACACAAAGTGCTGGTAAACGTTTTTTTAAGGTGCCAGTAAATGGATTGCAGCCTGGAGACATTTTGGATTATGCTTACCTAGCCAATAACGACGCGGCTTTGCGCAATAATTATTTAGAGTTTTCACCTGTGTATTATGCCTGCCATCGCACCTACAGTACCATTAAGCAAAAGTTCGAGATCAAGCTGGATCAAACCACTTTTTTATGCAGTAAAAGCACGAACGGTGCGCCTGAATTTGTAGAAAAACAGCAGGGTGAATACAATGTATACACGTGGCAAGATGAAAACCGTAGCAAACTAAAAGACCAAAACTTTGTGAACGAATACTTGCTGCTGCCCATGATGAAATTCCAAATTGTGAACAGCACAAAAGAAAATGCCAGTAATCTGTTTATAGGCAACCGAGGCGAACTTAAAACAACATTTACACAGGAAGAATTAGGTAAAAAACTAGGGATGATGTTTGCCAGCAACGACAATGGTTATAACCTTGGCATCTTAGGGCAAGTAAAATATCACCTCAAAAAAATGGAGGCAAAAGACCTGAGTGATGAAACGTATATAAAAATATGCTATTACGTTATCCGGCATGTTTCTATTATGAACGACCTAGACATAGGTAGCGGCAGTTTTGCTTATATCTATAAAAAGCTGATGGACGACCATAAGATTTCTTGCAACATTATGGTTACTGCCCCTAACAATCTCACAGACCTTAAAGACGTAATTTTCAGGAGCGAACTACAGTGGTTCATTAAAGTGAAAGACAAATATATATTTACCAATGATGCCATGAGCAACCTGTATGATATGCCTACTTATGTACAAGGCAACACGGCTTATACATTAACGTTTGGTAAAACAACAACGATAGAACCAACAACCTTACCCATTGCTTCCGTGCAAGAAAATAGCCAGAGTTACACGATGGATGCAGTGTTGGACATGAGCACGGAGAACCTGCAAGTAACCAACTTACAGGAGTATAAAGGCAATAGCCGTGCAAGGCAAATAAGCACCGCCATGATGTATGAAAATTATATTCCGATGGACTGGCGCACATACGAAGGTTACGACGAATTGGATGAACTTCCGGAAGCACGCAGGGATGCGCTGAATGAACGCATTTTTAAATATAAAAAAGAGGGACAACGATTGAAACCCATCTTTATGGAAAAAGAACTTAAAAATGATTATCCTGATGTAGTAAAATATAATTCTTTTAAATTACTACAAGATGGACGCAGTTTTAAAAAGCCAGACCTTCGGTATTCCGAAGAATTCCTATTAGGTGATTTTGTTCGCCATGCAGGCAAAAGTTTGTTGGTGAGTTTGCCAAATCTAGCTTCAAACCAACTACAAATTAAAGGCGATGGTCGCACCCGGGAATATGATATTGATGTTCGCTTTGCCCGCCGCATCCAATGGACCATCAACTTTACAATACCTACGGGTTACAATGTGTTAGGTTTGGAAGACCTTCAAAATAACATTGATAACGAAACAGGAAGTTTTATCAGCAGTGCTGCTATACAAGGAGGTAAGCTTGTAATAACGGCCACCAAAAACTACAAACAGCCTCGCATAGCCAAAGCGAACTGGCCTCAAATGCTGCAATGGATAGATGCCGCCTACAACTTCAGCCAAAAGAAAATTCTTTTACGTAAAGCGTGACAGCTCAAGAAAGTGTTTCCCGGAGTCAACTTTGAAGGGCGCTCATTAAACGGACTTTTTAAATGCAGGCGATTAAAATATTACAAGGCAGTGCTATTATGGCTGCATTTGCTAGAGTCAATGGTTTTTCACAGGTGAGAGTCTTAAAGATGCTTTCTAAATTAGATGGTGTCTGAATTTTTAATTATCCATTTGCATTTGTGCGACGATAAGATTACATTGGAGTGTAAACCAACATTGTCATTCGTATAAAACCACAATTATGGATCAGCAAACAGATGAACGCCTTTGGAGAATTGCCAAAAAGAGGGCCAACTTCAGGCGCAGCCTAACTACCTATTTTATTATCAATGGTTTTTTGTGGGCTATTTGGTGGTTCACGTCTTATCGCCATGGAAGTACTGCAGGTTATTGGCCAGTTTGGTCCATGTTAGGTTGGGGTTTGGGCATTGCATTTCAGTATTTTGATGCTTACGGACACACGGATAGAGAAACCGCTACACAACAAGAATACGACCGCTTAAAAAGACAACAAGAAGCGTCTTGATGTTGGTACTTGTTTATTTAACGAATCTTTCGACAGATGATAGACATCGAAAAATTGTGGCTATAACCCATGGTTTTTCTTTGCAAGCTTTATTGGTAGCGCATTACAGCATATTTGCATTTCTCCTTGTTAAGAAAATTATACCCCTTATCACAAAGAGCTACATTAATCTACTACCTGCATTTGTGTATGATGCTTGTACAATTTACATTTACACAAACGATCGCTTACAATGACCAACCCATCGAGACTTTTTGATTGTATAGAAACCCAACTTGAGAAATTTCCTAAAGAAGATATGTTGGTGGCCAAAGAGAATGGCACGTGGAAAAAATACGGTACAGAACAAACAAAATCTATTGTAAGCGACCTAAGTGCAGGACTATTGGCTCTTGGGTTGAGCGGCAACGATATGACACCGGAAGGCATGGATAAAGTGGCCTTGATTAGTAATAACCGGCCGGAATGGATTTTTACAGATTTGGCTTGCCAGCAAATTGGCGTACCAATCTGCCCTATTTACCCAACTACCAATCCGCTGGAATTACAATTTATACTCAACGATGCCGCGGTTAAATATGTTTTCGTGAGCAGCCAAGATTTGTACGAAAAGGTACAAAGTGTACGTTCGAAAGTGCCGTCCCTTATCAATATTTATACGTTTGATAACGTAGAAGGCGCCGACCATTACAGCAAAATAACAGCATTGGCAACTGATGAAGGGCGATATAAGGTGGCCTCAATAAGTGCTAATATCAAAGAAAGCAACATTGCCACTATCATATACACCAGCGGAACTACGGGCACGCCCAAGGGTGTAATGCTTAGCCACAAGAATATTTTGAGCAATGTAATGAATGGCAAAAAAAGCTTTCCCTTTCCGGACGCTCCCCAAGCAAAAGTGCTCAGTTTTTTACCCCTTAACCACATTTTTGAGAAACTAGCTACTTATATATTTCTGTTTAGCGGAATAGGGATTTGGTATGCAGAAAGCCTGGATACCATTGGTGAAAATTTGAAAGAAGTAAAGCCAGATGGATTTACGACCGTACCAAGGCTATTGGAAAAAGTGTTCGAAAAAATAATGGCAAAAGGAGCGGAGCTTACCGGCATCAAGAAAAAATTATTTTATTGGGCGGTAGATCTTGGTTTTAAATATGACAACCTAAAAAGTGGTGGCGTTTTATACAACATGCAACTGGCCTTGGCCAATAAACTTGTTTTTAGCAAATGGCGGGAAGGGTTGGGAGGCAATGTAAGTTTCATTATTACAGGTGGTGCGGCCTGTCAGGAAAAACTGTTGAGAATTTTCAATGCTGCTAAAATTCCGGTTTTCGAAGGATATGGCCCTACGGAAAACAGTCCGGTTATATCCGTGAATAGGAGGGAAGCGGGTGGTACCAAATTCGGTACGGTTGGCCCGCCATTAATGGGCCAAGAAGTAAAACTGGCGGAGGATGGTGAGATAATGGTAAAAGGCCCCAGCGTAATGTTGGGTTACTACAAGCGCCCCGACCTTACCGCCGAAACCATGCGGGATGGCTGGCTACTGACCGGGGACATCGGCATTTGGGTAGATGATAAATACTTAAAGATCACCGATCGGAAAAAGGAATTATTTAAAACAAGCGGTGGCAAATATGTAGCACCTCAACCGATTGAAAACAAACTGAAGGAATCGCCTTTTGTAGAACAGGTAATAGTAGTAGGGGCGGAGCAAAAGTTTGTGGGCGCACTTATCGTACCGGGTTTTGCATCGTTAAAAGAATGGATGCGGGCCCAGCAAATCCCTTTTACCACGAACGAAGAAGCAATCCGCAACCCCAAGGTATTAGCCATGTACCTTGCATTGGTAGAGAGTTTCAATACTTTTTTCAACCATGTGGAACAAATTAAAAAGTTTGAGCTACTGCCAGAAGAATGGAGCATTGATACCGGTGAGATGACGCCCAAAATGAGTTTGAAACGCAAGGTGATTATGGAAAAATATAAAGCCGCGGTAGAAAGAATTTATAAGTAATAGTATGAAGTACTGGAGTCTATTTTGATGAGACTGGAAATTTCCACGTTCGAGCTCAGAATTCAAACTTCCGCCTTGTAAATTTTTTGTTACTAAAAAAGGCAAGTATTACACTCGTAATGCTTGCCTTTTAGGTTTTATCTTCATACCTACCATTAATACAAATCGTCCAAGCGCATCTTTAGATATTTTATGATGCTGCGGTGGGTACTCAAGAGTGAAATGCCTATACCCAAAAGGATAACGCTTATAAACAAAATAATCAGTTTCGAATTTTCGCGTAGTATCTGAAGGTCTGGAACAAATTTCTCAACCAAGTTTATAACACCTAACGCTAGAAATACTGCGATTACGCCCGAAATAGCTCCGTTAATAATGGCTCGGATATTCATTGGTTTAGCAATAAACCAGCGTGTAGCGCCCACCATTTGCATTGTTTTTATAAGGAAACGATTGCTATACATAGCCAAGCGGATAGTATTGTCAATCATTAAAAGCGCCAATAAACCTAATAATATGGAAAAGCCAATAAGGATGCCCAAAATCCAGTTTACTACGCTGCTTATTTTTTCCACCAAATTGATTGGGTAATCTACACTTTGCACCAACATGGTATTTTCCTTTAATGCAGCGGCAATATTCGCCAAGGAGTCTTTGTTTACATAATCGCTATTTACGTGAAAATCGATTTCATTGCTTAACGGATTAATGTCCAGCACTTCCATGAAATCTTTATCGCCACCGGCAATCCAATTTTTTCTGGCTGTTTCCTTATCCACATAGGTTACACTTTTTGCATATGGCTGGGCTGCAATTTGGTCTTTCAAACCATCGATGGCTTTTTGTTGCGCTGTGTTCAATAGCGACACACGTACTTCTACATCCTCTCTTTTTACCTTGGAATATTTTCCGGCATTCAGGATGATCCATCCAAACAATGCCGTGATAAATAAAACCGCTGTAACACCAATAATGGCCATTGCATACGAAGGTTTGCCTTTTTTTGAACTGAATTTACCTGATTGTGCCATGCTGAAAGAAATGATTGATTGACAAATAAAGGGTTGGTATGCTTGATTCTCTGCAATTGATGAAAGTAAAAAATCTAACCCAGAGAACCCGCAAAAATAAAGGAAAGCTTTGTTTTTACTGCTTCAAGGTTATCTTAAACGACCATGGGCCAAACTTATTGTGATTTTCACAATGTTCTCTATGGCGAGCAGGATTTATGCAAGGATACGCTGTTGATTAGTATTCCTTTAACATTTTAGCGGTTTTTTAAATTCCATTTCCCGCTAAAATTGTAAAAAAATTGCAATAAAATTTGTATGATTAATTGAATGTCAACAAAAAATTTAACCCTTGATACGTATAAACGTATTTTATGTATCGTGTTTTGGGGTAAATTTGCAAATCAATGAAGAACTATGGAGTTTGAAAAAATTCACAACAAGGGTCAGGCGAGGCTTTTTAAAAGTCCTTATTTAGAAGCATTTACCAAAACACATCCACTTACAATTTGGATAATGTATACGCCTATCATGGCTTATTTCATGTATCGGGCTTCTACTGAATTTGGATTTTCTGCGGGCAGGGTATGGCTTACTTGGTTGGGCGGCTTGCTATTTTGGACGCTGTTCGAATACATTGCTCATCGTTTCTTGTTTCATCTCAAGAGCGAGAAACCTGCTATGAAACGCTTTTCTTATGTATTGCACGGTAACCACCACCACTATCCAAGAGATAAGCAACGCTTGTTTATGCCACCAGTGCCGAGTTTGATTTTGTCTTCCAGCATATTTGGCCTTACCTATTTAATTATGGGTGTAAATGCTTGGTCATTTTTTCCAGGATTTTTGTTGGGTTATTTAATGTATGGCACTATGCACTACGCTATCCACGCTTGGAACCCACCCTTTAAATGGATGAAACCTTTATGGAGAAATCATCATCTACATCATTACAAGCACGACGAAAAAGGTTTTGGTGTAAGCAGCACCCTTTGGGACAAAGTTTTTGGCACCATGTATGATCTTAAAAAAGAAAAAGAAGACAAGGAAAAAGTAAGGGAATTGATGTTCGATAAATAGTATTTGAAATTGCTAATACAAAAGTCCGCTGGAAATTTCCCCAGCGGACTTTTTTGTTGGAAAGATTTAATTTTTGGCTGATTGCTCGTTAAGTTTCGGTTACAACAAATGCATTCGCTAATGGAACATTATGTATTGGTAACTGAAAAGAAAACAATTAAAACAGCGTACAAATAGAAACTTTGTATACATCATACCAATAACTTATTCGCAGTTTAACCTCATAAAAAAAGCAGCACGTCATTAAAGAGTGCTGCTTTTTTTATGAAATTTTGATGATCTATTGTTTGATAATCTTAAAGTTTGTTATGGCTTTGTCAGATTGCATAACCTGTAATAAATAGGTTCCTTTTGCAAGAGAAGAAACGTCAAGTGAAGCTATACCAGTAACAGTTGCGATACGCTTAATAGAGGTTGTACGTCCTTGCAGGTCTATAAACCTAAACTGTAAAGGCGCTTGTACACCCTCAGCGCTAACTTCGGCCATAAGCAAACCGGTTGTGATGGTTGGATAAACGCCAGTTACTACAACTCCTTTTGCTCCATTTATTACCGCTACAACTTTGCTAAATTGAAAAGAGCCATTTTTATTTGCAATTTTAAGACGATAGTAGTTAACTCCGCTGATAGGCGAAGCGTCTGTATATTGATAACTACTATTTCCAGCAATCAGTTGTTTCAATGTACCAAAATCCCGGCCATTGGCACTTCTTTCAATATCAATGGTTTGTACATTTATTGCATTGGCTGCAGACCATGAAACGATGTTACCGTTGGTCGCCTTGATTGCCGTAAAATTTACAATATCAAGCGGAAGTAGTGTACTGGGGCCGAATCCGAAAGTAAAGGGGCTAAAAGATGAAAGTGGTTTTGTGGTGATGGTTGCTCCGGTAGATGTACCGGGTACAACATCTCCATTTTCACCATACCAAACACCACCAATCAAATGTGAAATGGCAATGTAATCAGTGGTAGTTGGTGCGCCGCTGCTCCATGTGTTACCAGCGGTATAGGTCAGTTGTATCTGTGCGTCTGGGCCGCTAGCACGGCTTACATCCCAATATTCATTTTGTGCTACACCAGTAAGCGCTGGATGATATGTACCTGTCGGTGAAGTGGTGTTGAAATATTCAGCAGTATATACACCTGCAGCTGTTGAGGTAGGAATAACGGATACAGGGCGGTATGTACCGCCTTTGCCTACTGGAAATAGAACCGCTGTTGTAGTTGCTGTATTACGTGTTAACGGCCCGTTGATAAAGGAAGTGCTGCTTCCTCCGGTGATAATTCCAGCATTTGTACCCGCTGCAACGGTAAGTGTGTTGGTAGACGAAGTTGCTAAAATTCCTGACTGTAAATCTAAATTATTGATAGTGGCAGGGACATCCAAGGTTATATTATGCGCAATAAAAACGTTGCTGTTTGCTATCGGAGCCACGCCACCTGTCCAGGTCGCTGGGGTGCTCCAAGTTCCTGTTGCTGCAGAAACAAAGCCAGTAACAGATTCCCAAGTTGTTCCTACTCTAATGCCATCTACAACAGTTTGGACCGACGCTGTAGCGCTGCCTTGCCTTAACCCGATTGCATTGATGGCTACCTGACCAGCATTGGAAACTAAGACTTCTGCAGAACCAGCACTTAACTCTGTTTGTGGTACGCCACTTGGAATCACCCAAAAAGAAACGGGTGTTGAAGGGTTTGCACCTGGTGCACCACTTGTTGTATTTAGTACATACTTGACTACAATTAGGTAGGTAGTATTTTTTGCAAACGCTGTCACTCCGTACGTTCCTGTTGATGTGTTGCTTATACCAAAGTATACAACTCCACCAGTTATCTTAACATATAATCTAGCTGCAAATAGTGTGAAAGATGCTCCGCCCGGCGTACCTAAGTGCATAAAGTAGTCGCCACTCTTGGTAGCTGCCGCATCGGTAATATTCACCAACGCTGAATAATATACGTTTTGGCCATTTGTGTTTTGATTAGGGAATGTAATGTTTACGTCTTCCCCGCCTGCATTACCTAAAAGGGCTGCATTCCCTACTCCCGTCCCTGGAAATCCATTGTAAGTAGAGCCTGTTGTTGTAGAAACTACAGAAGTTCCACCAGCACTGTGAGCTGTCCAGCCATTACCTGTTAGTGCTCCAGTAAAATTAAAATCTTGCACAAAAATTTGCGACCAAGAGGGTGTTGTTAAAATGAGAGAAAAGAAAGCGATGTAAAGTTTTTTCATTTTGTTGTTTTTAAAATTAAAAATTGGCAAATATTGCCGGCACTAAAATTATTGGATGAGACATCTAGAATATTGGATTGAATTAGCAATTAAAGAATAGTTGTGTCAAAGAGGTGTTTGACTTGCCAATGGTCGAGACTACATCTCAGAAAGGGCAATAACCACAATCTTGTTTGGCGAATTTTCTATTAACTTAATAAACAATTCATCACTCGTAAAGTGAAAGGCAATTATATTTTTTGTAAAATAATGATGCTATAAAACGACTGTTATACAAACATATTCAATTCTTATCATTATTGTTAGACACATATAATTTATTTTGAAACCTATTTTGATAAGCAAAAATAAATTGCTTGAATAGCAGGGTGCCGTAGTCAACGGCATTCCTTGTTCTGCACTTAGCGCCCCTACACCGAAAAGCTATTACCGATGCTGGGCAAACCACAAAAGTTTGCTGGAAAGTCCAGTGAATTTTTGGTTAAATTCAAATCACTAAAGCATTTCATTATCATTATTTAGATGGAACCGAGCCCGGACGTAGAGGTCGGAATTTTGATTAGGCTATATAGCTTTATGTGTATATATCTATATCTGGTAACATTCTGGTAATATTCGGGTAGTAATTTTACCAAATAATAGTATTAAATAAACCTAAAATTTAAACAATTAAATCATCAAGCATGAAAAAAATCTACACGCTATTAATGTTGTTGGCAATCAAATTAGTTAGCTTTTCACAAACGTTGGCGCCCGGCGATATCGCATTATTAGGTATCAATGCTTCTACTACAGACAAATTTTCCTTCATTATTTTAAAGAATATTCCAGCGGGCACAGTGATCCAGTTTACTGATAACGGTTTCTCGTCGGCTACCGCTGGCCGAACAGGTGAAGGGTTTCTAACTTTTACCGCAGCAGCGGCTTATACTAGCGGAACCATCTTTACTTGGACAAACGGCGCAACCACGCCTACGGATTTTAATTCTTTTAATCCGAGTAATTTTGCTTTCAATGCATCCGGGGATCAATTATTTATTTTTCAAGGTGCGACTACTGACTGGGCTACTCAAACGAACATTACGTTGTTGTATGGGATTAATTATGGAGCTGCAATCTTAACAACAGGAGCAGCAGCAGCAGGAACGACATATGCGCCTACAGCCCTCGCTTCTGCTAATTTATTAAACCTTCCAACATCCACTGCCAATAACGGTTACTATTCTGGTGATGGTAACTCAACGAGTACAATTTCGTTAAATGGTACGTCTGCAGAGGTTTATACAAATTTATTAACTGCATCTAAATGGTTTACGCAATCGAGTGCCACAACCTTTCCAGCAGTTGCAGTGCTGTTGCCTCTTAACATTGTTTCTTTTGATGCAACAAAATCTACCTTGGGCAACATGATTAGTTTCACTACCGCAAATGAGCTCAACGTTCAGTATATCATCGTTGAAAGAAGTTCCGATGGCCGCAACTTTAGCGAATTGCAAAAGCTTAGCGCTGGTAGAACTAATTATCAGCTTGTAGATGCATCTCCAATTAACGGGACCAATTATTATCGTTTAAAAATCGTTGATAAAGATGGTTCATTTAAATTGAGCAAAACTATAGCGGTAATCAATAATGGTAAAGGTGCTGTGGTTACTGGTATTTATCCAACGGTTTCCACTGGTAACATTAAAGTTGATTTAAGCACAGCTAACGCGGAACAAATCCGGTTTGTATTCACGGACGTTCTAGGTCGCACATCGGCTATCAAAACCGTTGCTTCAGTAAATGGTAATAGCACCATTTCTTTAGATGCTAGCAATCTTGCTGCTGGCATGTATTTTATTAAGGTTTTGCAAGGAAATAACCAATTGGGTAACTATAAAATCATCAAGCAATAATTATCGAAACTTGATGTGAACTAAAAGAGGCTGTCTCAAAAGTATGAGGCAGCCTCTTTTTTATGTAGAAAGATGATGGATAAAATTCCCTTTTAAGTAATGCTCTGAGCGTTCACTTTACTTTCATATAGCCTCTTTTAGATCAATGAAATTCGTTTTACTTCGTCGCCCCCTTTAAATATTTATCCAAAAATGCCATCTTCTTTTTAGTAGTGGTAATTTGGTTTTCTTTTTTTGAGAAACCATGGCCTTCATCCGGATAGGTTACATATTCTACCGGCACGCCGTTCTTTTTTACGCCGGCTACTATTTCTTCGCTCTCAATTGGCAATACCCTAACATCGTTCATGCCCTGAAAAACGATCAACGGTTTATTTATCTTTTCATAATTATAAAGCGGCGAAATTTTTCTGAGATGCACAGAGTCCGCCGTATTTGGGTCGCCCATTTCGTCGTACAGTGCCTTGCGGAACGACTCCCAATAAGGCGGGATGCTCCGTAATGTACGCAACCAATTCGCCACACCATATTCATCCACGCCTACTTTAAACTCTTCTGGATAAAACGCCAAGGCGCCTAATACCATGCAGCCACCATAACTGCCGCCTTCAATGCCAATTTTAGCGGTGTCAATATAATCTTGTTCTTGCAACCATTTTTTGCCCCATACACAATCTTTCAGGTCGCCGCCGCTATGGTCTTTGTTATCGAGCTTGTAAAATGTTTTCCCGTATCCGCTGCTACCACGGTTATTTACGGCCAGCACTGCATAGCCTTTGTTCACCATATATTGGATGTCGTTGCTGAAGCCGATACGGGATTGGCCGCCTGGCCCGCCATGTATACGCAATACTGCAGGCACTTTGTTTGATGCAGAGGCAGTAAGTGGTTTGTAAAGAATTGCTGGGATTTCTTTGCCATCAAACGATTTGAATCGAACCACTTCCGCACTGGTCATGTCGTTTACATCTACTTGCGGATTCAAATTCTGGGTGAGCTGCTTCAATTCCTTCTTATCAAAATTGTACACATAAATATTGTT
>Ga0247739_10000139_pt1 | contig 24221 bp, 15 predicted proteins | sample UWRJL058202B2_FD_180943 | JGI IMG/M metagenome (GOLD analysis project Ga0247739, IMG submission 180943) | Plant litter microbial communities from Arlington Agricultural Research Station in Wisconsin, United States - UWRJ-L058-202B-2 | ecosystem: Environmental > Terrestrial > Plant litter >...
GGTTTTATCTCATAATCTTTTCGGAATAATGTAGCTAAGGGCTGAATAACCTCATTTTCAACTAACTGTGAAATTTCTGCCTGTACAAACCACCGATAAATTTTACGAACAATAAATAAAGCCGTTTGATCGCGAGCCAGAATCATGTTGATTAATTCTTCCAGTTCTGCATCACCGGCAGGAGTTCCTACGCCTGTCCGCCCTTTTATTACTTTGTTTTGATAGTAGGACGAAAAGGTTTTATCACCTGTATCATGCTGGGCCGCTCTGAATTCGACACTGATTTCTGCTACTTTTGCATTTCGAAATCCTATTGGCCGCCAGCCTGTGAGCACTCTGGCTGCATTTTTAACATCATCTTCATTATAATTTCCTTGCCCGATTGTAAATAATTCCTGCAATTCCCGCCCATAATTTTCATTTGGTTTTCCCACCACATTTTCGTTTCCATCCAGATAAAGCAGCATGGAAGGATCTTTGGTGATTTCCATGATAAATGTCTTGAAATTCCCCAATGCATTTTTTCTTAATAACTGATATTGCAAATAAATGAACCTGGCATCAGATACATCGGTAGCTGTCGAAACAAAATGATTTTGCCAGAAAAGAGTCATTTTTTCAATGATATTTTCCTTTTGACCTATCATTTGTGCCAGCCACCAGTTTTTGATCAAAGCTCGTCTGGCAGCATCATTTTTGTTTTGGGTAGTAGAGTCAGTAGCCGGATAACCCCAGGGCAAATCATGAAAAGTTTTATTTTCCTGATCGCGCGGTGCATTGGGAGGATTCGTCTGCGAAAGAAAAGATTGTATAATTGTTTCAGCAGTTTTACCGGTCAGTTTTTTGATGTTCTGCTCAGAGCTACCGAAAGTAATTCTTCGTAAAAAATGAGCAACCTGGCGGGAATTTAGCGGATTATCGTATTTGTCAAGCAGCGCCATATTCACAAATCAGATAAAGTGATATTTATTATAGCTTAGGATGCAATTTACATATAAAGGTTTAATACAATAATGCTGTATTATAATTACTTATCTTAAATTTTATTCTTTTTTTGCAACGGAGATGTAACAATATTGGTACTTAGCTGATAGATTACAAAGTCCTCATTTTATATTTGGGCTTGAAAAGCTTCGCGTAGTTCGTTATCTCAATTTTTCAATGTTCCATTATTCTATTTTTTTCAGGAAGTTTATTTTTCTTGTAGGTATTTTAGGCTTAATTATTCCATCCTGTTTTGGTCAGCAGCAGGCGAATATGGTTACGCTTACAGGTAAAGTTTTGGATGAAAAAACAGGGAAACCACTTCCTTTTGCCAACGTATTTATTAACAATTCTACCATTGGAACAAATGCTGACGAAAATGGTAATTACAGGCTGCCCAATCTTCCCATTGGAAATCTGGAAATGGGTGTGTCGTTTTTAGGGTATGAAACCATCAAACAAACTTTACGTTTTGAACAGCCGGGAATAAAAAACGTTATGTTCAAATTGAAGGAGGGAACGCAATTGCAGGGTGTTACCATTTATGCTAAAAAAAATAACCGGAGAGAGAAAAACCTAAAAATTATTACAAGAGAATTATTGGGAAACAGCCGGTTTTCGAAACTTTGCAAAATATTGAATCCGGAAGTTTTACGCATTTCAGAAGACGATAACAGGCATTTGAGTGCTCAGACTACCAAACCGCTAATCATAGAAAACAATGCGTTGGGTTACCGTATTTTTCAGGATCTGGATGATTTCGATTTTTTTGAAGGGAAAGTTTACTACGGAGGAAGTACGCGTTTTGAGCTTTTAGTGCCCAAAGATAATGCACAGAAAAACTTTTGGAGATCAAATCAAAAGATTGCTTATCAGGGTTCTCTGAAAAATCTTTTGGCAGCTATGGTGGCCGATAGTTTACAGGAACAAGGTTTTAAAGTATTTCAGGTTATTCCGGATTCAATGCGGATTTTTAATTCAGTACGGTCGGGGTACAATAATTATAATCCAATTTCCAATCATATAAATATCCGGATCACGCAGGTGCGGGGAGCAAGTTTAATAAAACCCGGAGAGCTTGAAACAGAGCGTTTATTGGTTTCACGAACGCAGCTGGAAGTTTTTTATACCAAGAGAAAAGGCCGCTCACCTTATGCTGATATGCCTTATGCCTACACTCAGATCACATTTCCACAAGGTTATATCGTAATTACACCACAAGGCTGGGTAGTAATGCCAATGGGTTTTGAGATTGCCGGGGACCTGGGAAATGACCGGTTTTCGTCCTTATTGCCAGCAGACTGGAAGAGAGACGAGTAGTAAGCCGTGTTACTTAGTTTGGTTTTCCAAAATTACAAAAGGAGTATGAACATCCCAGTTTGGTTTAAAATTAGCTTCGTTAAAAAAACCTTTTGAGTAATTTCCCAATACAATATCTTCATCCCCGTCTCCGTCAACATCTCCGGCATCCATACAAATCCATCTGCCATTCTTATAAACCGGCAGAATATGCGGTTTAAAACTTAGAGCCAATTTTTTGTTTTCATTTTCAAAATAAACAAAAGTTTGTGACGGATTATTTTTGAAATCTGCAAAGAAAGCTATTGAAGCAATGTCCAAATCACCATCCTGATCAAAATCGGCAGCTATTGCTTTTGTGCAGCCGTTAACTGCTTGAAAATAAGATTTTTTGAAGTTTATGGTATTCATAAAATCTCCATGATTTATAAATATATAAAGTCCGTGATAGGGTTTTGAAATCCGGGAATAATCACTGTTGTCTCCGGCTGTATAAACAATGTCTAATTTGCCATCCTTATTCATATCAACCATCTGGAAGCTGCTGGAACCATAAACGGGAGGGAATCGCAATAAATTTTTTTCATCAAACCCCCCTTTTTTATCATTCAAAAAGAGCCATATTCCTTCATCTCCATGAGCAAATAATGCGATAATATCCGGCCAGCCATCCTGATTGAAATCCCCGGTGACGGATTGTGTTGCACCCGGAATTTCCCTGATTATAATTTTATCAAATGTCTTATCAGGAAGTTGTTTTAATAAATATAATCCTCCTTTATTGTGTCCAAAGCTGCATATAACATAATCCACCAGCCCGTCCTTATTAAAATCAATCGGCTGACTTTGTATAGGACGGATAAAATCTGCTCCGATTAAACGATTGGAATTACTTCCTTTTTTGTTTTGAACTAATGATATTATATCCCCTTTTGTAATATCCAGCGCCCTCATTCCTCCCATGCAGGTTATCACTTTCTGACCCGACGAATCATTAAAAATAATGTTAACTGCCGAAGATGTAAGCGGAGTAATCAGGGTCGGTTTTAGTTTCTGGCTCCATTGGTACAATCCCGGATTATTTACATCGCTTGTATAAATGGCTTTTTCCGAAGGATTTATTGCCGTCATTAATGTTCCCGAGACGACCAAAGGATCAGTAGCTGGTTTTTTTAATTTAAAAGCAGCCCAGTCATTTTGGTTTATTTTAATAGGCTGAGATTTTACGAGACTATCAGGAGCCAGCGATTTGTAATAATGAATAATTTGAAGCCAGTCGTGATTTGATAGAGCGGAGTTCTTATTATTCAGATAAATATTCCCTTGCAGCACTTCAATCCCAAACTGCACAGCCATGGCAGGCAGAACGCCGTCTTCCCAGGTTTTTTTATCAAGCAATGCCGGATCAGGCAATAAATGACACCCGGCACAGTGGGTTTTTGCAAGTGTTTCTCCTTGTTTTAGCGCGTTGTTCTTATCTGCTGATTGGCATGATGTAAATAATAATATAAAAATCAGGTAGATGCAAAATGGACTTGGAAATGTACAAATCAGGGACTTCATATTATTAACAAACGTAATCAGGTTAGAATTGAAAGATAACATGATTCTGTTCAGTAAATATAATTATTAATATTAATTATGTAACTATTGGAAACATGTATCTGATTTTTCAATGACAGTGACATTATTTTATCTTTTTATAATACTATACAATCATTGTATAAAAATATTAATTCAAATAGGATAATAATTTGGTTAAATAATTATAGATTTGATCAAGCTGTATTATTAACCTAACATAAACGTATGAAACAACTTTACATGGACTCCGGTCGGGGTTTATTCTTCTCTCTTCTTCTCTGTTTTGTTTCTCTAATTGCAACTGCTCAGGATCGTAAAGTAACTGGTCGTATTACTGATATTGCCGGTTCAGGTATTCCGGGTGCAACGGTCGTTTTAAAAGGAACTCAATTGGGAACCAATACCACTGCCGAAGGTGATTTTTCCATCAATGTAAAATCTGCTACTGATGTTCTGGTAGTGAGTTTTGTTGGTTACAAAACGATGGAAGTCAATGTTGGAAATCAGAGTGTTGTCAACATTAAAATGGATGATGACATTTCTGCATTAGAAGAAGTCATCGTAACCGGTTACACCGTGGATAGCCGCCGTGAAACAACAGGAGCAGTGGCAACAGTAAAATCCAAAGATTTAACAGCTACGCCGTCAGGAAACGTTGAACAGCAGTTACAAGGCCGTGTTGCTGGTGTAACTGTAATTACAAACGGGCAGCCGGGAACAACCAGCCAGATACGGGTTCGGGGTTTTGGCGCTTTTGGTGGTAATGAACCGTTGTATATTGTGGATGGTGTACCAACCGGTTCAACAGATTTTTTGAATCCTGATGATATTGAATCCACTACCGTACTTAAGGATGCTGCAGCAGCTTCTATATATGGAGCACGTGCAGCAAATGGGGTAATTGTTTATACCACTAAAAAAGGTACAAAAAAGGCCAGAAAATTAAGTATTACTTATGATGGGCTTTTTGGTGTTACAACACCGGGTCATGGTCAAAAAATGCTTAGTCCACAGGAACAGGCCGACTGGACCTGGCAGGCAATCAAAAATGATGCGTTTCAAGGCGACTCACTTCCTAAATTTACAAACATCGCAAGTGGTCAATATGGCTCTGGTGATAAGCCTGTTCTTCCTGACTACATTAATGTGGGTGGAAAAACAGGTGTGACAGGTTCACTTGACCTTGCCGCAGAAAAATTAAAATACAATGTGGATCCTACACGTGGCTCTATCTATCAGGTTGTCAGAGCCAATAAACAAGGAACTGACTGGTATGATGCTATTACCCGGGTTGCGCCAATTCAGAGACACTCTCTTGGCTTTTCAGGTGGCGGAGATGGCAGCCGGTTCTATGCCGGATTTAGTGCGCAGGATCAAAAGGGTATTCTTTTAAACAATGGCTTTAAACGTTACGCATTTCGTATCAATTCTGAATTTGATGTACTTAAAAATCTGAGGATTGGTCAAAATGCTCAGTTTACTTATCTGCAGATTTTAGGACAAAGCGGCGGAGGTGGCGGTCAAGGTGTTGCTGCGGATGAAAATGTGATTCTTTCCGCGTTCCGTATGCCTTCCATTATTCCGATTTATGATGAATTCGGCGGTTATGCAGGAACAGCTGCAAAAGGTTTTAATAATCCCCAAAACCCGGTTGCAAATAGAGACGGACAGGCTAATAACAGTGGTTTCGCAGGAAATGGGTTTGGTAATTTTTATGTAGAACTTGACATTATTTCCGGACTGACTTTCCGTTCCAGCGTTGGGGCACAATATTCTAATTATTCCAACAGAGGTTTTAACAGATTGCAGTATGAAAATTCTGAAAACAATTCTGCTTATGGTTACAATGAAGGCGCAGGACACCGTTTCAGCTGGACACTTACCAATACCGTCAATTATAAAAAAGCATTCGGACGACATGGTATTGATGTCATTGTAGGACAGGAAGCGTTAAACACCGGCGCTGGTAAAAACCAATCTTCGTCAGGCTTGAATCCGTTTTCTACTAATATTAATTATATCAACATGACGAATGTCAGTTCGAGAATAGTTAATAGTGATTTTTACAAGGGAGTGAATTTCTATTCACTTTTTGGCCGGGTTAATTACACATTCAATGATAAATATATTGTTACCGGAGTTGTAAGAAGAGACGGATCTTCACGGTTTGGATCGAGTAATCGTTATGGAGTATTTCCTGCATTTTCAGCAGCATGGAGACTTTCTTCTGAAAATTTCATGAAAAGTATTCCTTTCATTACCGAGCTTAAAATCAGAGGTGGATATGGTTTAATGGGTAATTCGAATAACGTAGACCCTAACAACCAATATAGTTTATATGGAGCCAATCTTGGCTTGTCTTCCTATGACCTTAACGGAACTAATTCAAGTGCTCTTGAAGGTTACTACCGGACACGTATTGGTAATAATAATGCCAAATGGGAAACAAGTATTACTAAAAACATTGGTATAGATGCAACGCTGTTTAAGGGCAAGCTGGACATCATTTTAGATTTGTGGCAAAAAGATACAAAAGATCTTCTGTTCCAGGTTCCAATTACTGCAAGTGCGGGTTACAGAGCTTCTGAGCCATCTGTTAATGTAGGTAAAATGTCTAATAAGGGTATTGATTTACAGATCATTAATCGTGGACGTATTACAAACGATCTGGGTTATGAGCTGAACTTTACAGCTGGGGTTCTTCGTAATAATATCGAATCTCTGGCACCCGGACTTACTTATCTGTCATCAGTAAACCCAGGATTTCGCGGTATTAATCCAATAAGGAATCAGGTAGGAAATTCTATCTCATCATTTTTTGGATATAAAGTCGTTGGTCTTTTTGCTAACAAACAGGAAGTCGACGGAGCACCAGCTCAGGACGGAGCTGCCCCAGGCCGTTTCCGGTATCAGGATATAAGTGGTCCGAACGGAAAACCTGATGGAATAATTAATGCGGACGACCGTACTTTTCTTGGAAGTCCTGTTCCAAAGTTCACCGGAGGTATTAACATTAAGCTGACTTACAAAGGTTTTGATATTGCGACTTATATGTATGCTTCTGTGGGAAACAAAATATTTAATGTTTCGAAGTGGTTTACAGATTTTTATCCTTCATTTACCGGAGCGGCTGTTAGTGCAAGGGTAAAAGATTCCTGGTTACCAACCAATACCAATACAAGTACACCGATTTTTGAAAGTACTTCCAATTTCAGTACCAATACACAATCAAATTCTTTCTATGTAGAAGACGGTTCTTTCTTCAGAATGCAAAATCTTACATTGGGATATACACTTCCAAGCAACATTTTGGGAAGATTGAAAATGCAAAAGTTAAGGGTATATGCATCTACCAATAACCTGTTTACGCTTACCAAATATCAGGGTCTTGATCCGGGTGTAGGTGGAAATGCGGATACAAATTTTGGTATTGATGTAGGAAATTACCCTATAACAAGAAGCTACACAGTAGGTATTAATTTAGGATTTTAGGAGTAGTTAACTCTTGATCTTTTAATGTGCTGATATAAAATAGATTGGATTTAAAAATATTTATAAAATGAAAAAAATTGGAACAAAAGGGGTGTTGGCATTCGTAGCTGTACTGATGCTGATAGGGTACTCCTGTAAGGAAAGCTTTTTGGAAATACCTGCTACCGGGCAGTTGGATGAAGCTCAGCTTTCAACCAAAAAAGGGATTGAAGGTGTACTGGTGTCAGTTTATGGCCAGCTCAACGGCCGTGATAACCGTATGGCCAGTGCCAGTAACTGGGTTTGGGGAAGTATCCGTGGCGGTGATGCCAATAAAGGAACTGACCCGGGAGATTTTAGTGATATTAATCCAATCCAGCGCTTCGAATATCAGACTACCCAAGGTGTTACGCAAGACAAGTGGAAGGGTTTATACGAAGGTGTGGCCAGGGCCAATCTGGTTATGAAACTGATCAGTGTGGCACAAGCAGATGTCACAGAATCAGATAAAAAGAGAATAGGTGGAGAGGCTCGTTTTTTAAGAGGTCATTATTACTTTGAGCTAAAACGAGGATTTAATAATACTCCTTATGTAGACGAGAAAGTGGATTACGGTACAGGAATTGAAAAAGTGCCAAACACGGCTGATTTATGGCCAATGATTGAAGCTGATCTTAAATATGCCTACGACAATCTTCCGGAAACACAGGATGCTGCGGGCCGGACAAACAAATGGGCAGCAGGTGCTTATCTTGCAAAAGCCTATATGTATCAGAAAAAATATGCAGAAGCCAAGGCGCTTTATGATCTGATTATTGCTGGTGGGAAAACAACGAATGGCAAAAAATATGGTTTGGTTCCAAGATTTCAGGATGCATTCAAAGCTAGTAATGATAACAATTCTGAATCTGTGTTTGCCATTCAGGCGGCTGCCAATACCGGTAGTGTGAATAATGCTAATCCTGAATTTGACCTTAACTGGCCTTATAATGTTGGTCCGAATGGTCCGGGTAATTGCTGTAGCTTTTTTGCACCAAGTTTTGAATTAGGTAATTCTTTCAGGACCGATGCAACGGGACTTCCTTTACTGGATGGTTCATACAATTCAGGAGGAAATGAGCTGAAAACCGATATGGGATTAAAATCTGCTGATCCGTTTACACCGGATGCAGGGCGTGTAGATCCTCGTTTGGATCATTCAATCGGCCGTCGCGGAATTCCTTATCTTGACTGGATTGATCACCCTGGTAATGACTGGATTCGTAACCAGGCCAATGCTGGTCCATATACAACCAAAAAATACGCTTATTACAGAACAGACGTAGGTTCTTTGCAGGATAACAGCTCATGGACACCGGGTTACACAGCCATTAACATTAATATCATTCGTTATGCTGATGTACTCCTGATGGCAGCTGAAGCCGAAGTAGAAGCCGGTTCACTTGAAAAAGCAAGAGAATATGTGAATTTGGTTCGTGAACGTGCTGCAAATCCTGCAAGTTTTGTGAAAAGAGCAAGCGGAGAAAATGCTGCTAATTATACAATCAGTACTTATAAAACGGCTTGGACCAGTAAAGATGCTGCACGTACTGCGGTTCGTTTTGAAAGAAAACTGGAATTGTCAGGTGAAGGTCATCGCTTTTTTGACTTAGTAAGATGGGGCACTGCTGCAACAGAAATCAATGCTTATCTGACTTACGAAAGCAAAAAACTAAGTGGTGCTTTGGGAGGCGCTAAATTCACCCCTAATAAAAATGAATATTTACCAATTCCACAAGATCAGATTGACCTTTTGGGAAAAACAGTATTAGTTCAAAATCCGGGCTATTAATAGTTTGGGGTTTAATTAAATAAAATAAAGGAGATGGTTTTCAATACCATCTCCTTTTGTTAGTTTTAGCATGTACCAGTCTGTCAATTTTCTTTTATATAAATAATGTCTGCCAGATACTTTCTTCTTATTCTTGCCACTATTTTTCTATTCAGTTCATGCAAGAAAAAACTCAAAACATTTACACTTCTTGATAGTGAAGATACGGGGATTAAATTTTCCAATCGTATCGCTGAAAATGATACAATGAATATTTTATCGTTTGAATATGTCTATAATGGCGGTGGCGTGGCATTGGGTGATTTCAATAATGATAGTTTGCCTGATATTTATTTCACAGGAAATTCGGTTGATAATAAACTGTATATCAACAAGGGAGGAGCGGACGGAGAATCTTTAAAATTTGAGGATGTTACAAAACAAGCAGGAGTAGCGGCGGAAAATAAATGGTCATCAGGAGTTGCTTTGATTGATATTAATAACGACGGCTTGCTGGACATCTATGTTTGTGCCACGGTTCGGAAAGTAGCAAAGGAACGTGAAAACCTGTTGTATGTGAATCAGGGAATTGACAAAAATAAAGTACCTGTTTTCAAGGAAATGGGTAAAGAATATGGTGTAGCTGATACAACCCACACAACGAATGCAGCCTTTCTGGATTATGATAATGATGGCGATCTTGATCTTTTTCTGGTTGTAAACGAAATGGACGATAACAATTTCCCGAATAAATTTCATGCAAAAATAAAAGACGGTTCATCTAAAAGAACGGACAGGCTTTATCGGAATGATTGGAATAAAACCCTTGGTCATCCTATTTTTACGAATGTTTCAAAAGAAGCAGGAATATTGATTGAAGGTTATGGACTCGGTGTAAATGTGACGGATGTAAACCAGGATGGTTGGAAAGATATTTATGTTACGAATGATTATCTGACGAATGATCTGCTGTACATAAATAACGGGAAAGATGCGACTGGAAAACATCTTGGATTTACAGATATGGCGGATGTATATTTTAAACATACTTCGCATTCCGCAATGGGAAATGACATTGCAGATATTAATAATGACGGACTTCCTGATATTGTTGCTTTGGATATGATGCCGGCAACCAATTTCAGGAAGAAAATGATGACACCGGCGAGCAGTTACATTACTTACCAAAATTATGAACTGTATCATTATCAATACCAGGTTGCCCGAAACACATTGCAATTGAATCAGGGAAAGGTTAAAAAATCAGACAGACATGCTGTTTTTAGTGAAATTGGCTTGTTAAGCGGTATTGCAGAAACTGATTGGAGCTGGACTCCGATGGTGACTGATTTTGACAATGACGGATTACGGGATATTATTATTACCAATGGATTTCCCAAAGATATTACCGATCTCGATTTTGTAGCTTATAGGAACGAAGTAGGAAATGTGATGTCCAGAATGATGATGCTGGATTATATCCCTTCCGTTAAAATTAAAAATTTCGCCTATAAAAATAAAGGAAATTTACGCTTCGACGATGTTACAGACGATTGGGGAATAGAATTACCAAGTTTCTCTAACGGAGCTGCTTATGCTGATCTGGATAACGACGGCGATTTAGATTATGTGGTCAATAATATCAATGATTCCGCATTTATTTACCGTAATAATTCCATTCAGCTAAAACCTGAGGAAAGTAATTATTTACGTATTCAGTTTAAAGGAGAAGGATATAATGGAAAAGGAATTGGCGCAATTACAGAAATTACGCTTAATGATAACCACAAACAATACGCTGAAAACTCACCTTATCGCGGCTATTTGTCAACCGTAGAACAGGTAACGCATTTCGGATTAGGTAAAACTAAGATCATAAATCAGTTAAAAGTCACCTGGCCTGGCGGGAAAATCCAGATCCTGAAAAATATTAAGTCAAATCAGGTTTTGACGGTTTTTGAAAAAAATGCAACCGCAGAAATTCAAAATAATAAAACTGAAAATATAGATAGTGGAATTCTGGAAGATATTACGCAGCTGGTTCAAACAGATTACAAACATGAAGAAACAGATATTATTGATTTTAATACCCAAAAACTAATGCCGCATAAATTGTCGCAATATGGGCCGGCATTGGCAGTTGGTGATATAAACGGTGATAAACTGGACGATGTTTTTATAGGTGGTGCCATGAATCACAAAGGCAAATTTTTACTTCAACAGTCCAACGGGAAATTTAAAAAAGTAGATTTACTGCCGGGAAGTGAGGGACTGGAAAAAGACGCAGAGGATATGGGTACTTTGCTTTTTGATGCAGATCTGGACGGAGACCTGGATTTGTACATTGTAAGCGGAAGTTATGAAATGAAAGCTGGTTCGGAAGCATTGCAGGATCGGTTGTACATTAATGATGGCAAAGGAAAGTTTACGCTTGATATTGCTGCGCTTCCAAAGTTTCTCAAAAGTGGTTCATGTGTAAAAGCTGCTGATTATGACCGGGATGGCGATTTAGATCTGTTTATTGGCGGCAGGGTAGAACCGGGCGCATATCCCAAGCCTGTTTCCAGTTATCTATTAAGGAACGATTCGACAAAAGGCCAGATTAAATTTTCAAATGCAACGGCTGCTGTTTTTCCCGAATTAACAAACATTGGGTTAGTATGCGATGTACTCTGGACAGATTTTAACAATGACGGTTGGGTGGATTTACTCGCTGCAGGAGAATGGATGCCACTTACTTTTTTCAAAAATGTGAACGGAAAATTCAAGAAACATTTGTCAGGATTAGAAAATCAGAAAGGATTATGGGGAAGTCTGACAACCGGTGATTTTGATAATGATGGTGATATGGATTACATAGCGGGTAATCTCGGAACAAATTCTTTAAGCCGGGCCAGTGATAAACAGCCCATTGGAATGTATGCCAAAGACATTAATAATGACGGTTATTTTGATGCAATTCCTACGGTTTTCTATAAAGCTAAGGATGGGATTTATAAAGAATTTCCTTATAATACAAGGGATGAAATGGGTAAACAGATTATTCAGGTAAGGCAACGGTTTCAGGAATATGGAAAATTTTCAGATGTTGGTATTACTGATATTTTCAAACCGGAAGAATTGAAAGATGCACTGGTTTTGAAAGCCAATTGGCTGAAAAGCAGTTATATTGAAAATTTGGGAGTAGGAAAATTTAGAATGACTGAGTTGCCGGTTGAAGCACAATTTGCTCCACTTTTCGGTATGACTACCGAGGATTTTGACGGTGATGGAAATCTTGATGTATTATTATGTGGAAACGATTTTGGTTCTGATGTGTCTGTAGGCCGGTACGACGCATTTAATGGATTACTGTTAAAAGGAAATGGAAAGGGAGGCTTTAAATCACTCTTACGTTCTAAAAGTGGATATTCAGTTTCAGGAAATGCAAAAGCATTGGTGAAGTTAACTGGTGCGAATAATAAATTGATAACAATTACTTCCCAAAACCGGGATTCCTTGCGGTTGCACCAAATGAATGCTGATTTTTTGTCGGTTCCTCTTTTAACAACTGAAACTACGGCTTTGTTAAAATTGAAAAATGGTAAAATCCGCCGGGAAGAAATTAACTATGGATCTTCATTTTTGTCCCAGTCTACGCACCAGCTTTTTTTATCATCTCATATACAAGGTGCAGAAGTAATAGATTCGAAGGGAAAACGGAGAAAAATTAAATAAAGGCTTTTAAGTGAAAGAGGCAATCATTTTTCTATGATTGCCTCTTTTGTCTGTCGAAAAACTATTTTTATTGTGCTAATAATTGAATATTTATTTAAAAAGCTTATTCTTCCTTAGGTGGCTTTCGGCATCTGTTTCTGATTTCATCCCGGAATTTGCGCCGTTCTTCATCTGTCATATTCATCCATTTTCCTCTCCATGGCATCCCTCCGAAAGACTGTTTGCCATTGGAATCCGTTTCTTGATTTTGCCAGTTTTGTTTCCATCCGGCCGGTCCGCCCATTCTTCTGCCAAAGTTTCCAAACAAAATTCTGCACAGTGCCAATAGTCCGACTGCCTGCCAATATTTAATCGGATTGACATTTAGTAAGGCTGGAAGAATTGCATTCCAAAGCAACATTACCACTCCACCAAGCATTAATGCTGCTGCCAGTGCAAAAAGCGGAAACATCCTGAAACGTCTTTTATATGTATTTCTCTGATTCATTGTTGACAAAGTTAATAATTTACAAATTCCTGATACAAAGTTTCCAGCCGTTGTCTCAAATGCTGAACGGCATATCGTTTCCTGGAAATTAATGTTTTAATGTTATCTCCCGTTCGGTCCGATATTTCCTGAAAAGTCTGGTCTTCCAATTCATTCCAAATAAATACCTGACGCTGGTTTTCCGGTAATTCTTTTAAAGCCTCCGTAAGCTGTTCCCAAAATAATTCACGCATATATACCGTTTCCGGCGTGCCGTCGTCCGCAAGAAGAATGTCTTTAAACGAAAATTCTCCTTCTTCATCTTCGTAGCTAAAATCTTCCAGTAATTCGGGCTTTTGCTTCCGGTATTTATCTATAATCCGGTTACGTGCTACTTTATAAAGCCAGCTTCCAACTTGTTCTATTGCTTCCACCTCAGGCACACTGCTAAGCTGGTACCAAACATCCTGCAAAATATCCTCCGCATCTTCCTGCGAGTTTACCCGTTGCCGGATAAATCCCAGCAGCTGATTGCCATAGGCTTTAACAGTTTGAATGATATTTGGTTTGGTTTGTGACAAAATCAATGCATTAATAAATATAGTATTATCTCATTAGACGCACATGTTCCTAAAATACTTTAAACAGAGATTGTTTTTTCAAATCAATAAATATTTACGTAGGACAAATCGATGAATTAATTCTTTAAAAGTAATTATTTGTAACTCATTATAAGCATGTTAAGAAATTGTTAATATAACATTAGTAAGATATACTATAATTATTAAAGATGATGCATTTAATCAGAAAACAGCCGTAATCTGGCTGTTAATTGCGAATCAATGGTAATTCTTTGAAAAGTGCAAATAGTGGCATTCTTGGCATACTTATATTTCTTGTCAAATTTTAAACTACTTGTTGCACTATTGCTATAAACATAGGATTATTTCAATATTAATAGATAACAGCAAAAAGAACTTTTCATATTCTAATCTCTTCCTATTGACTTTAATAGCAATTAGCCCCTACCTTTGATTTGTCAAACAGGAAGAAAAGGAAATTTAGTGAAACTGTTTGAAGAAGCTTAAAGTATTAATTTAGATTATCTGAAAAGTACAATTAGGTCACATTATTTTAGACAAACAAAAAATTAAAAATATTATGAAAAAATTAATCTTATCTGTTGCGGTTTTGATGGGAGTATCTGCTGCAAATCTTTCTTTCGCTGGTGAAAAAGTTGCTAACACTGCAGCGGCAATTGAATTGGTTTCTTCAAGCGATTTGAAATTCAAATTGACTTTGGAAAGCGTTAAAGAAAGATCTTCTTTGGTAATTAAAGATAACGATGGTGGAATTGTTTACAGCACTTCTATTCCAAAATCAGAAAACTATACTAAAATATTCGATTTATCGAATCTTTTGGACGGAAATTACAGCTTCATAGTAAACAATGGTAACGAAATTACTTCTAAACCATTTGTGATCTCAACTGAAACAAAACGTTTGGTAACTGCAGTTAAGTAATTTATACGACTCCTGCCTTTGTCAGTAAAAACAAGAAAAGAGGATAGCCATCGCTATCCTCTTTTCTTGTTTTTACTTGGTAATATGATTGTTGTTAAACAATCTAATGAAGTCTGAATAAAAATGCCGTAGGCATGACCAATTTTGTAGCCATAGGTTTTAACCTATGGACCGATGATGATGATGACGCCCCCGACATAAATTAAAATTATAATTTGAAAATCACACCAAAATTGACATTTCCCTGATAAAAGAAAAAATGCTGGGAAGCACGATCCGCAGCATAATTGGTTGTGATAATATTTGGCAAATTAATAAATCCACCTTTTGCTTCTCCCTGGATAAAAAAATGTTTGAAAAAAGTGACATTAAGACCAGCCAATAAATCGACTCCATATCCGGCAATGTGCCATTGATCATTCCTTTGATAGCTTAAAAGCGTAACATCTGATTTAGGATAAAGCAGACCTGCTCCAATTCCCTGGATAACGCTGATGTCTATATTTTTTGTTTTCAGTTGTCTTGAATCAAAAATATTGTCCATTTTTCTTACTTCCAGATTCAGGTAATTTAAGCCGTTTGTGTGCTCAAACTGCAGGAAGTTTTTAGCAAGTTTAATGGGATCATTATTATAGCTGCCGTCGTATTCTGTACCTGAGCCAGCGATATTACCGTTAATTTTAACAGTCTGATCCTGCTGCATTACATACTTCATGTGGTCAAAACCCAATGAAATACTATATTTTGGATTAAAAAAATATCCAATTCTGAAATTATACTGAGGAATTGTAATTTTTGAAGGGTTAAAATAACGTAGGGAAAATGCCGTCTGGCGATCTTTTGCAACTACATCTTTCAATGTAAAATTATAATCGTCTCCTTTAAAATGAATATCGGAACGGGTATATGCACTTTGGTTCCAACCCCAATGAACAAATATTTTTCCTTTATTATTATGCGCCTGGTTAAAGTCGTATGACTGAGAAAAGGCAAAAGTTGCTTGAATAGCAATAATGCTACTGAGTAAAAATTTTTTCATTAATTTTTTAGAAGAGGAATTGCAAAATCAAAAGAGGATATTATATCCATCTGTTTGATCTGGTTAAAACCTATGAGTTGCTGATAGTTCTGAGAACTCACTAATAGTAGAATTAGTTCTAAAGTATCCGGGTTCAGGAGAAATAAGATTTATTTAAGTTGGAAATAAGGTAAGTGTGTTAGTTTAAGTTGAAATAGTGATATTAGATGGCCTAAGTATTATTCTGGTATTATCTGAAATAATTAAAATCAGCTATATCTAATAATCTTGCATAAAAAACGCCGTAAAATGTGGGTTTTACGGCATTCTGATAAAATGGTATTTATTACAGATTATGGTAGTTCTTAATACTTCATTACTTTGTTTTCTTTGCTGCTTTGAAATGCCAGATCAATAACACGGGTTGTCCTTAATATTTCAGAAGGCTTTACAGCCAGTTCCGCTCCGTGTACAATAGCATCGTAAACATTTTGGTAAAAAGGTGCATAATCGCCTGGTTCACTTTCGATTATTCCTGTGAACGCTTCACTATATAGTTTGCCCCAACGATCTTCCGGTTCAACTCCCCAGGGTTTTTCTGTGGGCAAAATGTTTTTTCTTAAAGTTTCTTCCTGAGGATCTAATCCACCTTTAATGAAAGAACCTTTTGTTCCGTGTAAATGATAACGAAGGAAGTTTTCATACACCATGAGGCTGGATTTAACGATCACTAGTTTATCGGCATAGCCCAGTCTTACATCAAAATAATCATCGATTTCACTATTTGGCCTAACGCTGCGAATTTCTGCGGTTACAGTAAGCGGTTCACCAAAGAGTACCAATGCCTGATCGATTAAGTGCGGACCAAGATTGTATAAATTTCCACCAACCGGAACACTTTTTTCTTTCCACGATTCTGTTGGGACAACCGGACGAAAACGATCATACCGGCATTCATATTCAACAATATCACCCAGTTTATCTTCCTCAATTAGTTTTTTTATGGTCAAAAAATCAGAATCCCAACGACGGTTTTGGTAAGCAGTCAGGATCAGTCCTTTTTCTTCTGCTACGGCAATCAACTGCTTTGCCTCTTCTTCTGTTGCGGAAAATGGTTTCTCAATCACAACATGCTTTCCATTTTCCAATGCGTCCATGGCATAAGGAAAATGGGTATCATTGGGTGTACAAATAAAAACCAGATCGATGGAAGGATCGCTCAATAGTTCATCAACTGACCTTGCGTTTTCTATTGACGGATCAAATTCCTGTGCTTCATTTTTGCTTCGTTCTACGACAGTTTTTAGTTTAAAACCCGCATTTGTAGTAAGAAACGGAGAATGGAAATAGCGTCCCGAAAGCCCGAAACCTATTAAACCGACATTGAGAATTTTTGAAGACATGATATATAATTGTGAATTATTAATTGTTAAGGATTAATGAAGATCGGCATTACTTTGTTTTAAAACTTTAAAATAAATACCTGGCAAAGGTAACTTCTGATCATTAATTAAGTATTAATTTTATTTTCAAGGTAATGCAAAAGCCACAAACTGATCCCCCGACTTCGTATTCAGCTTCCCGCCGCCACATGCAATGACGACGTATTGTTTGCCTTCTACTGAATAAGTGCTGGGTGAGGCATATCCGGCGGCAGGTAATTTAAAAGTCCAAAGTGTTTTTCCTGTTTGTTTGTCAATGGCTCTGAACTGCTCATCTTTTGAAGCTGCAATAAATATTAATCCACTTGCTGTTACCAGCGGTCCTCCGTAATTGTCAGTTCCTGTTGGAGGAATTCCTTTGGCCGTCAATTCTTTATATTCGCCCAATGGAACCTGCCATTTGTGTTGTCCTGTATTAATATCAACCGCAGTCAGTGTTCCCCATGGCGGCTGGCTGATTGGATAACCGTTCCGATCATACCAGCGATTATAACCTGTATGCTGGTAAGGAACATCGCTTTTCTGTGTCGAAATGATTTCTTTTCCTGTATTTTTATTGAAAATAAAATCAACAACAGCGTTTCTTTCTGTCTGGGAAATATGTGAAAATGCGGGCATCATGCCTCGACCAGTTTGTAAAAGCTGCTGAACTTGTTTTTCGTTTAACCTTTTTTCAATATTAACCAATGAAGGATAGGAGCCGTCATGATTTCCGGTTTTATCTGCTCCGTGACAGGCCGCGCAATTAAGCTGATATAGTTTTGCCCCATTTGTACCGTTTTTTTTAGTCGTAGTCTCTTTTTTTATCAATGAAGTATAAACCGGAATTTCCTTTGCCGGGATATATAAAATTCCTTCCGGATCTGCCGCAGCTCCTCCCCATTGTGCCCCGCCATCCGTTCCTGGATAGAAAATGGTCATATCAAACCCAATTGGAATGTAAGCACTTCCGGTTCTGGCTTTCTGAATTAATTTTGTCAGTGAATCTCGGTCGGCAACGAATGTATTCAGGTTTTTTTCTGTAAAACTTTGTCTGGTAAACGGAATGGGCAAAGTGGGTATTGGCTGTGAAATATGTACTTTTTCTCCCGGAACGCCATCCAATGGAAAAGCAGTTTCTTTGATCGGAAATAACGGTTTTCCTGTTACGCGGTCAAAGACAAAAATATATCCCTGCTTGGTGATTTGAGCTACCGCATCAATTTGTTTTCCCTGATGCGTAACCGTTATAAGATTGGGTGGGGCAGGAGGGTCACGGTCCCAGATATCATGATGAACAAGCTGGTAATGCCAAAGTTTTTTACCGGTCGAAGCGTCCAATGCAAGCAGACAATTAGCATACAAATTTGCGCCTGGCCGGTTTCCACCATAAAAATCGTAAGCCGCCGAACCGGTAGGAATGTAAACGATGCCACGTTTTCCATCAATGGCCATGCCTGCCCAGGAATTAGCTCCTCCGATATTTTCACGTGCCGGTTGTTGTTCCCAGGTTTCGTATCCGAATTCCCCCTTTTGCGGAATCGTATGAAAAGTCCATATTTTTTTACCCGTCAAAACATCAAATGCGCGGATATCTCCACGTAAAGCCGTTTCTGATTCGCTAACTCTGGTGCCGACAATAATCAGATTTTTATAAATTGTATTGGGTGTATTGGAGAGAATATAATCATCCGCTCCCGATCTTTCCATGCCGGTTTTGAGGTTAATTCTTCCATTTTCACCAAAGCTGTTAATTGGTTTTCCGGTATTGGCATCCAGTGCATACAACCATTTTCCAGCTCCGAAAAAAATGCGTTTCTCTTGCTTATCCGACCAATATGAGACGCCTCTGCTTGTTGTCCCGCCATTGTCGGTCAGAGCCGTTTTCCAAATTACTTTTCCTGTTACCGCATTGATTGCAAATGCTTGTGTATTAGCAGAAACACCATAAAGTATTCCCTGAATAATAATCGGATTACATTGAATTTGTGTCCGGTTTCCAGCGGTATCAGCACCTCCTGATGCATAAGTCCAGGCTACTTTTAACTGATTTACATTCTCAGTATTGACTTGACTAAGAGTTGAATAATGACTTCTTGCCCCATCCCCGTTATATTCCGTCCAATCTGTATCATTAGAATCCTGACGAAAAATAAATCCTGCAAAAAGTATAACCAGCACTGATCCGGAGAAAATAAGAAACTTCATAGATTCATTTTTCAACTATTATCAAGCTTTTTCCCACAATTCTTTTGCCTTGGCCAAATCTCGTCTCATCGCATCAAAAACAACTTTTTTATCCACCGTAATTTTATCTGCTCCCTGGTCTGCACCACCCAATGGATATTCCAGATGAAGGCAAATTGGTACCTGAATATTATTTTGCTTGATAAATTTAAAATAAGTGTCAAAATCCACCATTCCTTCTCCCAACGGAACATTATGAATGACGCATTTCCCATTTTTATTTTCCCAGGTGGTATCTTTCAATACAATGGTTTTGATGTGAGGTTGTATTAATCTCAATCCTGTTTGCCAGGATAAACCTCCTTCTACTGTTGCATGACGGATATCATACTGCGTTCCCATGTGTTGTTGGTCTACTTTTTGGAGTATTTGCCAGATTTCAAACATAGATGCGCCAACCATTCGGCCTGCATGATTTTGGTAACAGCCGGTCAAGCCCAGTTTTTTATTTAACTGACTCAAGTCTGTCATTTTATCCTGGTACTCAGCAAGTGACTGCGGAATTGTCTTTTTATCATTGTATTTGTACCAGTTCATCCGGTAATATTTGAAACCCAGTTTGGCTGCTGTTTCAAGTAATTTTTTATCAACAGGATTCGCTGCGTCTTCTACTGCCGTACAAAACATAGACGGGGAAAAACCTACCTTTTTCATTGCTTCTACAGCCATTGGCAAATCATTTTCTACTTTTTCAGGTAAAACATGACCTTTTGGCCTGATTGTGAGATCTATACCATCAAATCCTATTTCCTTCGCAGCATCAGCCATATCCTTGTAATTCAGGAATTGCAGATGTTTTGAAAAAATGTTGATTTTGGGAGAATCTGCATTTTGGTTTAGTTTGAAGGCAAATGCATCCTCCGGAATAAAAGGAAGTAAACCACCAGTCAGTGCAGTATTAAGGAGAAAATTACGACGGGAAATGGATATAGACATAATTGTATTTTTTAGAAATTGTATCAATCAATAACAGGACGACTTTTTTCTAATCTTACCTGATCAGTTTTTAGTAAAAGCTAACTAGCTGTCTGTATTACTTAATCATGAATAAATTGAGGAATTTCGGTAGCTGTCAGGAAGTAGAAATCTGCGTTTTTTTCTTTATTAAAGCAGCAAATAACTTTTTGTTCTAATATTTTATGAAAGCGATTGAAAAAATAAACCGGCGTGATTTTCTGAAAGCCGGTGCGGTAATATCTTCCTTTATGATCGTTCCGCGCCGGGTCTTGGGTGGTTCAGGATTTTTGGCTCCGAGCGATAAAATAAATCTGGGTTTTATTGGCTGTGGCCGCCAAAGCGGAGGATTACGTAACCGTTTTTTAGATACGAAGGAAACCCAGATTGTTGCGGCGTCTGATGTATACGGGATTAAACGGGATGCTTTTGTGGGAGCCACCAACAAATGGTATGCGGAGAAATTAGGGGAAAACAATTATAAATCTGCTGTTGGTATCATTGATTTCAGAGAGTTACTGGACCGGAAGGATATTGATGCTGTGGTCATTGCTGCGCCGGATCATTGGCATGCAGCAATGGCAGTACGCGCAGCAGAAGCAGGAAAAGATGTTTATTGTGAAAAACCGTTGTCACTGACGGTCAAAGAAGGACGTGCGATGGTTGATGCAACCCGGAAAAATAACCGTGTTTTTCAGACCGGCAGCATGCAGCGGTCTACCAAAGAATTTACGCAGGCGGTGCAGCTGGTGAGAAGCGGTGCGATTGGAAAAGTAAAAACGGTATATGTTAATGTAGGCGGACCTCCGAAAGTATGGGATCTGCAACCGGAAGCTAATCCATCCGATCTTAACTGGGATCTCTGGATGGGCCCGAATACTGTAAGCAGACCTTACAATAATGAATTGGCTCCGGCCATGAATGCAACATTTTGGCCTAAATGGAGGGATTATAGAGAATTTGGTGGAGGCGGTATGACTGATTGGGGCGCACACATGTTCGATATTGCGCAATGGGGCCTGGGTATGGACGACAGCGGACCTGTTGAACTGATTTATTCGGAACCGGGAAAGGGTTTGGTTTACAAATATGCCAATGGTGTTGAAATGGTTCACCGGCCGATGGAAGGCAAGCAGCATTGTCATTTTATAGGAACAGACGGAGAAGTGTGGGTTGCACGTGGTGAATTAAAAACAACGCCTGCACCTTTGAAAGATAAGATTTTTAAGGAAGATGAATACAAGATATATGTAAGCGATAACCATTACAAGGATTTTCTGAATGCGATCCGTACCAGAAAAGCACCAATTTGTGATGTGGAAGTAGGTCACCGTACTGCCTCTATTTGTAATTTGGGCAATATAGCGTATCAACTTCAGCGTTCTTTGAAATGGGATCCTGCAAAAGAAGAATTTTCAAAAGATAAAGAAGCAGGTAAATTGTTGGGCAGAGATATGCGGAAGGAGTGGAAAGTTTGATTAGGCTTTCGGCAAGGCTGTCAGGCAAACAGATTTTAATACGAACTAAATCTTAAATAATTTTGATTGCCGGAAGTATCAGCATAATTTAAGTTATTTGATCACAAAATATTTTAATAAGCTTTGATAAAAGGCGGCAGAACGACACTGTCGCCTTTCTTGTGCCCTTTTCGTTTAGTTCCTGCATAATTGTACCTCGCGAAATGCAATTAGTGTTTCCAAAATATGGTATTTTTGCGGTATGAACATAACACCCGCTATCTTTCGCTTTACAGAGCTGACCGAATTGGATGCAGTTGCTAATGGGTTATTAGAAATTGGAAAAAATACACCAATCTGGTTATTTCAAGGTCACATGGGTGCTGGAAAAACAACACTGATCAAATCTCTTTGTAAAAATTTAGGTGTTGTAACCCTTGTTCATAGTCCGACTTTTGCTTTAGTAAATGAATATATTACAACAGATAAAAAAATAGTTTATCACTTCGATTTTTATCGCATAAATGATGAAACGGAAGCTTTGGATATTGGAGTGGAGGAGTATTTTGATTCAGGAAATTTTTGCTTTATAGAATGGCCTGAAAAAATTGAGTCACTTTGGCCAATGGAATATCTGCTTATAAATCTGCAAATGGAGGAAAACGGAACACGGATTCTGACAGCAGAAGTGACCGGGAAAAACGAAAACAATTTGTAATATTTTATACAATAACATCAGTAATATTCTTAATTTTTTAATTTGCATTCTCCACTAAAATATGGCCCAACCACAACTTACCGGTTTCAGAGAGTTAGCTAAGCAATCGGAACTTTATCCTCAGGAATCACTTTTGGCTGTTCGGAAGGATTTGAATTCTTTGCATATCGGTTTGCCGCGTGAGGTTTCATTACAGGAAAACCGGATTGCGTTGACTCCCGACGCAGTGAGTATTCTGGTAAGAAACGGGCATGAAGTGTGGGTGGAAAAGGATGCAGGAAAAGGGGCAAATTTGTCTGATCATGAATACAGCGAGGCAGGAGCACTGATTGTTCAAAGTCCAAAAGAGGTTTATCAGGCTAATCTGATCCTTAAAGTTGAACCTTTGGTTGAAGAGGAATTTGGCTACATAAGGCCAGGAACTACACTTATTTCAGTACTGAATTTACCGGTTCTTCAAAAATCATATTTTGAAAAACTCAACAATGCAAAAATTACAGGAATCGGATATGAGCTAATTGAGGATAAAGTAGGTGGAAAACCTATTATCCGTGCCATGGGAGAAATTGCGGGTAGCACTGTTTTGCTCATTGCTGCTGAATATTTATCTACACCAAATGGTGGTCGCGGCATTATTCTGGGCGGGATTACCGGTGTGCCTCCTACTAAAATTGTAATTTTGGGAGCCGGAACTGTAGCGGAATATGCATCAAGAGCTGCCATTAGTGTAGGAGCAGATATTAAAGTTTTTGATAAACATATTTATCGTTTGCAAAGGCTTAAATATGCGGTCGGACAAAATTTATACACATCAATCATTGATTCGGATACGCTTGGAGAAGCAATCAGCCGGGCAGATGTGGTAATTGGAACAATGCGCGCTGAAAATGGAGTAAGTCCGCTGGTAGTGACCAAAGAAATGGTATCACAAATGAAACCTGGTTCGGTCATTATTGATGTCAGCATTGATCAGGGAGGTTCTTTTGAAACATCACGTATGACAACCCATAAAGATCCTACTTTTAAATACAATGATGTGATCCATTATTGTGTTCCCAATATTCCTTCCCGCGTTGCACATACTGCGAGCACTGCATTAAGCAATGTTTTTCTGCCATTTTTACTGCAAACCGGAACAATTGGCGGAATAGAAGAAATGATTTATGCCAATCGTTGGTTTATGAAAGGAGTATATTGCCATAAAGGAACATTGACAAATTCACACATCGCCCGGAATTTCAACATGCGTTACAAAGATCTGACGCTGTTGTTGGCTGCGAGAATGTGAATTGGCAGTTAGCTAATGGCTTTTAGCTGTTAGCTTCGGCCCGAATAACTTATTAGAAATTGTCCAAATCATAACATTAAGAAAATCCAGATTAAACGCAGCTAAAAGCTAACTGCTAATAGCTCACAGCTAAAACAATGATTAATTATAGTAATGAAAATTCCCTGATGGATGATGCCAACTCTCCGGAGTTGAATAAAAAGATCATGGGGCTCGTATCTGAGGACTTTATTAAGGTTTCGGATCAATTAAAAGACGCATCT
>Ga0247739_10000140_pt1 | contig 24140 bp, 24 predicted proteins | sample UWRJL058202B2_FD_180943 | JGI IMG/M metagenome (GOLD analysis project Ga0247739, IMG submission 180943) | Plant litter microbial communities from Arlington Agricultural Research Station in Wisconsin, United States - UWRJ-L058-202B-2 | ecosystem: Environmental > Terrestrial > Plant litter >...
GCACAGCGTGATAACGCCTATAGTCGCGCTAACAATACTGGCGACGGGACCACCGAGTAAAAAAAATAAAAATATACTTTGCTCATCCATAAGCTCATTTGGAAAACCAACAAACTTTCTAATCAGGCTTGCCCCAATCCACGCCGCTAGCGAGCTACCGATCGCAATTTCAGAAGCCACCAGTAACATTTCCGATTCGAAATGCCCCAGGCTCATTACAGCTATTGTTGTATTAAGAAGTATTGAACCAATAAAAACACCGATTAATAAAGAATTTCCCCACAACAAAACTGCCGCGAGAGAAATCCCTAATGGCGGGAAAATTGCTGTTGCAAAACCTGGCGGAATTGCAAGCAATAATGCCATGCGACCCGCAATTAAATAGGCGAGCGCTAACAGCAAAATGCGACTTAATAATAAGACAGGGGAACGTAATCCCGAGGACATAAATACATCTCAAACAATGATTTTATCTTCTAAGACTAGCTGAAAATCAGCGCGGTGTTATCTTGACGTTGCAGTTTGTGAAACCAGATTGAAATAGACACAAAAAAAGCCGCTGAGGTTATCAGCGGCTTTTTTGTTGAATTGCCTGAAAGTATGAGCGCAATTATTTGAGCAGTGATAAAACTTGTTGTGGCCGTGCGTTGGATTGAGCCAACATCGCCGTAGCGGCCTGTTGTAAAACCTGTGCGCGACTCATTGCTGCAGTTTCAGCGGCGAAGTCGGCATCCACAATTCGTGAACGTGCAGCTGAGGTTTTTTCAGATACGTTTGCCAAGTTGTTTACCGTAAATTCCAATCGGTTATTGACCGCACCCAACTGTGAACGGGTGTCGTTCACTTGATCGATTGCTTTGTCGATAACGCTAATGGCTTTTTGAGCACCATCGGCGGTCGATATGTCCACCCCGGAAATAGAACCTGAGCCATCTGCCGCATTGCGCTGCTGTAAGCCTGTAAAACTTAATACGGTTGCAGCAACTGCGCTAGAACCGTATTTGACAGAGACGTCATTACCATTGGTACTGCGCAAACTGATTTGATCTGTAGTGCCCGCCGCTAAAAATGCAACCACTCCTGTTTTATTCGATGCTTCATTAATGACACGAATCGTTTCAGTCGCCGTGGCCGCTGGGCTCGCGCCCGCATTGATTGCGCCAATGGCAATACCATTAATGTTTAAATCTCCTTCCGCCAGGGTGCCTGCCGTAGCTGTGACTGCCGCACCGTAAGCATTACCGCTCACATCCTGTGGATCAATCCCGAGCGCTGCTTGTATAGCCGCTGTGTAGCCTGCGCCTGCCTCAACAATTACACCTTTTTTCTCGGCGCTGACGTCAGTCATTACCAGGGAAAAATTAGTAGCGCCGTCGGTTATACCTGACGCAAGTGCGGCGGTGCTGTCCGTTACAGTGATTGAGGTTGCGCCCTCTGCATTTAGCACGAGTTTGCCCACTTCATTCAGTGTTGCTTGAATGCCCGTTTCCGCATTAATTTTTGCTACTAACTCTTTAATGCTATTTGTGCCGGTCAATGTATAGGATTGGCTATTGCCGTCACCGTCCACTTTAACCAACGTTAAAGTGTCGGTGCCTGCACGTAAGATTCCGTTACCCGTGTTGGCAGCGGAAACTTGTACTAGTGTTGATGCTTTAGCGCCTTTACCGTCAAGGTCCGCATTAATAATCGCAAGTGCCGCATTCACGGTAGGAGTTGTTGCGGGAATCGCGCTTATGGCCGTGCCGTTGATTATTAATTCAGTGCCGGTTGTTAACGTTTGTAAGGTTGCCAATCCTCCCGTGGTGGCTTCGCCTACAATGTCACCTGAGCTGCCGCCTAACGATGCCGTATTAAAAGATGGAACACTCACATCAATAATTTGATTTGCCTCTGAACCAATCTGTAATTTGGTTTTACCGAGCGTGCCGTCTAACAAATTCTGGCCATTAAATGACGTTGAACTTGAAATACGATCCAATTCAAGTTTCAGTTGTTGTGTTTCGGCATTTAATGTTTTGCGATCAGCGTCAGAATAAATTCCGTTCGCTGACTGAATGGAAAGTTCACGCATACGTTGCAGAATGTTGGTTACTTCTTGCAAGGCACCTTCAGCGGTTTGTACTAACGACACACCGTCGTTTGCATTGCGAATTGCTTGATCCAATCCGCGCACTTGTGACGTCATGCGATTTGAAATAGCGAGACCGGCCGCATCATCTTTTGCAGAGTTAATGCGCTTGCCAGATGATAAACGTTCGGTGGTTTGATCTAACGCTGTGCCTGAATTCATCAATTGACGCTGAGAGTTCAGAGACGCTACGTTGGTGTTAATAACTAAAGACATAATATATCTCCTAAGGATTTTTCCTGCTTAGAGTCTTAACTCTTTGCAACAAGTCGTTTGATGAAGCCTGCAAGAAACTTGAAAACTTCGTGGCACATCCCGGCAAACGAACTTGATGTTGTGCGTCAGGATTTTGTTACTTCTTTGCCTAAATGACTTTTTGCACAGACTGTGCCAAAAACAATCAACCCGATTATTTTTGCTGGCACACCTTAGAAAATACGTTTAAAAAAAATCGAAAAAAAACCAAAAAAAAAAGGATTAGCCTGGGCTAATCCTCTCAAAAAAAACAAACAAAACTTACTCAAAAACCCACTACGCTTGCGCACTCAATAACTGGAATGAACCTTCAGAATCCGTACTGCGAGCGAGTTTCAAGAAGGTTTCGTCCGGCATTTGACGAATAACTTGCTGTGTTACACGATCTAAAACTTTTACCACTGTTGCACCGGCTGATTTGTCGTAACTAAAGCTCAAATCACGTTGCGTAGATTGAATATATTCATTCATGTGTTTAACGGCAGCTTCAACATTCTCTTGCATTTCTTTGACGTTCACATGCTGATTCTTTGCCGCTTCTACTACTGCCGGCGGCAAATCATTGCCACCTTTTTTTTGCGCTTCAGGTTTAACTAATGTGGAAACGGCTACCGATTTTATCGGTGTTGGTGCCACAAATACTGCAGGTATCTCGTTCATAATCTAGCCCTCTCATGAAAGAATCGTCAGAAGTTTAGTTCTGACGATTCTAGCTACCTTATCTTAAGAGTGACAATACGTTTTGTGGACGTTGGTTAGCTTGAGCCAACATAGCTGTTGCCGCTTGTTGCAATACTGTCGAACGGCTCAGAGCAGCAGTTTCTGAAGCAAAGTCAGCGTCGTTAATACGTGAACGAGCAGCTGAGGTTTTTTCAGAGATATTAGACAAGTTGGATACAGTAAAGTCTAAACGGTTATTGACCGCACCGAGATCCGCACGAGTACTACTTACCTGGTCAATTGCTTTGTCGATAATACCAATCGCTTTTTGAGCACCTTCAGCCGTTGAAATATTGATTGAAGACACAGAACCAACACCTTCAGAAGCATTCAACTCTTTGAAACCAGTTTGACCCAATACAGTTGCAGCAGTAGCATTTGAACCGTATTTGATGGAGATTGGATCACCAGTAGTTGAGCGAAGCGCGATACCTGAAGTTTCGGTACCAACATAAGCGACCACACCAGTTTCAGTAGACTGTTCATTTAATTTCTTAATGATTTCCGTCACGTCTGTTGTAGCAGTACCGGTTAAGGTGATGGCTTTAATCTCGACACCATTGATAATCAGATCACCCTTATTAATAGTACCTGCCGCACCAGCAACTGTTGCACCTTGAAGGTTGCCATTGTCGTCAGTTACGTTGATACCCAATGCTGCTTCAAGTGCAGCCGAACCAGCAGAACCACGCTCAATTTTCACGCCGCTTTTGTCAGCGCTAGTATCAGTAAACACTAAACGGAAATTGAAAGTACCATCAGTAACACCCGTTGCTCCATCGGTAGTTGATGTATCAACGGTTTGAATTGAAACCGCATTCTCTGCTGAAAGAACAAGCTTGCCTTCATCGTTCAGTTTTGCTTGTACATTAGTTTCTTTGTTAATTTTGTCGAGCAATTCACCCATGTTGGTAGTGCCAGTGATAACGTTCACTTGACTCTTACCAAATTTGTCCACGACCGTAATAGTGAGGTCGCTGGTTCCAGTAACCAATACACCGCTACCTACTTTTTCAGCTGTTTTTTCTACTAAAGTCGAAGCCACAGCACCACTACCTTCCAAATCCGCATTAAGTGCGGCCATTTTCTTTTCAAGGGTTGTACCTGCAACAGCATCCGCCAAACTTTTGATCGTTTTATCGTTAATTGTCCAAGAATCTGCAACCATTGCACTTAATGAACCTAAGCCACCTGTTGTCGCTGCGCCAACAACATCTGCTGAAGCGCCGCCCAAAGAGTTAGTGCTGAAAGCACCGATTTTTACGTCGATAGTTTGATTTTGTAAGGCACCTACTTGTAAAGCGGTGGTACCTAATGAGCCGTCTAACAATGATCTACCGTTGAATGAAGTAGTTTTAGCAATACGATCTAATTCAGATTTTAACTGTTGGCTTTCAGCATTAAGAGTCTTACGGTCAGAATCATTGTAGATTCCGTTCGATGATTGCACGGCCAGTTCACGCATACGTTGCAGAATGTTGGTGGATTCTTGCAAAGCACCTTCTGCGGTTTGAATCATCGACACGCCGTCATTCGCATTACGAACAGCTTGGTCAAGACCACGAACTTGAGAAGTCATACGGTTACCAATCGCAAGACCGGCGGCGTCGTCTTTTGCTGAGTTAATACGGTTACCAGAAGATAAACGCTCGGTAGCACGGTCAAGCGAGTTGCCTGAGTTCATTAATTGACGTTGTGCGTTGATGGAAGCAATGTTGCTGTTAATTACTAAAGCCATGGTGAATCTCCTAGTGGTGATTTATGACTACAGATTATTTGCTGTAGCAAGTCGGTTGATGAAGCCTGAACAGATTGCTATCAGCACTTCTATAAAGGTTATCGCCCGACCTTTCACTTGCTTTAGGAGTTTTTTATATAAAACTTAAAACATTTATTGCGGTTTTTTGAATATTGTATTGCAGTTGGTTATAACGATTGCAAAGCTTAGGCTAATTCGTCAATTTACCGACCGTAGGCATCCAGCGCCTTACTAGCTTGAGTAATTTGACGTAACTCTGACGCAACTTTTTCACGTTGCAATACAGTGTGCACATCCAAATCATTATTAACCACTTGAATTTCCGCAATAATAGCTTTGGCTTCTTCAGTTAAATTAGCTTGAGTGATGGATTCAAAATAAGTTGCGTCTTCTAATATAGTCATGTGCTGCTCATATTCAGTAGTGGCGGCTTCCATAGTGATCCAATCTTCCATCTGCGCCAACTCTACTAATTTTTTAACACGAGTCAAAATGTCGTGAAGCGGTTTTAAGAGTTCATTGCTTTCCATAATGTTCACCAGAAAATAAAAAGTAAGACTGCAAAAAAATGATAAGCCGCACAAGTGCAGCTTATCGACAATAAATAAAAATAACGTACAAAATGTTTACATATATTTAAATAAACTGAGCTCGCTCACCTTCACAAACGTTTGTTGCGCGGCACTCAACACCAGGGTTTGCATTTGTAAGCGCGTTGATGCCTCTGCGTAGTCCAGATCTTCAACTTGTGACAGTACTGTTTTAGTACTGAGTTCAATATCCAAGTTCAAATCATGCGAATTATCTAATAAATTTAAGCGCGCACCCACATCACTTTGCGTTGATCCCGTAACGTTTAAAGCATTATCTAAATTCGTTAGTGTTTTTGCTACGAGTGTGGCTATATCTTCACGACTAGCAGGATTGTTTTGTGCATTTTTCATGATGGTGCTAAAGCGCGATAAGGTGGTCAGTAAACTTTGTTTATCACTGGACTCAATGACAAAAGAATCGCCTGCAACGGGCGGAGCCGTTGTTGCCGGGCTGGGTGAGCCAAAAATAGCTACCTTAATACCATTGACCGTTATGTCTTGGCCTGCAACATACAATTGATTTGCGCTGATAACTTTTCCGCTCAGGCGTTCTGAAATGGTGTAGTTAGATGCCGGAGGAACGACGGCAGAATTCTCATTAAAAGTAATGACCATATCTTTCGGAAAAAACTTATCGTAAGCCTCTTGATCAACCACTTCACCCACATTAATAAATGCCGGTGGTAAAGATTTGTTTGATGAACTCGCACTCGCATTAAACGTATTATGGCTGCTCGGAATGTCCATAAACACGTGCTTGCCAGAATCATTCACCGCGACTTTTACAGTAGTGGATACTTGCAGCTGCATTTGTCCGTCATCGCCCTGATAAATATAATTACCCTCGCCCTTATCTACAAAGGGAATGGTTTCGCTTTGATAGCCACCAAAAATATATTGCCCGGATGAATTGCGAGTATTTTGCAAGTTCAATAATTGCCCAATACTGCTATCAATCTCAGCGGCGATTGCTTTGTAGTCGGATGCTGACAACACTGCTGTGCTACCTGCCTTCACAGCCAATTCGCGCGTACGCTGTATTAAAGACATAACGGAATCTAATGTCGTCTCTTCTAAATTCAAATTATTTTCAGCAAGATTAATATTTTTGTTGTACTGGGTAGTGCGCGTTAATTCTTGGTTCAAGGTTAAAATGCTGGTGGCAGCAACAGGGTCATCCGAAGGAGAAAGTACGCGCTTGCCCGAACTAATTTGTTGGTTAGTTTTATTAATAGATACTTGCGCATCGCGCATGCCGATGTCAGCAATATTATAAATTTGTGATGTTGAAACACGCATACATTTCCCCTTGAGCTTGCTTATACAAAGCTACAACTAACAGTAATAATCTAATAAACAAATCCATTAACCTAACGATTGAAGCAAAGAATCGAACAAGTCACGGGCTACCGTAATGACTCTCGCATTAGCGCTGTAGAGCTGTTGAAACTCAATTAGACTTGCGGCCTCTTCATCCAGATTTACCCCTGAGACGCCATCGCGCATGGTCTTGGTTTGTTCGAGTAAACTTTTACTCGCACTGGTATTAATACTTGAGAGATTACTTTTTGTTCCTACATGCTCCACTAACTGCCCGTAACCCTGGCCGAAACTTATAGTCCCGTTTTGCATGGTTTTAGCAGTTTCCAAACCCGTCATCACGAGTCCGTTGCGGTTATCATTTTTTGCGTTGTTATTGAATACGATCGAAAACACGTCGCCCTGCTTAGGCTGACCACTGATACTTACCTGGTAACCTTTATAAGAGCTAACAGGAGTCAACACCCCTGTCAGCGGCACCGATGGGGGTAAGGCAACACCATCCGCCAGAGTTACATCTATAGTCCCCACTACATTCACACTTTGCCCAGTGGTATTAAGTTGTGTGAAAGGAGCGTTTACGTCTTTGACTGTGATACTTGTAGACGGATCATTAAGTTGTATATCCAGATCAACACCAGAAGATGCGACCAGTCGCAGCTGCGGTACGCCGTTGATATCGTTACTACTTTCAGCGCGAATCCCGAGTGATTTAAGATTCGCATTCGCGTTTATTTGCGATTCAAGATAATCATTAATAGCAGCCTGACTCGTGGGTAAAGGATTCGGGTAAGGCGCACCCAAAACGCTTTCGCCATTAATCGTAATTTGTAATGTCGATACCGTAGCAACGGTTATGTCAGATAGCGTCGCACTCGTGAATGCGTGGGCAGTCACGCCCGGAAAATTGTTGAGCGCAGCGGCTGTTTGCGCGGCTGTACCACTTGCAGGCCCGACACCGGCAACGAGCATCTCGCCTTTATCTTCACTAAATAGCGAATTTTCGCGGTTTGGGATGAAGTGCTGTTCACGCATCGCCGGCACGAGCGGAATCGGATTTGCCGGGTCCGTAGCATCGAGAATGTCGTAGGTTGTGTCGGAGGTGAAACGAACCAACAGCGGCGGGGCCATTTGTCCAGGAGTTGCAAAGGCTGGCAGTAGATTATTGTTAGCGTCGTATACGCTTAACACTTTGCCAGCGCTGATTGTGGCCGAGCCGCTATTGCCGATTGAACCCAAGGTGCGCAAGGGTGCCGCAAACGCAATACTGGCTGGAGTTTGCAGCAAACTATGAATTTCGTTTGCACCGGTACGCGTTGGTTGCAAGGTGAAACTGTCTCCGCCTTGAAATGTTCCGCCATCTAAATGCACGCTTAAACCATCAAATTTTAAGACAGTTGGCGGTACGGTTGGCAGCACAGCAGGTACTACACCCTGGCTTACGATTGTACTGTCGGAGCTGCGCGTGATGATGTAATTCGATGAGCCGGGAAGCACTACAAATTCGTAATCACTTGCCGTAATTTTGCTTGCATCGTCAATGGTCACGGAAAGCATATGATTATTTGGCGCTGCGTTATTGCCAGGATGCACGCGATTTGCACTCACAATTGGATCGTTAACATCGGTAAACATCGGGTTACCGTAATTGCCATTTAAATCCAAACCCTGACGTTGAACTTCATTAAAAGCATCGCTCATAACAATCGCAACACGACCCAACTCATTGAAGGCCGGATTTAACGCGTCGGTTTTAAACGTAAGTGATCCACCTAGTTGTCCACCGCTGATTTCATCAGTGATGTCAAAGCTGCTGGATTTACCTTCAAAAAAAATGGCGCCATTCGAGTCAGTCGTTAATTTACTCGCATGCGGCCCCACCACTAATGGCTCGCCATTGCCTATAAAAACATTCGTATCACCAGAATCATCTTTAACCAATTGCACCGACGTTAGCTCAGCGAGCTGGCGTAAAGCCTCATCGCGCTGATCGTATAAATCATTAGCTTGCCCACCCGAATTGGCCGCATTTTTTGCACCAATCGACTGATTCAAATTGGCTATAGATGTAGCCAGAGAATTAATTTTTCCGACGATATTACTTATTTCGCCATTGACGCTTTTTTCAGTTTCCGCCAGGCGGCCGTATAAATTATTAAAACGTTCACTCAAGCTGTCCGCCTGGCTGATAATAAGTTGTCGCGCAGGAGTTGCAGCTGGGTCACTAGCGCCATTTTGCAACGCCGAAAAAAAACTCTGTAAGCTTCCCGATAAGCCCGTATGCACATCAGAAAACAAACTATCAATCTTGTTGATGTTAGTGTTGTATTTATCCAGTTGATTGAACGCAGACGTATCAAGGCGTACCTGTGTTGTTAAAAATTCGTTGACGACACGCGTGACAGATTCGGTGGTAACACCATTACCCAAAAACCCCGCCTGCCCGAATTGCTGTGAAGGGCGCGTTGCAAAATTAACTGTTTGCCTGCTATAGCCTGCCGTATTGGCATTGGAGATATTGTTGCCCGCAGTGCGCAGTGCTATTTGGCTAGCCTGTAATCCAGAAATAGCGTTGGAGAGAAGACCACTCATGATTCAGCTCCTGATACAAAATTATCGCTACTGGTTACAGAGCGAATTGAATCAGTGTTGATTAAACGTTTAATTTTTTGTGCATAGTCAGGGTCCGTTGCGTAACCGGCTTTTTGCAAAGCCTCGGCATAACTTCCTGAATCGCTGGCGACTTCTAACGCATCTTTGTAGCGTGGATTATTTTTAATGAGCGAAACATAGTCAGAAAAACTTTGTGCATAACTTTCGTATTGGCGAAAAGCGGCGCGTTCCTGCTGTGGAATACCTTGTTTGTTTTCAAGCGTATTCACGACAACGCTTTTACCTTGCCAACCAGTCGCTTTGATATTGAAAATATTAAAACTGTTATTGCCTTGGGTATCGTGAATCAAATGTTTGCCCCAACCAGTTTCGAGCGCAGCCTGTGCCAACAATACGTCAGTACTTACATTCAACTCCGCTGCAGCTTTTTCAGCGTGTGGGCGCATTTTTTCTAAAAATTCTTCCTGCGTTTTCGCTACTGATGTTTTTGTTCCTGCACGCGCGATAAATTCAGGTGGAGTACCGAGAGCTGATGTTCTGAATGGTTTAAGACCAGACACAGGCGGCTCTAAAGGTTTAACCGAATCAGTTGAATTTAAATCCGCTGGTTTACCGTAAAGTTTTTGCATTTGTTGGTACATGGATTTTGCAATGCCAATGCCTTCACCGCTGGTTAAGTTCAACACCATCTGGTGATCCATCATTTCTTGATGAAACTTAACGTCTTCACTGGAAAACATATCGCCCTCGGCGAAGACTGCGTTAGCATCGCGCATGGATTTCAGCATTTGCTGAACAAACATAGCTTCAAATTTTTTGGAAATTTCTTTTAATGCAGCTGGGTCATTGTGACGGCCCATGGTCTTCACAGAATTTAAAGAATTCTGATCAAAGTAATTGTCTTTAACCGCAGGTGTTTTAGCAGCTGCGGTTAAACTGAAATTATTCCCGGTTGTGCCGGAAAAATTACCAAGAATTGACGTGTTATCAATGGGCAACATGTTAAATCACCACTAATTCGGCTTTAAGCGCGCCGGATTGTTTTAAAGCTTCAAGTATCGCCATTAAATCACTGGGCGACGCGCCAACATTATTTACGGAGCGCACTATGTCATCCAAAGAAGCACCGGGTGCAAACTTGAACATAGGATTGGTTTTTTCGGCGGCAGTTACTTTGCTATTAGGAACAACAACCGTTTTGCCTTCACCAAACGCATTGGGTTGGCTCACCGTTAAACTTTCTGCAACCGTGACCGTCAAACTTCCGTGAGTAACAGCGACTGGCGATACGCGTACGTTTTTACCTACAACAATCGTGCCGGTACGCGAATTGATAATAACTTTTGCAGTTTCTTCACCAAGGGTCACATCCAAATTTTCCAACATCGCAATAAAATCTACGCGCTGCGCTGGATTTTGCGGTGAATCAACCATGATTGAAACGGAATCTAATGGGCGCGCTACATCTGGGCCCAATAAATTATTAATACTTTTTGCCAATTGATTGGCGGTAGTAAAATCAGCGCGATTTAAATTAAATACAATCGGTTGCCCGCCTGCGAAATTCGTTTCAACTGCACGCTCAACCATTGCACCGCTGGGAATTCTTCCAGCACTGGGAATATTTACTTTAATACTGGAACCGTCTGCACCTTGCGCACCGAAACCACCAACCACTAAATTGCCCTGGGCAACGGCGTACACTTTTCCATCCAAGCCTTTTAAGGGGGCTACCAATAAACTTCCGCCGCGCAAACTTTTTGCGTTACTGATTGAAGAAACAGTGACGTCAATGGTTTGACCTGGCTTCGCAAATGCCGGCAATTCAGCTTGAATCATCACAGCTGCTACGTTTTTCATTTGCATACGCGCACCTTCAGGCACTGTAATACCAAACTGTTTCAACATGGAATTAAAAGATTGGGTAGTGAATGGTGATTGAGTTGTTTGGTCACCTGTGCCGTCCAAACCCACTACCAAACCATAACCAATTAATTGGTTTGCACGTACACCAGCAACACTGGCGATATCTTTGATTCGCTCGGCGGATGCATTGAATGAAAATTGCAGTAATAGAGTCCCTATTAAAAAACTACTGATAATTTTTTTGAAGGTTAATGTTTTCATTACTGCAATCTCGTTAAGTTTTGTATCGTCATCCTAAGGCTGCCCAGATAGACATATTGGCCAGGATATTACTAACGCCGTTCGCGCTGAGCCTGTCGAAGGACTCGTACCAAATCCTTTGAAAAGCTCAAGATAAACGTAAAATTTTTCTAAACCACGCTGGAAAAATTTTGCTAACTAAAACGGAAACATCTAATTAAACTAAAAAGGCCAAATCGGGCTATTAAAGAATTTCGATATCCAGCCCATATTTTGCGAATCTGCAAGAGTGCCTGTTCCGCTGTAAGAAATTTTTGCGTTGGCTAAACGGGTTGATAACACGGTATTATCTGGAGCAACATCGTCGGCGCGAACAATGCCGCTAATACGAATAAATTCGTCGCCACTGTTTAATGTCATCCACTTTTCACCGCGTACAATCAAATTTCCGTTAGGCATAATTTCCGCAACAGTTACCGTGATATTGCCTTGCAAACTATTACTTTGATCCGCACCGGAGTTACCGCCGAATTTTCTGTTTTGCGCGATGTTTGTTTCAAAGCCCATGCCTTTGAGTGTTGGTACATTACCTAACAAGGTTCCGCCGCTGTTAAACACAGTACTGTTGTCTTTTTTCACATTCACATTTGATGATTTTTTTGACACAGTACTTTCACTCAAGGTGATAGTGATAATGTCACCAACAAAATGTGCTTTTCTATCGCCAAATAAACTCAAGCCATATGTGTCCTGATAAAGCGAACCGTCTGTGCGTTGCGGTAGAGCCTGCGCAGATGAAATAGTTGGCGCGTAATAAGGATCACCAGGCTTGGGTCTACTATTTGTCATACAGCCCGACAAAATAATTGCGCAAATTGCGACAAGTATTTTATTGGACGAACAAATTGGCATTGTAAATTTCATGATGTTTTACTCAATCAGTTAAAGATTTTGAGCAATGTTTTGCAGCATTTGATCTGCTGTTGAAACAACTTTTGAATTCATTTCATAAGCGCGTTGCGTGGTGATCATATTCACCATTTCTTCAACGATATCCACGTTGGAACTTTCCAATTGCCCTTGCAATAAAACACCCATACCATTCTCGCCGGGTGCACCTTGTGTTGGTGTTCCACTTGCAACGGTTTCCACAAATAAATTTCCACCAATCGCTTGCAAGCCAGAAGGGTTTACGAAATCAGTTAAAGTAATGTTGCCCAATTGTTGTGGTGTTGCTTCGTTACCTTCGGTGTAAGCATTAACGGTTCCGTCTTTACCAATCGTAATGCGGTTAGCGCCTTGTGGAACTGTAATCGCCGGCTCCAAAACCAAACCTTCGGAATTTACCAACTGCCCTTCTTTGCTCAATTGCAACTCACCGTTACGGGTGTAAGCAATAGTGCCGTCAGGTTGCAGTACTTGTAAGAAACCGCGACCGTTGACAGCAACGTCCAATGGCTGTTCGGTAACTTGTAAATTTCCTTGGGTAAATTGCTTTTGAGTCGCTACTACGCGGGCACCAGTACCGAGTTGTAAACCGGATGGTAATTGCGAATCTTGCGTCTCTTGCGCTCCGGGTTGACGCTGCACTTGATACAACAAATCTTCAAAAATCGCGCGGTCGCGTTTGAAACCTACAGTGCCGGTGTTGGCGAGGTTATGGGAAATCGTGGTGAGCTGTTTGTCTTGTGCAGCTAACCCGGTTTTACTAACGTAGAGGGCAGACATCATGATGGAATCCTCGTGAGCTTTAGCTCAGGTAAATCATTGATTAAGATATTTGTAAAAGCTGCGCTGAAGCAGTTGAATTCTCTTCAGCGGATTTCATGACTTTCAATTGCATATCGTATTGGCGAGCCAATGTCAGAATTTGCGTAAACTCGCTCATCGCATTTACGTTACTGCCTTCCAGAACACCACTTGCCACTTGAACAGTTGCATCAGCCACCGCTGCCAAGCCGTCCCGTTGACGGAATAATCCATCCGGACCTTTCTCAAGATTTTTGATATCGGGCTTCACCAGTTTGATGCGATTGCCTTCCACCATAGTTTCAGCCGTTTGGCCAAGGGCAATAATCGAAACAGTGCCATCGCCACCAATTTCTATTTTGTCCAACGGGGGAAGACTTATCGGGCCGGAGTTTCCAATAACCGCCAAACCATTAGCTGTGCGCAACGTACCTGCTGCATCTATCGCCAAATTACCTGCACGGGTGTATGCCTCGCTGCCATCAGGCGCCTGTACTGCAATAAACCCTTCGCCTTTGATGGCCATATCCAAAGGATTGCCCGTGGTGTCTAAAGGGCCCTGTTCAAAATCTGCCTGAGGAGTTTCGGTTAAGGCGTAAGCACGAGTTGGTTGGCCATCCCCGTAATACACCCCCATAGCGCGGGACTGTTCAAAATCAGCTTTGAAACCGGCGGTATTCACATTGGCCATATTATTGGCGCGAATGCTCTGCGCCATCATGTTGTTCTTCGCGCCGGTCATGGCTATATAGAGAGCTCTTTCCACAATATCTTCTCCGCACGAGCCCGATTTACCGTAATAAACCAAGCGCTATTTTTTTGGCAGATCTGCCGTTAAGCATGGTTTTGCAAGAGGGGTGCCAAGTGGGTGTCGAGCAGATTTTGTGTAGAGAGTGAAAGACAAGCTATTGATAAGTAATGGGTTTTATAAAAGGAAGAAAATGACGGTAGCGGCGGAAAAGCGGCAAACGGCAAACTGCTTCCGCTGTTTGCCGGTATAAATGGATTAGAGATTTAAGAGCACCCCCACCCAGCCTCCCCCTTCGCAGGAGGAGGAGTACGACTCCCTTCTTAACCACAGAGTGCGAGTAATCCCCTCCCGGCTACGCGCCCCGCTTTAAGGGGAGGGTTGGGGTGGGGTTTACATTACTATCTCAAGTTGAGAATAGTTTGTGTAGTCGCGTTCTCAGTCTCGATGGTTTTAGCATTTGCTTGATAGTTACGCTGGGCAATAATAAGACTCACTAATTGGTCAGATAAATCCACGTTAGACTCTTCAAGCGCACTTGATCTGATGTCCCCGAGTGAAGATGATCCCGGGGCGCCTATTACCGCATCACCTGTTTCAAATGTCTGCGCCCACATGGTATTTCCTACCGGTTTTAAGCCCTGGATATTATTGAAATTAGCCAACGCCACCTGCCCTAGGGTTTGCGCTTCACCGTTAGTAAAGCGCGCAAATAATATGCCTTTACTATCTACATCGAGCCCTGCCAAGCGCCCAGTCGCGTATCCGTTTTGGCTAAGCTTTTCAACCGAAAATGCGCTTCCGTACTGCGTTGAGCCATCCATATCCACCAAAAAATTTGAACTTACGGCTGGTTCCGGGATGGGTGATACTGCTCCATTTACTGGCCCTAAAGCACCTAAAGGCTGGCCTTTTTTATCGCTCGGGGTCCAATTCGAAATTAACACCTCATCCGAAGTTAAGGGGTCCAAGCTGCCATTGGTGTTGAAATTAAGAGCAAACGAAGCCATGGTTGGCGCGGTAGGGGTGGCTGACAATGGATCAGGGTCACCGACATTCTGATCGTCAATCTGCACATACATCCTCCATTGATCTGGCGCTTCTTTAACAAAGTAGGAGCGCATAACATGGTCGTTGCCCAGGCTGTCATAAATCTTTGACGATGTAGCGTGATTAAACGTTTTAGGATCAGATGTGTCGAAAACATTAGTTGGTACTATCGGCGGTACAACCGTAACACCCTGCAGTACCGTTTCATTTGAATCTAGATTGAACGCTGAATCTACACCGGTAGTTTGACGTGGAGCCTGGGTGTTCACGTCTACTTTAAGATTGGACACAATTGAACTCAAATTCCCCGCATCGTCAGCTAAAAAGCCCCGTAAATTTGCGCCGGTGTTGCTAACAACATTCCCATCCTTATCCAACCCAAAAGCACCCGCACGCGTGTAAAGGGTATTACCGGAGTCACTCACTACAAAAAAGCCTGTACCGTTTACCGCCAGGTCTAAGGTGTTTTGTGTAAATTTCAAATTTCCTTGATCATAACTCTGGCGCAATCTTAACGTTGTAACACCGGTGCCGGGTGTATTTGAACCACCACCTAATAATGAGCTCGCATATACATCGCCAAACTCTGCGCGAGAGCTTTTGAAACCGATGGTGCCGGCGTTAGCGATATTATTCCCGGTAACTTGTAAGTCGGTGTTAGCGGCGCGAATACCACTGAGTGCTGCGTTGAATGACATAACCTACTCCTGCGTATTGGTTACTCGTGGCTCCGTAGAGCTCACTATGATGTTTGGCGTTAAATCGTGAATATTGCGCGTCGTTCGATGGCCGACGCCTTAACTTTTACTAATTGAATTGCGTTACTTTGCTGATATCGGTTGGCCCGTGCCCAGCCAAGTTGAGAACTAATTTGCCGTCGGTACCGACAGTGACACTGTTGACGTTGGCGCTAAGGTTGGTGGCCAGCTGCTGTTTGACTCCATTTTGAGTAGCCAATACTTCAAAGCGGTATTCGCCAGCGGGTAGAGGTGTATCACCGGCAGTCCAATCCAATAACTTTTCATTCACTTCCAAATTCTGGCCGTCAAAGCGGAAATTAGTATCCCCTTTGGCTGCTGTACCTATTGGAATTTGAGCTGCTAAGGCACCTTTGGCATCGTAAACATTCATCGTTAAATCGGATGTCGCAGCGGGTACAGTAATGGTGCCCGAGATAATATCTTTGGCGGACAATATGCTGGTCTTGCTTTCCACACTTACGGAGCGACCCACCAGGGATGATGCCTGCAACGCCTGATTGGACATAAAGCCGCCGGTAAAGGCGTTGAAATTTTTATTTAGTTTGTCTAAGCCCTCAACCGAGCTAAATTGCGCGAGTTGCGCAACGAACTCAGAGTTATCTTGCGGGCTTAATGGGTCCTGGTTTTTCATTTGAGTGATCATCAATTGCAAAAATGCATCCTGCCCAAGATCATTGCTTTTTTTGGCAGGTGCAGCCGACGTGTTCTTATTGATGGCGTAACCAGCAAGAACATCTGATGCGGAATTCGTAGACATATCACTCATTTCAATTCACCTATTAACCTGTTAACGCTGTTGAACTGTTACTTCTGTTGACCTGTTAATTTCTACAATTACAGTTAACTTACTGGCCCAATGTGAGAACACGTTGAACCATTTGCTTCGCAGAATTCATGACCTCTACGTTCATTTGAAACGAGCGTGAAGCAGAAATCATGTTTGTCATTTCTTCTACGACATTTACATTTGGGTAATACACATAACCGTCTTTATCCGCTTTGGGATGCGTGGGTTCATAACGACGCTCTAAAGGCGCATCGCTTTCAACAACACCCAACACTTGCACACCTGCAGCGGCATCATCTTCGTTGGCTGCTTTGTCTGCGTTTAACGATTGTTGCATGGCTTGTTTTTGAATAGCGGCAAACACGGGCTGACGGCTGCGATAAACCTGATCAATACTGGAGCTTGCGGATTGCGCATTCGCCAAATTGCTAGCGGTGGTGTTCAAACGCAAACTTTGTGCATTCATACCTGTGCCAGCAATATCAAAAATCGATCCCAATGCCATGATGTTTCTCGCTTTAATAAATTAAGTGTTCGCTAAATTTTTACTTCGCTTAGTCACCGCGAATCGCGGTCTTCAAACTTTGGAACTTGCTATTTAAAAACTGAAAGCTCGCTTGAAATGCCAAGGTATTCTTCATGTATTCAGCGTGTTCAATTTGATCTTCAACAGTATTGCCATCAATTGAAGGCTGTTGCGGTGTGCGATACAGCAAATTAGGGTCTTCACCAAACGCGCTGCCAACAGCAATATGACGCTCGTTAGTGGCTTGCATATTGAATTGATTGGATTCACTAACTTTCTGGTTGAGAATTTGCTTAAAATCCAGATCACGCGCCTTGTAATTCGGGGTATCGATGTTCGCCAGGTTATTCGCCAAAACACCGGCACGCTGACCGCGCAAGCGCAACGCACTTTCGTGAACTCCCAAGGCTGATTCGAATGATATGGACATGGCATCTGCTCTCTAATAAACGTTTTGGTATTACGACTTTTGCCGATTTACCTTTGCTGTAAATTAGATTGCAACGCTTATGCCAAACCGAATTGAAATTTTATCCCTTTGTTTTTATTGAGGTTTTATTGAAATTTTTATTGGTAAGGAGGTAGAAGGAAGCGGCAATTTGCAAAGCGGCAGAGAGAAGCGGCAAAGGATTTCCGCTTGGGCTTGAAGCGGGAAATGAATTCGGATTTGTTATTCATGACCCTCCAGTTGTTTAACACCCTGGTTTGAGAGCACGATCAAAAGCTGCATGGCCAGCTTTTAATCCGGTTATAGATACGAGGAGAAATAGCTAAGTATTTATGGCAAAGTGACCCTCAAAGTTTTTAAATCGCGAGGCATCTAAATGCAGTTCCTATCCATTCACCACGTCGCCATCATTTGCTCCGACTACGAAAAATCCAAACATTTCTACACTGAAATTTTAGGATTAAAAATCATCGCAGAAGCCTACCGCGCCGAGCGCCAGTCTTATAAATTGGATTTGGAAATAGGTAACGGAAACCAGATCGAACTATTCTCATTTCCCAACCCACCTCCACGCCCTTCCCGCCCGGAAGCTTGCGGATTACGTCATTTAGCGTTTGCGGTTGCCGATGTTGAAGCGGTTAAAGCCGAACTTGAAGCAAACAGCATCTTCGTTGAGCCGATTCGAATTGATGAATATAACGACAGGAAATTTACGTTTTTCGCGGATCCGGATGGGTTGCCGTTGGAAGTGTATGAGATGGTGACTCCACGTTAAATCGCGGCTTTTACTCTTAAAAACAACCAAATTACCACAAGGCCTAGCATCAGAAGGACGGCATAAATTGAAAATATTATCAAACAATGGAGTAAAGGAATTATCAGAAATAGGTAGTTTTATCTATATAAACCAAATATGCGATAAAGCCAAAAGAGAGCGGAACCGAGACAATGATAAAAATAAAGATAAAAGGATAACTGCTACTTAGTTGATCAAAAAATGCGAATGCAATTTGATAAGTTTCACTAAAGCTTTGAAGTATTACAATCAAGGAGTAAGCAGCGATAGCGATGATTCCTGCTGCTAACATGTTATTTAATCGAATATTTTTCAGATTCATTATTTAGCATTTAACTTAAGATTAAGTCTCAGGTGACTAACTAAGAAGAGCAATCAAACCGCCCTATACAAAATCCCAGGCTCACACCGCACCATTTCAAACAAATCCGCAGCACCAGCCAAACCTTCCGAAGAACCAAGATATAAAACTCCCTGCGGTTTAAGCGCAGCGTGAATTTTTTGCAGGATTTGGCGTTTTAGATCGGCGTTAAAATAGATAAGTACGTTGCGGCAAAATATGATGTCGAACTTGCCCAGTACATTAAATGAATCCATTAAATTAATCGGGCGAAAATCAATTCGGTCGCGCAGTATGGGTTTTACTCGCCAATTATTTTCTGACTTGTCAAAAAATTTATCCAAACGTTCGTTGGATAAACCGCGCATTACCGACAATTTATCGTATTCACCCTGGCGCGCTTGTTCCAGCACCGTGACGGATAAATCGGTCGCTACAACTTGTACCTGGCGCGGCAAGGTTCCCATATTTCGTTGTTTGAATTCTTCAACCATTATGCTGATTGAATAAGGTTCCTGCCCGGAAGAACAGGCAGCAGACCAGATACGAATGGGGCCAAACATTTTACTGACGCCCATTAATTGCGGAAGTAATGCGTTTTTTAAATGATCGTAGGGATATATGTCGCGAAACCAAAAGGTTTCGTTGGTGGTCATGGCATCAATAACTTGTTCTTTCAGCTTTGAATGAAAACCGTATTTAAGGCTCCGAACTAAATCACCGAAATTCTCGATTTTATGTTCGTCCATCAAACGACGCATGCGATTGTTAACAAGATATTGTTTATTGTCGCCTAATGAAATTCCGCACGCCTCTTCCAAAAATTGTCGAAACTGATCGAACTCAGTCTGATCTACATTATCCCGCGTCGCCACTTTGGCAAACACGTCATTATTTACGTTGGAGTCTTTATTTATCATAGGTGCTCTTAGAAATACTACAACGCATGAGTGAGCCTGGCTTCGTTACCCCACAGCGTTATTCACTTTTTAGCTTCATTCTGCTGCGGGTGGCAACAGACTCTCACCGGTAATTGCTAGCACGCGATCATTAACGCGACGGGCCAATTCATCAGGATGAAATTTTGCCAGGAAGTCATCGGCCCCAACTTTACGCACCATAGCTTCATTGAAGACGCCGCTAAGCGACGTGTGTAAAACAATATGTAATTTTTTCAAATCGGGATGATTGCGCACTTCAGCCGTGAAGGTATAGCCATCCATTTCAGGCATTTCAATATCGCAAATAATCATGACTAATTCGGCGTACGGGTCTCTACCAGAAGCTAGAAGGTCTTTTAAATAAGCCAGCGCTTCGGCACCGTCTTTTTTAACTGTTGTACGAATACCCATCCCTTCGACTACGCGTTGAATTTGTTTACGCGCAATCGTCGAGTCATCAACAATTAAGACATGTTTTTGTACGACTTTATCGGCGATGCCATCTTCAATAACACCGGCAGATACTTCTTCTTTCATAGGCGACACTTCGGCGAGAATTTTTTCTACGTCGATAATTTCTACCAATTGACCATCAACCTGCGTAACCGCAGTGAGGTAATGATCTTTACCGGCGCCTTTTGGTGGAGGATGAATATCGCCCCAATTCATATTCACAATACGCTCAACCGAACGCACTAAAAAACCTTGGGCGGTTCGGTTGTACTCGGTAATGATGACAAAGCAATTTTCGATGTTGGCAAGCTCACGTCTGCCAATCGCAAGGTTCATATCCATAATAGGAATAGTGCCGCCACGAATATGGGCTACGCCACGAACGACGGCATTGCGACCGGGAATCGCATTTAAGGGTGGGCACTGCAAAACCTCTTTTACTTTGAATACATTGATTCCATACAACTGTTGACTGCCCAGCCGAAATAGCAATAGCTCCAAACGATTTTGTCCAACCAATTGCGTACGTTGGTTGACGCTATCCATTACACCGGCCATGCAACCACCTCTTTCATATTCAGACGGATTTTCACACTAGATTAGCTGCCAGAGGTAGAAATATGCCCACTGGTGATTTTCAATTTTTCGCATTGTCAGCTTCATAAAGGAAAACGGCACAGACTTTGCTTTTATCATCTTCGAAACTATTACGGCAGAATGTCGACACTCTTTAGGTTGATTGCAAGTGAAACTGAATGCTCTCGTTCAAAAGCAGTAATCCGCCTTATGAGAATAGGACAAATTATGAAATTTCGTAGCTTTTATAATATTTTCTTTTTCAGAAGATTTAGTTTGCGACCACTCCATGTCGCTAAAAGTTTGAGCATGACGGCAATATTGCTACTTCAAATGTACCAAAGCGCCAATGCACAGGCACCTATAGAGAATATTGTTCAACTAAAAGCGAATGTCGCCCGTTTTTTGACAGAAGAATACGAAAATACTGACGCAACAAAAGTTGAAGTGAAGGTAAACAATCTCGACGCGCGTCTACGGCTGACCAAATGCGATCAAACGCCTTCGATGATTTTGAAAGACCCGAGCAAGAGCGGTGGCAACGTTAACGTCGAGGTAAGCTGCAAAAGTGCATCCTCATGGACAATATTAGTTCCCGCGCTGGCAAGAGTTTACCGCCCGGTGGCAATCGCAAGCCGCAACCTTCAACGTGGCGATGTGATCAGTGAAAATGATTTAACCACCGATGTTAAAGATATCAGCAATTTTCGGATGGGTTTTGCGTTAACTGCTGACGCCCTTATTGGCAAAGAAGTTAAAAGCGCAATCAATAAAGGTGAAACGTTTCGCAATTCGTCGCTGGATTCTCCGCTGGTAATTAGACGGGGCGATACGGTAAGTATGGAAGCCACTGTGGGTGAGATAAGCGTAAGAAGTAGCGGAACTGCGGTGAGCGATGGCCGAATAGGCCAGCAGATAAGAGTCAAAAACCTTCAGTCCGCACGGGTTATCAATGCTCGCGTGATTGCCTCGGGTAGAGTACAAAGCATTTTATAGCGAACAATTACACGGTTTTTGACCTCGCGTTGCACGGTTAGCGCTACGAATGCGGATCTTAGACACTTAACTTAAACCATCAAAAAAAATGAAAAACTTGCTAAAGTTCCAGGGTAAACGGCCGACAACCCTCATAGGGAACCTCTGAACAAGACTTTTAATAGACACTTATTAAAACTCTCTTTATCAGTAGCTTCTTTGAACTCATAGCAATCGTTGGGGAACGACATCATGGTTATAGATACGAACAACATCAATTCATCTGGCGGTGCCAGTGGTACGCGTGGCCGAACTACGGCTCCGGTCACAACTAACAACACCAAAACGTCAACACCTGCACCCACAGAAACAGCGGTATCTAGCAGTAAAGACAATGTTGTGCTCAGCTCGGAGGCCCAGAATATGGTGCGCCTGCAAGCCAAAATCAGCAGCTTGCCAGATGTTAATCTGGATCGCGTTGCAGCTATCAAACAAGCCATTGCTGAAGGCCGTTTTGAGATAAATCCTGAGCGCATCGCAGAAAACATGCTTAAGCAAGATGAGCTTTTAGGTTAAGGATTTAATTACCGCCATAAAAGCTAACTGCATTTTTAAGTTAGTTGTTGGTCGTGTTAACGCTTATTATTTTTTAAAATCGTCGGTTTGGCTGTTACCCCAACAACGGCCAAACTCGCTAAATCAAGAGGTTGCTATGTCTCTCAATGCTCAATTCTTACGCGATATGCTTACGCAAGACACAAACTACGTTGAGCAATTAAAAGCACTGCTTTTAAAAGAGCATGAGCTTTTGAAACAACGTCAAACTGAAGGCATGCAAGAAATTGTGAGCCAGAAAGATCATATTCTGGGCAACCTATCTTTTACTGCAAAACAGCGTGAACAGCTTTTACGCTCTGCGGGTTTGTCGACTGATCTAATCGGCTGGCAAGCATTTCTAGGCCGCGATCCCACGACGCTTTCTTTGATTCCAGGCTGGCAATTACTGACTAATGAATTTATCGAATGCCAAACCGCCAACGAAATTAACGGGAAAATGATTAATCGCTCAAAACAAACGCTGTCGCATTTACTCAATCTTATTCGCGGCCAGGTTGCAGCGCCGTCGCTTTATACTCAAAAAGGCGCGACTACCAATCACAGCAGTACTCATACTGTCGCTAAAGCTTAAAAAAGCCTCCCAGATCTGTTTAAGAATACCCCCTAAACCGCAAAATGCCTTGCCCGACAAGGCACTGGTTGTTTTTATATAGCACTCACGTCACTCTGAATAGAATACTTTGCTTATCCATTAAAAATTCATACAATGCGCGCGCTTGCATTTCTTCACTGCAACGGCCTTATTATTTTGTCCTCATAGCTTAAATGGATAGAGCACCTGCCTCCTAAGCGGGCGATCCAGGTTCAATTCCTGGTGGGGACGCCATCCCGTTTTAAATTGCCTCTAGGCGCCACTTTATGAATCTTGTTTTATTTTCCCAGGCAGATTTTATTGGCGAGAACTTAATCGCTATTCGCGATCATCGCCGTCTGCAGCACATAAAACACATTCATCAAATAAAACTTGGAGATACCCTTAAGGTCGGCCTTACTAATGGCCATATAGGTTCGGGGCTTGTCATATTTTTCAATGAAATTGAAATTCACCTGACCGTTTCATTAACGCAAACCCCACCAAAACCTTTACCAGTTACCTTGGTGCTTGCGCTTCCCCGTCCGAAAATGTTGAAGCGTACGCTGCAAACTATCGCCACTCTCGGCGTAAAAAAAATTTATTTAATTAATTCTTATCGCGTTGAAAAAAGTTATTGGCAAACACCTTTACTTGAGGAAAGCGCGATTGCAGAACATTTATTAATTGGCTTGGAACAAGGTTGCGACACGCAATTACCTGAAGTACATCTAATCAAGCGCTTCAAACCATTTGTGGAAGATGATCTTGCAACCATAGTGGGAACCACTAAGGCACTTGTCGCACACCCCTACACAGAATTACCCTGCCCTGCACAAATTGATTATGCAATAACCTTGGCAATAGGCCCCGAAGGCGGATTTATTCCCTACGAAATAGATTTGCTACAAAAATGCGGTTTTACTGCAGTGAATTTGGGTGAGAGGATAATGCGGGTGGAAACGGTAGTGCCCTACTTGTTGGGAAGACTTTTTTAAAAAAATATTTAACCAAGTACTTTCTAAAATTATTAAAACTGACATTTTTCTAAACAGTTTTTTTTATATTTTTGCCTAAACAACCTTTGCTCTATTACTTATATCTTCCGTCAGGATTTTTTCGAAATCATCAATACTCACAGCGGGGCTCGATAAATATCCTTGATAATAATGACAACCAAATTGTCGTAATATTTTCAACTGTTCTGGCTGCTCAACACCCTCAGCAACCAATTCCATATCCAGCAAACGGCCCATGGTAATAATGGTTTCCACCAACACACGGTCATTGCGATCTTCGATGAT
>Ga0247739_10000141_pt1 | contig 24137 bp, 21 predicted proteins | sample UWRJL058202B2_FD_180943 | JGI IMG/M metagenome (GOLD analysis project Ga0247739, IMG submission 180943) | Plant litter microbial communities from Arlington Agricultural Research Station in Wisconsin, United States - UWRJ-L058-202B-2 | ecosystem: Environmental > Terrestrial > Plant litter >...
TGAAAACATCTCCTTTACTTGATATTGATCTTGCCGTAAAAGAATTAAAAAACATAAAGGAAGTGCATATTACTGGATATGACCAAGAATGCAAAGAGTTACTTTTTCATATTAACCGTGATCATCATTCCGAAGATTTTCAGCTCAAAGTCCGCATTTTGAACGCTCAGGGTGATATATTTCAATCATTGGATTTTGACAGAAATGCGGAAAGAACAACAAATATTCCGTACTCGTATCCTCTCTCCTATTTGTATGAGCCTCATGCGGCTGTTTTAAAAGCTGGTGCATTTAAAGTTCTGGGCTCACTTTTTAATGTGAAAAAACTAGCTGTCAGCAGTCATTTGTATACATCACAAGATCACGTTATCGATTTTCCAGGACGTACTTTTGAAATTGTAGGTATATGCAAACCTGACATAAAAGAGATACTGAATTATATCAATGACAGTAAGGCAAATCTGACATTAAGAAATTTCCCTGCCAAAATTCATGACCTCCGTAAAAAATGGCGTCTCAAAGAAGGTGGCGATTTTTATCTTTTTGCAACAACACTTTTTGATAATAAAAAGATAATTATTGTTGCTAAGAAACCAGAAAAATAAATAAACAAAACAATGATAACGAATAACTTACAGTCAAAAAAATCACAAAAAACTTTAAAATTCCGGATCGTATCTATACTTTCTGTTATGATCATGACCGCAGTTTCCTATTCAGGTTATGCACAAACTGTATTTCCCGGAAAGCAGACCATTGATAAAAAAGAATATCTGGGACTTATTTTAAGCAGTAACATTTCAGAAAAATATTTGAGCGATTACTGGGAAAGCTATCTTGGAAAATATGGAAAAGTTAAAGGCAAAAGAGGTCTTTATACAATTGAAAAAGCAGCAATTATGTCTGTATCTCTTAATCCTACTCAGCTGACAAGCAAGGTTTATTCTGAACAAAAAAATCAGTCGCAAGTTTTTATGGCACTTTATGCAGATGGAAATTATGTGGGCAATGCCAGCGATCAGACTTACAGAGCAGCTGAAACTGTTTTGAAAGATTTTTCAGATTTTGCAGCAGTACGCGAAGAAGTTAGAGTTGCTGATGAGGTTTTTACAACTACTGAAAAAAACTATCAAAAATTACAGCGTGATATAGAAGACAAAACAAAGGAAATTGAAAAAACAGAAAAAAAGCTGACAGAACTTCGCGCCGAAGTTGAAAAAGGCAAAATGGATGCTGCCAATTCTTTGGTAGACCTTCAAAACAAACAAAGAGCGCTTGAAAGTGTTAAAGTAAAATTATCAGGCATTAGGTAATTTTTGGAAGTAATAAAAAAGTCCCGGATTCTGATTTTAGAATCCGGGACTTTTTTATTGAAATTTTTTACAAAAATACTTCTTCAAATTCTTTCTCAGAAAAACCTAAGGCAATTGCTTTACCGGCGGCATCTTCAATAACCGGCCGTTTGATAACCGATGTTTTTTTAATCATCAGATCAATAGCCGATTCTTCATTGATTACTAATGCCTTTTCCTCCTCAGACAAAGCTTTCCAGGTTGTTCCGGCTTTGTTTACCAGTTTTTCCCAGGGATATTTTTTAAACCATTCCTGAATTTTTTCTGAGGTAATTCCTTTCTTTTTATAATCATGAAAGGTGTATTCTATATTATTTTGTTCAAGCCAGGTACGCGCTTTTTTGACAGTATTACAATTCGGTATTCCGTATACGGTAAACATAAAATCTTATTAAAAAGCTGAATTTACACTATTCAGGATCAAACTTCAGCTACAACAGGTTCTTCTATAAACTTATCGGAGTTATGCATTTTTTCATCATCCAGCTCTCCTTCCCAACGTGCAACTACCGCAGTAGCAAGACAGTTTCCAGCAACGTTAACAGTCGTTCTGGCCATATCCATGAGTTCATCAATTCCCATGATTAAAAGTACCGGCCATTCCGGCATATTGAAGCTAGCAATAGCACCCAATAAAATTACAAGCGTCGCACGCGGTATACCTGCTACACCTTTACTGGTTAACATCAACAGAAAAACCATAGTAACCTGCTCTCCGACAGACATAACCGTACCAGTTGCTTGTGCAACGAATACAGCAGCGAGTGCAAGATAAAGGGTAGAACCATCCAGATTAAAACTATAACCCGTCGGCATTACAAAAGCTACAATCTGGCGTGGCACACCAAATTTCTCCATTTTTTCCATCGCTTTTGGCAATGCTGCTTCCGAACTGGTAGTAGCAAACGCAATAGAAAGTGGTTCAAAAATATTCTTTGCCAGTTTGAAAATAGGTATTCTCGCGATTAAAGCAATCGGAACAAAAACAAGCAGGACAAAAACGATCAAAGCGCAATATAACGTTGCAAGCAAAAGAGCTAGGTTTTTCAAAACATCAATACCCATGTGACCAACCGTTTCTGCAATGGCAGCTCCAACACCAATTGGCGCGAAATACATGATGATTTTTGTGAATTTAAACATGACCTCAGCAAGCAATTCAACACCTGCAACAAATTTCTCTTTCTTCACTGCCGGAAGCAATGCAAGACTAATTCCGAATAGAACACTGAATACTACAATTTGTAAAACTTCACCATGATAAATGGATTTTGCCATGTTTTCAGGAAAAGAATGTACAATAATGTCCTGCCAGGTTTGATGTTTAATTTCAGGTAACGTTGCATTCAACGATGCAGGAGCAATAATTCCCACTCCTGGTTTAAACCAATTGGCAAAAACCAAACCAATTATAAGTGCAAAAGTGGTAACAACTTCAAAATAAAGCAGTGATTTCCAACCCATTCGGCCAACTTGTTTCAAGTCTGAATGACCGGCGATACCTGTAACCAATGTTGCAAATAACAATGGGGCAATTACAGTTTTGATCATTTGCAGGAATATTTGTCTTAAAAAGTGAAGACTTATTCCCATATCCGGAAAATCATGGCCAATTTCCGTTCCTACCAGCATCGCAATTAATATGGAAGTGGTAAGGTTTTTCTTAATGATTGCAAATGTAATTAGACCTGCAACTGCAAGCCATCTGATAATGAGCAAAACATCATGTGAAATTGGTACTATATTATATGCACTAAGTACTGTGGCAATTGCAGCAATGCTTATTAAAGCGATATTAATAATGGTAATCTTGCTCTTCATACAGAATATTTGAGATGAGTTATCAGTTTGTGATGGTAAACTTATAAAAAATCAAATTAAGGATCGTAATATCAAGGTAAGCATTTGATATAATAATCAAAATATTTAATATGTATTGTACGATATAATTGATTGATTGTATTATTCTTTACCATTTTTGAAAAATAATAAATTGTTTGATTATTTTTTATGACGAACATTAAAAATGAATAAACCACATTTCTTTATTAATTTGATTGTTAAAATTACATAAGTTAAAATTGGAAAATCCAAACTGGCATAATATTTGCGACTTTTGAAGAGGAAGAATTATATTACTGTTACTTTCTGGTTTGAGCAAATATATTGCTCCAAATAGTTTTAAATTACTGCCCTTTAACATTGCATTATATTAACCCCAAAATTATGAACCGTATATTAATTCCTATTGACTTTTCTGAAAATGCCGACCGTGCATTAAGTGCTGCAAAAATAATGGCCGACAAGGAGTCTACTCAACTTTTGGTTTTACATGCTTATCAACCTTATATAGCAGATGTTACCGGCACTTCAGGGACAGGCTTGCCGGGAATAGGATCACCCGACTTTTTTTCTGTAACGAACGAATTAGAGAATGAATTTCGCCAAAGATTAGATCAATATACAGATGCGTTGACAGCGGAAGGTTATAATGCTGAGGCAATATGGTCGGCTGGAAGTGTTCAATCGTCAGTAGAACACTCGATTATAGAATATAATCCGGATCTGATCGTAATGGGAAGAACCGGAACAGGAGGATTTTTAGACAAACTTATTGGTAGTTCTGCAACACATATAGCATTGCATTCACCTTGTCCGGTAATGATAATCCCACCACAAAGCACTCCGGAAAGTTTTAAAAAAATAGTATATGCAACACAGTTTGAATATGACGAAAATGATGTTTTGAAAGAAGTATACGTTTTAATGAACCATTTGGGAAGTAAGCTTACCTTATTGAAAATCAATACAGATTCTCAAATGGATGTTCAGTCTGATGATCAGTACATTACCTCAATTAAAAGTGCGTTTGCTATCACTGACGAAAGTATCGTTATCCGTACAGCTAAACATGTTTTAGACGGAATTGAAGAATATTGTGATGAAATCGGTGCAGATCTGCTTATTATGTCAGCCAGAGAAAAATCGTTCCTGGAAGAATTCCTGATCAATCCCGGTGTTACCAAAAAACTTGTTGTTGATACGCATATTCCCTTGCTGGTATTTCACCTTAAGAAATAACAATGTTGAATAATTCTGACACCACTGAATCTGAAAACCTGGTTAATTCTAACGGAAAAGTTAAAAAGAATAAGCGTTACAAACGCCACAACTTACTGACTTCGCCGGGAACGCTGACTTATATTGGTCCTGATATTGAATTAAAAACCAGAATTGAAAGAATTTCATATAGTGAAAATACATTTTCAGAACATCCTGTAAAGTCACTTGGCGAATGCCTGCCCACGTCCGATTCCGATGGGCAGGTTACCTGGCTGGATGTTGATGGAATTCATGAAACCGGTTTGATAGAAAAAATAGGTGGTATTTATCAGTTGCATCCTCTGCTCTTGGAAGATGTAGTGAATACTGAACATAAGCCAAAACTTGAAGTCTATGACACCGGGCATCTGTTTATAACCTTAAAAATGCTCCATGTTGAAAGTGAGTCTCCATTGGAAATTTCATCGGAACATGTCAGTTTTGTTTTAGGTGACAGATATCTGATCTCTTTTCAGGAGGAACTTACCGGAGACATTTTTACACCTGTTTTAAACCGGTTGAAGGCATCGGTTGGTAAAACCAGAAGAAACGGAGCAGATTATTTACTATTTGCTTTGATGGATGTGGTTGTGGACAATTACTTTATTGTTTTGGAAAAGCTGGGAGATCAATTGGATATGGTTGAGGATCAGGTGATCAGAGGCGTACAGCATTTGTCTCTGGCAGATATTTATGCACTGAAAAGAGAATTAACTTTGGTGAGAAGGATGATATGGCCTTTGCGTGATATCATTAATCAATTAATCAGAGAAGATAATCCGCTAGTAAGCCGGAAAATAATTCCTTATTATCGGGATCTTTATGACCACGTAATGCAGGTGATCGATACAATAGATTCTTACCGGGAATTACTTGCCAGTTTGGCTGATGTACATCTTTCCACAATCAGCAATCGCATGAATTCAGTCATGAAAACGCTGACAATTTTCTCGGCGATTTTCATGCCGCTTACATTTATTGTTGGTGTTTACGGGATGAACTTTGAATATATGCCAGAGCTAAAAGTCCATGATGGATATTTTTACGTCTGGGGTTTAATGGGAGTTGTAACAATTGGGATGGTGTTTTACTTTAGGTGGAAAAAATGGCTGTGAGTATATTAATTTCTTAATTCATGATCAGAGAAGTCAAATTTTAAAGCGGGGACGCCTAAACTTGACTTCTCTTTTCTATCTACTTACTTAATCCCCAACATCAAACTCGCTCCGCCAGCACTCGTCGTCGGCAAAACACCATTCCATTTTGCAACCCATTCCTGCTGAATTAACAATGGCGTTAATGTTTTCCGGCGCAGCTCATTTGCTTCTGATTCTGCATGTGCCCGGATTAATGTTGCTTTCGCCTGTCCTTCGGCTTTTGCAACCAATACTTTCGCTTCTGCCTCAGCCTGTTTCGCCATGTTTTCAGCTTTTAATCTTGCCTGAATTGATGTATTTTTTTCATCGATCATTTGGCGTAACGATGGCGGCGGGGTGATAGCCGATGTCAGCTGATCATATATAAATCCGTCTTTTCCCAAAGTCTGGGTTAAAATATTTTGTACACGGTTTTCAAAAACTTCCCTGTTCGACATCACACTGTCAGAAGTAAACGAATTGGCAGCAATACGATAAGCATCATAAATCGTATTTTTCATAAATCCCTGTTGAATCTCACCTAATGGTCTGCGGTATTGGCGATATATCTGTGGTACTTTATCCGGATTAATGTGATAATTCAGTTTTGGATCCACCTTAAATTCTGCTGCGTCTTTGGTCGTAATTACAAAAGGATCGTAGTCAACACTTTGCGTGAATGTTGGAAATTCAATGATTTTGGTAGTCCAGCTATTATACCAGACACGACCTGTAACCAACGTAATATTATCAACACCTTTGTCAGTTCCGTACAAATTGATTTTGATACCGACATTTCCGGCATCTATATTTTCAAAAGAGATTGGCTGAACAAATAATAAAATTACTATTACAAAGAAACTTATTACACCAATTGTAATTTTTTTGGTCATACTCATCATAATTTAGATTTAATTAGGTTGAAAATATTATTTAACTCAATTACAAAAAAATAAAGACATAGACCTACGATAGCTAGTCCGCCAAAAACCAGCAGATCAGATTGCGCATTGACAAGTTTCAGTGAATAGGTAATCGCTATGAGAATAGCGATGATTTTAAGGATGTATTTCATGATTTTTTCAGGTTTGTTAAACAAAGTAACTACCTGAAATGCATGCGATAATGAAAATATTTACGAATGGTTACCAGCTGTAACAAATGGTAACGCAGGTACAGGAACGTAAAAATAACTGTCAAACTAATTTACGCGACAGACAAATTAAAGTAAAAAGTACTACCCATTCCTAACTCACTTTCCAGTCCAATACTTCCTCCCTGCGCTTCTATAAACTCTTTACTGATAGCGAGTCCTAATCCTGTTCCCGTTTTGCTGCTGCCCGGAACCTGGAAATAACGATCAAATATTTTGTCGCGGTAACGGCTGTCGATTCCTTTTCCTTCATCTTTAACCAAGAACACAACCCGGTTCTGGTCTTTTTTTATCATGATTGAGATTTTACTTTCTTCCCCTGAATAACGAATTGCATTGGTTAAAAAGTTAATAAGCACCCATGCCGTTTTTTCAGTATCAGCTTTTATCTGAGGTAGATTTTCATCTGTCTTTAAAGTAAGTTCTATCTTCTTTTGCTCCGCCTGTACTTTCACTGCATCCAATGCATATTGTACAATTTCGTATGGACTGCTTTGCTGTATGTTTAACTGAATGTTGCCGGTCTCTACCTGCGACATATTCAACAATTCGCCCGTAATTTTCAGAAGCCGGTTGCTGTCATCTTTAATACTGTCCATAAGTTGCTTTTGTTCCTCATTTATAGCACCTGTCTGCTGATTTTCAAGCAACTGTAAGCTCATTTTTATGGAAGAAATTGGTGTTTTTAATTCGTGGGAAACAGTAGCAATAAAATTGGTTTTCGCAAAATCAAGTTCTTTAAAGGGTGTAATATTTTTGAGAATTATTACCTGTCCGATAAATATTTTCCTTTTTTCACCAGTTGGTATAATCGTGATATCTACAATTTCTTTTTCAAAATAACTTTCCTTATTATCTGCATAAATTTTCAGAGAAGGTTCAGATAAATGGCCGTTCTGACCTCCCGGAGTAGTTAACCCTTGAACTAATGACCGTATCAGATCATTATGTATCGCCAGATCAATGGCGGATTTACCAATCATTTCGTTCTTATTCAATGCTATTATTTTCAATGCTTCATCATTGGCAAACAGGATTATTTTATTTTCATCCAAACCAATCACCGGTTCATTCATATTATTGATCAGCATTTCTATTCGTTTCTTTTCAAACAGTATCTGAGAAAGATTACTACTGTCATATTCTTCCAGCTTTTCGGCCATGGTATTGAATGAACCTGCCAATTCTCCAAATTCATCTTTACTTCCGAAATGAACTCTTTCAGAATAATTTTTTGCTGCTATTTCTTTAATACTTTCGGTCAGTTCTTTAATCGGATTGGCAATATTTCCAGGCAGATTTACAAACAAAGTCAAAGCAATCAGGAAGCAGATTGTACCAGTTACCGCAATCCACATATTAGTTGATTGCGCCGTATGCATTGCTTTGTCACTTTTCCGCTGAATTGCTTCCATGTTCAATTTCATTAATCCTGAAATGTCTTTTCTTACCAAAGAGTATAGAACCTGATCTTTTTGACTCATTTTCAGCACTTTAAAATCATCCAATATCTGTTGCGTTGCTTCTCCCTCTCCTATTTCAGTTACATTTTTCAGCTGCTTACTGAGGTTCTCTTCAAATTTGGGAATCGCCCCGGAATCTGATTGCATTTCATCCAGTGCCAGCAACATATTACGCGAATATTCTAATGTATTGTAATTGTCGACCAGTATATTTTCAGTATCATTTTTCAGTATATTAACATAACTGGCAGCCACCAGCGACAACAGGATAATCATAAAAAACAGAAGTCCGATTCCTAACCTGAGTTTGGATTTTATTTTCATTATGATAGAATTACGAGGTCAATTTCCGAAGAAGATAATTTCTTAAGAAGATTATTAAAAACATTAGTTACCAAAATTACTCTTAAAAGGGTGATATGCGGTTTTCCCAGACAAATAGTCGTAATCTGTTTTTGTTCAGCCACTTCTATGATAGCTTTCGAAACATTGGAATTTTGTACCCGGATAATTTCTGCACCCATTTCTGTTGCCAGTTTAAAATTGTTGATCAAATGCCGCTGTTTATCCAGCGCAATTTTATCCTGACTTTCCTGTGGCGTTTGTACATATAATACAAACCATTTGCTATTATAATAACTCGCCAGTCTGGCCGTTTTCCGGATCACATGCTTAGCCGTTTTTTCATTACTGCTAATACAAGCCAAAAACTTTTCCCGCCGGGAAACCACCTGTTTTGGTATCTCCGATTCTACTTTTCGCTCCACCTGGCTGGCTACTTCTTTTAATGCCAGTTCCCGTAATTGAAGAATATGATCAGCCTTGAAAAAATTATTTAGCGCTGTTTGAATTTTGTCAGCTCTATAAATTTTCCCTTCTTTTAAACGAGTAATCAGTTCATCAGCAGTAAGATCTATATTGACAACCTCATCAGCAGTCCCCAAAACACTGTCAGGAATTCGTTCTTTTACTTCTACACCGGTAATATTTTTTATCTCCTCATTCAGACTTTCTATATGCTGAATATTTACAGCACTGATCACATTGATTCCTGCATCCAGAATTTCCAGCACATCCTGCCAGCGCTTGTCATTTTTACTTCCTTCAATATTGGTATGCGCCAGCTCATCCACAATCACTATTTCCGGCCGTAAACCAATCACCGCCTGCACATCCAGTTCTTCCAGTTCTTTACCTTTATAAAAAAGTTTTCTTCTTGGAATAATTGGCAATCCTTCAATTAAATCCTGGGTTTCCTTCCGGTTATGCGTTTCAATATATCCGATTTTTACATCAATTCCATTACGCAGTAACGCATGTGCTTCTTGCAACATTCTGTACGTTTTCCCAACGCCGGCACTCATACCGATGTAAATTTTAAATTTTCCCCGCCTCGATTTTTTAATCAAGTCGAGGAAATGCTGTGCGTTGGGATTGTTTTCAGACATAGTTTTAATGATTTAAGAATGATGAAGTTTCATAGTTCATTACAACTTTTTAGATTTAATGTATGATCCTGAGCAAACAGAAGTCAGATTTGCTCAGGATTATTTTCTTTTAGTATCTTAATTCTTAAAATGCAAAAGTCAAAGCTGTGGTTACAAAGGCATTACTACTCTTCGAATGGTCATTTCTACTGTTAAAAACAGCATCTTTACTACTAAAATTTCTTGCTTCCAAACGCCATAAAATATTTGGTAAAATGGCGTAATCCACATTGACAGAAACCCCATAAGTTTTAAAACCATTTGCCGTTCCTGTTGCAATAATTACACCGTTTTTATCCTGAAAATATTCACCTCTTGCAGCAACGTTTATTCTGGTAGTCGGGGAATAACGGATAATTAAAACAGGTACAAACCAGTTATTAAAATCATTGCTTCTTTTTGATTTCTGTTCCATACCAAAATCAAATCCGGCTGTTATTCCAAACTTATCCGTTACCTGAAAAATACCGTATAAATTATGATAATATCTCATTTGCCTTAAACTGTCCGGTTTATCATTCCCTATAAAAGTGCTGTAATTCAGAGTGATGGCTGACGAAGGTTTATAGGTAATCTGTGTTCCAAATGCAGGTGTAGAATTTCCGTCAACGCGCTGAATACGTTGCCATCCATTTAGATACATGGCGGCCAGATATAATTTTTCATCTTTGCTGGTATACCCTAACTTTACTCCTGATTCAAAATAAGGTGAATTTTCAGCAACCAAACTTCTCGTCAAAGTCCAGTTATCTTTACCAATTGCGCTTTCAAAACCAATGTGCGACGGCATGATTCCGGCATCGATCCAGAGATTATTATTTTTTGAAATTTTAATTCCAATATTGGCTTCATAAATGTTTTTCAATACTCCGGGTTCTGCTGCGTAATTGGCATTCATATAAGTTCCGGTGGCCAGTGAAAGATTGGCCCTTACCCGATCGGTATTATAACTTCCTTTTATAAAACCAAGATTAAGATTTACTTCATTCGCCCGGTTATGATTGTATAGAAATCCAGGTGTTGTATTGTTTTCAGGTTGGTTGAAATCGTGATTATAATAAGCTTCTACATATCCGCTAATAGTAAACGGATTTTTTGTTTGTGTGGAATCCTGTGCATTTGCAGTTTGTAAAATCAATAATCCTGCTGCACTTAAAAGTAAATTTTTCATTCGTACTATACTAAAAAAAGAATGTAGCGACGCTGTTTACATCCACTGATCACCGCGTCGCTACAGGTAATGATCAGTGTCATTTTATTTCAAATCGTCAAGAGCAATATTCAACTTTAATACGTTGATTTTTTCCGGTCCAAACACGCCCAGAAACGGACCTTCTGTGTTTTGCGCGATAATTTGTTCTACCGTTTTTTCTGATACTTTTCTGATTTCTGCAATTCTTTTTACTTGTACCAATGCAGATTTCGAAGTGATATCCGGATCAAGTCCGCTGCCGCTGGCTGTTACCAGTTCCACTGGAATATCTTTTTTGTCAACACCTGGATTATGTACTAAAAACGTATCGATTCTGGCTTGAACAGTTTGTAAATATTCAGGATTTGAAGGTCCTTTATTACTGCCGCCACTACCAGCTGAGTTATAACCAACAGCAGATGGACGGGAATAGAAATATTTATCTTCGGTAAAAGTTTGTCCAATGTTGGCATAATACTTTTTGCCATGCGCGGTGATCACTTCGCCTTTGCCATGATTGGGTGCCAGTTGCGCCACACCCCAGATCACCGCTGTGTAAACTCCTGAAAAGAAGAGTACTGTGATCAATGTTAATTTTATTGCAGGAAATATGTTCGTTTTCATGTGTCTTGGCTTTTGGTGTTTAGCTGTCAGCTAACTCGCCATTATTAACTTATAAGATATTTTTAATTATTTTTTTGTTACTAGATCCAGATACTTACGACCAGATCTATGAGTTTGATCCCTACAAAAGGAACAAGAATCCCTCCTAAACCGTAGATAAACAAGTTTCTTCTCAGCAGTGCGCTGGCACCAATTGGCTTGTAAGTTACGCCGCGCAATGCCAATGGAATCAGTATCGGAATGATGATCGCGTTGAAAATAACTGCTGATAAAATCGCACTCTCAGGACTGTTCAGATTCATGATGTTCAAACCTTTCAGGGCAGGAATTGCTGCAATAAATAAGGCGGGAATGATGGCGAAATATTTGGCGACGTCATTGGCGATGGAGAAAGTAGTCAGTGTTCCTCTGGTCATCAAAAGTTGTTTTCCAATTTCAACGATCTCAATCAATTTGGTCGGATCATTATCCAGATCCACCATATTTCCGGCTTCTTTGGCAGCTTGTGTTCCGCTGTTCATCGCTACGCCCACGTTTGCCTGTGCAAGTGCCGGTGCATCATTAGTACCATCGCCCATCATTGCAACCAGTTTACCGCTTTCCTGTTCTCTTTTGATGTAGTTCATTTTATCTTCCGGTTTTGCTTCGGCAATAAAATCGTCTACACCTGCTTTTTCGGCTATAAATTTGGCAGTCAATGGATTATCACCTGTTACCATCACGGTTTTCACACCCATTTTGCGCAACCTTTCAAAACGTTCACTGATTCCCGGTTTGATAATATCCTGTAATTCAATCACGCCCAATACTTTTTCATTTTCTGAAACTACCAGTGGTGTTCCTCCATTGTTGGATATATCTTTTACAGCTTGTTCCGTATCAGAGGGAAATTTATTACCAACATTTGTAGTCAGATTTTTGATCGAATCAAAAGCCCCTTTTCTAATTCGTGTGTTATCGAAGTCAACTCCTGAACTTCTGGTTTCAGCAGTGAATTTGATAAAAACAGGATTTACTAAGTTGTTATAACTGGATGGAGTCAAATTAGCCAGTTCCAGAATTGATTTTCCTTCCGGTGTTTCGTCTGCAATAGAACTTAGCACAGCACATTTTATAAAGTGATTTTCGGTTACTCCTTTTGTAGCATAAAAGTGTGTTGCTTTCCGGTTTCCAATTGTAATTGTACCTGTTTTATCCAAAAGAAGCACATCGATATCACCTGCTGTTTCTACGGCTTTTCCTGATTTGGTAATCACATTGGCCCGTAAAGCCCGGTCCATTCCGGCAATACCAATTGCAGAAAGTAAACCGCCGATCGTAGTTGGAATCAAACAAACAAAAAGAGAAATAAAGGCTGCAATTGTGATAGGTGTATTGGCAAAATCAGCAAAAGGTTTCAGGGTAATACAAACGATGATAAAAACCAATGTAAATCCGGCCAGCAAAATCGTTAAAGCAATTTCATTCGGTGTTTTCTGACGACTTGCACCTTCAACCAATGCAATCATTTTGTCAAGGAAACTTTCGCCGGGTGCAGTAGTTACCATTACTTTTATCTTGTCGGATAAAACTTTGGTTCCACCTGTTACACTGCTTTTGTCACCACCCGCTTCCCGGATTACCGGAGCAGATTCACCAGTAATTGCACTTTCGTCAATCGTAGCAAGTCCTTCAATAATTTCACCGTCCGTAGGAATATTGTCGCCTTCTTCACAAATAAAAATATCGCCTTTTTTCATTGAAGCTGACATGATATTTTGTGTTTTGACTCCAAAACCCTGTTGGTTATCTATAACCAGTTTTGCAGGTGTTTCTTCCCTTGTTTTTCTTAAACTGTTTGCCTGTGCTTTTCCGCGTGCTTCGGCAATGGCTTCGGCAAAATTGGCAAACAATAAGGTTAATAGCAGAACCAGAAAAACAATAAAGTTATAAGCAAAACTACCTTGATTTTTCTCCCCTGTAAGTACCCATAAACTCACAATCAGCATAACAAAAGTTCCGATTTCCACTGTAAACATGACAGGATTACGGAACATAATTTTGGGATTCAGTTTGATGAATGCTTGTTTCAAAGCTACATTCACCAGATCCTTCTGAAATAAGGATGTATCTTGATTTTTCATTTTTTATGGCTTTTAGCCGTTAGCAATTAGGTATTAGCTATTGTAGATAATTGATTCTTGATTAATCAAATAGCTTTTATATATTTTTGAATTATTCAAGCTTGATTTTTTAACGCAAAGTGAAATATTCAGCAATCGGACCCAATGTTAGAGCCGGGAAAAAAGATAGGGCTGTGATAATCACAATGACAGCTAATATCATGATCCCAAAAGTCCCTGAGTCTGTGCGTAATGTTCCTGCACTTTCAGGAATATATTTTTTGCCCGCCATCAAACCAGCAATCGCTATCGGACCAATAATTGGAATGTATCTTGAAAGGATTAAAACGAAACCGGTTGTAATATTCCACCACGGATTATTGTCACCCAAGCCTTCAAATCCGCTTCCATTATTAGCTGACGATGAAGTGTATTCGTAAAGCATTTCACTGAAACCATGAAAGCCGGGATTATTTAGCGTTCCTGCTGTTATTGTAGGAAAAGCCGCTGCCAATGCAGTTCCGGTCAGGATAAGAAATGGGTGAAGAAGTGCAACAATCATTGCAATTTTCATTTCCCGTCCTTCAATTTTTTTACCCAAAAGCTCCGGTGTTCTTCCCACCATTAATCCTGAAATAAATACAGCCAGAATAATAAAGATGAAAAAGTTGAGCATTCCGGCACCGACACCACCATAAAAAGCATTGGTCATCATGGCTAATAACTGGTTCATTCCGGATAAAGGCGTGAAACTGTCATGCATAGAATTGATAGAACCTGTTGAAATGACGGTAGTTGCTATACTCCAAAACGCAGAAGCAGTACTGCCAAACCTGACTTCTTTTCCTTCCATTGCGCCGGAACTGTTGTCGATTCCCATAGCTGTAATGGCATGGTTTCCACCATTTTCCCAGATAATTGTCGGGATAGTTAAAAGCAGAAATCCGATGGTCATGACACCAAATATCATCCAGCTCATTTTCCTGCGTTTCAGAAAAAATCCGAATGCAAAAACCATGGCAATAGGAACGATCATTTGCGCCATCATCTCAACCATATTGGTGAAGTAATTAGGATTTTCAAGTGGATGGGCTGAATTGGCCCCATAATATCCGCCACCGTTTGTTCCTAAATGTTTGATTGCCACAAATGCTGCAACCGGTCCGGTAGAAACCTGAACGGTGTCACCCTGCATGTTAATGATGGCGTCTTTGCCATCAAATGTCATAGGCATTCCGTTGAAAGTCAGGGCAATTGCTACTAAAATTGAAAGAGGAAGCAAAATTCTGGTACATGATTTCACCATGAGATTGTAAAAATTTCCCAGTTTTTCAGAAGTACCTTCTTTCAATGCCATAAACAAAACCGCTGCTGCTGCCATACCTGTTCCGGCTGTTACAAAGTGTAAAAACATTAGAAACAACTGAGACAAATAACTCAATCCGGATTCTCCTGAATAATGCTGTAAGTTACAGTTTACCACGAAAGAAATACTTGTATTAAAGGCCAGATCAGCTGTTTGTCCCGGATTTCCGTCTGGATTTAATGGTAACCATCCCTGGTTCATCAGCACAAACATGCCTAACAAAAACCATACAAAATTGATGGTAAGTAAAGCAATCATGTGCTGTTTCCAATTCATTTCTGCTTTTGCATCAATTCCGCTGATGCGGAAGAAGAATTTTTCAATGGGATTAAAAACAGGATCTAATGGAGTTTTGTGTCCTGCGTAAACTTTTGCAATGTACTTGCCAAACGGAATTGCGAGGGCGACCGTAATGACAAACATGGCTATGATTCCTAATAATTCAGTGTTCATTTTTATTAAATTTAATTCGATTTATGTATTTCAAAATCGAGGATCAGATTAGAATTTTTCAGGTTTGATTAACACATAACAGATGTAACCAAACACGCCGATTGCAATAATAAATAGAGCTGCCATGATGTTAGATTTTTTCGAAGAACTGGACTGTTTTGTAAAAAAGGGCGAAGCATAAAGCGCCTGCGGCTATTAAGAGGATTGTTATCATTGTTGTAGTTGTTAATTTTCAACTACTTATTCTAATAGCGTTCCTTAAATAGCCAACAATATCTAACAATTTGAATATGAAAAGCTTATCATAAAAAACAGATATTTAGGCACAAAAAAAGCCTATCAAAATGATAGGCTCGTTATCAGAATGAAAGTATTGATCAGTCCTTGTAACGGGTATCTCTTACAAGTTTCTTTCCAATTTCCGGAATATCTATATCCAGTGTTGTTAATTTTCGTTTTCCAAAATCCTTAGCAAATCTTTTAAATCCGCAAGCTGATCTAATATTGATTAATTTGACTATTTGTAAGTTTAAAGACCTCTGCATAACTGAGAGCTTGCTTTACCGACGCTATCTTAAATCTTACAGCAATAATTAACTGTTTATTTTCCATTAAGTGTGTGAATTATAATGTAATGATACGTAATGTAACATTACAAGTGATTTAAATATTAATGGGTTTATTGTACTAATTATTTACTATTACAAAATCCCATACTCCTCAATCTTCCTGTACAAAGTTGCAATGCCAATTTCCAGCAACCTTGCAGTCTCTGCCTTATTGCCTTTTGTATAATTCAATACTTTTTGAATATGCAGTTTTTCAACACTTTGCATGGAAAAAGCAGACAGGTGATTTACTTTTTGAGTGGGTTGTGCTTCCCGAATTTCGAATGGCAGACTTTCTGTTTCCAAATCAGAACCGTTATTTAAAATAACAGCCCGTTCAATAACATTTTTTAACTCACGGATATTTCCCGGCCACTGATATACTTCCAATCTTTTTAAGACATCAGGAGAAATAGTATTAAATTTTCTGTTTGTTTTTTCCGCAAACATCTGCACGAAATGATTGGCAATTGATTCTATGTCTTTCACTCTTTCACGCAGAGCAGGTAATTTTATTTCAAATACATTGAGACGAAAATACAGATCAGCACGAAAACGTTTTTCCTCGCTTTCTACTTTCAAATCCCGGTTTGTAGCAGCAATCAAGCGAAAATCCGATCTTGTAGTTTTTGTGTCGCCCAATTTTATAAACTCATTGGTTTCTAAAACGCGAAGCAATTTGGCTTGCAATTCAAGGGGCATTTCTCCGATCTCATCCAGAAAAAGCGTACCGCCATTCGCTTCCTCAATGAGCCCCTTTTTGTCTTTATTTGCTCCGGTAAAAGCGCCTTGTTTGTAACCGAACAATTCACTTTCCAATATTTCCCTGTTAAAAGTACTGCAATTTAAGGCAACGAAATTTTTGTCTGCTTTCTTTCCGGACTGATGTATAGCCTGGGCGAAAACTTCTTTTCCCGTACCCGTTTCTCCTGTTAATAAAACTGCCGTGTTGGTTGGCGCTACTTTCTTAGCCAGTTCTATTGCTTCCTGAATTTGCTTTGATTTCCCTAAAACAGCCTGAAAAGAAAACTTTTCATCCACCCGTTTTTCAAGTTGTATAACTCTCTTTTGTAGGGTTATTTTTTCAATGGACCGATAAAGCAAGGGAATAATTTTATCATTATCATCTCCTTTGACGATATAATCAAATGCTCCGTTTTTCATAGCCTGCACACCATCAGCAATGTTTCCGTAGGCAGTGAGCAGGATAATTTCAATAAGCGGGTTAATGGCTTTAATCTTTGAAACCATGTCCACACCATTTCCATCGGGCAGTTTTACATCACATAAAACCGTATCAATCTCATTTTGCTCGACCAGTTTCAGGCCGGATTTACAATCGGCTGCTTCCAGTACTTTAAACCCTTCTGAACGGATAATTCTTGCCAGCAGAGATCTTAGCTTTTCTTCATCGTCAATTACTAATACTGTCTTCAATGTTAAATCCGGATAGTTAGCACGAAACCTTATATTTCATTAAATTTTGCAAGCCAATTAACAAAAAATGGGACTCCCTAACTAATTCAGGAACCCCATTTTAATACTTTTCACATTGAATTATTTCTTCAAAAGAGCAGCAGCAGCTTCATCTACAAACCAATGAACTTCTCCTTTTAAAGGCTTTATAATTTGAGAAGGAAATTTGTCAATATTTGTTTCTCCTTCCAGTACACTTTTCAATGTTTCTGCTTTTCCTGAACCTACAGCCATAAATGCTACAAATTTTGCGGCGTTTACTACCGGTGCAGTTAAAGTTATGCGATACATATCCTGAGCTGGCAGAAAAAATGCAGTAACCCATTTTTCTGTTTCATGAACCACATCTTTGCCCGGAAATAAAGACAATGTATGTCCATCGTCTCCCATGCCAAGTAATACAAAGTCAAATGTAGTTTCTGAATCTGTAAAATAACTTTTCAGGATCTTTTCATATTCCACTGCTGATGTTTCCGGATCAATGTCAGTCCGCATCACATGAATATTTTCCTCAGGAACCGAAATTTTATTCAGTAATTCATCATAACACATCCGGGCATTGTTCCGCTCGTCCTCAAAAGGAACTGCTCTTTCATCTCCCCAAAAGAAATGAATTTTTTCCCATGGAATTGTTTCCTTATAAGGTGACGCAGCCAATAATGCATATAATTGCTTAGGCGTACTTCCTCCCGACAAAACAAAAGTAAAACAATCCTGTTCTTTTAAAACTTTCTGGATACAGTTACTGATCCAGAAAGCCAAATCTTCGCTCAGATGTTTGGCATCATCGCTTATATGAAGGTCTGTCATTTTTATCCTACTGGTGGTAAATTGATCCAGGTATGTCCGTCACGGGCAATCAGCGCATCCGCTTCATCCGGTCCCCATGAGTCCGGTGCGTAATTTGGAAAATCAACCGGCAATCTGTTTTCCCATGTTTCCAATATTGGCATAATCACTTTCCATGCAGCATCCACCTGATCACCGCGCATAAATAATGTGGCATCACCTTCCATTACATCCAGCAAAAGCGTTTCGTAAGCCTCAGGAGCATGCTCGCCTGCAACAGCGTCATAATCAAAAGTCATGTCAACAGGATCCAGGTTCATTGTTTGTCCCGGACGTTTAGCCTGGAACCGAATGCTGATATCCATATCCGGCTGAATACTGATGGTCAACCTGTTAGATCTCCATGTTTCCGCAGCTTCCGCAGGAAATGCATAATGAGGAGCAGGTTTGAACTGCAACGTAATATGCGTCGCCTTTTGGTTTAGAAATTTACCTGTGCGAACATAAAACGGAACTCCCTGCCAGCGCCAGTTGTCAATATAAAATTTAGCGGCAGCAAATGTGTCGGTTTTAGAATTTGGATCAACTCCTTCTTCTTCTCGGTAACCAATCACTTTCTCACCCTTTTTCCAACCTCCTGAATATTGTCCGCGTACTGCAAAATCATGTACCTGATCTTTTGTAATACGGCGAATTGCATTCAGTACATCTACTTTTTTATTTCTGATCTCATTGGCATCAAAAGAAACCGGAGGCTCCATGGCAACCATACACATAATTTGCAAAATGTGATTTTGAACCATATCTCTTAACGCGCCTGAACGTTCAAAATATCCGCCTCTTCCTTCCAGTCCTACACTTTCAGCAGCGGTAATTTGTACGTGATCAATATAATGACGGTTCCATAATGGTTCAAAAAGTGCGTTGGCAAATCTTAAAGCCAGAATGTTCTGAACGGTTTCTTTACCTAAATAATGATCAATACGGAATATTTGCTCTTCTGTAAACATGCTGAGCAACAAAGCATTTAATTCATGCGCACTTGCCAGATCATGTCCAAACGGTTTTTCAACAACAATTCTGGTACTGCTTGTATCAGAGCAGATTTTAAGAGCACCTAATTTTTGAGCAATAGATGGAACCAGCTGAGGAGCAACGGCCAGGTAAAAAATCACATTAGGATGAATGCCCCATTCTGCTTCTTTTTGTTTTACCAGATCCGTGATCAGGGAATAATCTTCTGCCTTATCACCGTCCATCTGAAGGTAAGAAACATGTTCAGTGAATTCTGTCCAGTGTCCGTTTTGTTTTCCTTTCCTTCTTGAAAACTTCACGACACCATCCAGCAACCGCTCATGATATGCTTCGTTTGTATATGGACTTCTTCCGATACCGGCAATTGCAAATTTTTCCGGCATCCAGTTGTCCAGAAATAAATTATATAATGCAGGAGTAAGTTTTCTGAAATTCAAGTCTCCGCTTCCACCGAAGATAAAAAGAAGGGAAGCAGGAGGACGTTTAGTGCTTTGCATAAATTTTCAATTTAATTTTGACCCCATTCTGTATGAAAAGTACCTGGGATATCGATACGCTGGTAGGTATGTGCCCCGAAATAATCACGTTGTGCCTGGATCAGGTTGGTTGGCATTGTTTCGCTTCTGTAAGCGTCAAAGTAAGCCAATGACGACATTAATCCGGCAGTAGGAATTCCTGCTTTTGCAGCTAATGCAATTAGGGAACGCGTATTACCTTCCACAGATTTAACGAGTGCAGCCACATCTTCGTTCAACAATATGTTGGACAATTCCGGGCTCTTGTTGTACGCATTTGAAAATGTTTCCAATAAAGAAGAACGGATAATACAACCGCCTCTCCATACACTTACCACTTTTGGCAAGGGAATATCCATTTTCAGATCTGTTGATGCCTGAAATAACATTGCCAAACCCTGTGCATAACTCAAAATAGTAGCAAAATAAAGTGCATCGTGAACAAGCTGAACCAATTCCTCAGAAGAAACAGATAATTCCGGTATATCTTCAGAATATAAAGCAGCTGCCTGTACTCTTTCATCTTTATAGCCTGACAATGTGCGCATTGCAACAGCAGTATCAATAACCGGAACTGCAACAGGCAATTCCATAGAATCCTGGGAAGTCCATTTTCCTGTACCTTTTGAACCTGCTTTATCTGATATTACGTCGACAAGGTAAGCATCAGTTTTATTATCTTTCTGAAGAAAAATATCTGCTGTGATTTCTACCAGAAATGATTGTAAAAGACCCTCATTCCAGGTTTTAAAAGTTTCATGCAGCTGGTCATTGGAAAGTCCTCCACGTTTAAGCAGAGCATAAGATTCACTGATCAATTGCATAATTGCGTACTCGATACCATTGTGAACCATTTTCACATAATGACCCGCTCCGCCTTTACCCAGATAATCCACACATGGAACGCCACCTACTTTTGCAGCGATTGAGTCCAATACAGGTTTTATATACTCATAAGCTTCTTCGTTTCCGCCTGGCATCATACTTGGTCCGGTACGTGCACCCTGCTCGCCACCTGACACACCCATACCCATAAAATTGATACCGGTTTCCTTTAAATATTCAACGCGGCGTAAAGTATCGGTATAATGAGAGTTTCCACCGTCAATGACTATATCTCCTTTTTCCAATAAAGGAAGTAACGAGGCAATTACGTCATCTACCGGTTTTCCGGCAGGAACAAGCATCATCAGCTTGCGCGGAGTCTTTAATTGTTGCACCATTTGCGCCAGTTCAGGCACGCCTTTAACAATCGTACCCGGCGTAGCAGCGGCTTCCAAAGCGGCATTTTTAGCCAAGTCTTTATCAAAACCGATAGCAGAAAAACCATGATCAGCCATGTTAAGTAACAGGTTTTGTCCCATTACACCAAGTCCAATCATTCCAAAATCGAATAAGTTATTTGACATAAATTATAGCTCTATAATAATAAGAAGCTGCAATATTAGTGTTTTTCAAGGGAATCTCTGTTTGGGAATTATCATTTACAGGATTAAAATCAGAAAAGAATTCAACTGAAAAAGGTAACGGTAATTACAAGAGCCAAAATTTCCCGATTTACAAAGCATATTGAAAAAAAATTTACCAAAATTTAATAAAAATATAATACAAATATATAAGGTAAACCGTGCACAATGAATGGTAAACGAGAAGCTATAATTTGAAGCTGATTGTCTGAATTCCGATACAAAAATGGACTACGTTGATTATACAAATCTTTACATTAATTTTTTAAAATGACCTGTAATCAATATATTTGAATGAAACCAAAAAACTATGTTTTCCTCTTCCGAATTAGAAAAAAATAATACATCTCTATCGACCGAAATTTTAGCTGGTATATCTTCATTCCTGGCTACTGCCTATATTATTGTTGTTAATCCATCTATTTTAAGTCAGACTGGAATGCCATTTTCGGCTGTGCTTACGGCCACCATTCTGGTTTCGTTTTTCAGTAGTTTTATGATGGGATTATATGCAAAAAATCCTATTTTGGTAGCACCAGGAATGGGTCTTAATGCATTTTTTACATTTACAGCTGTACTCACCGACAAATTAAGCTGGCAGGTTGCTTTGGGAACTGTATTTTGGTCGGGGATTTTTTTTCTGCTGCTATCCGCATTCAACATTCGCTCCTATATTGTTAAAGCTATTCCCAAACCACTTCGTTACGCAATCGCCTCAGGAATAGGCTTGTTTATTACTTTGATCGGTTTTGCTAATGCTAAATTTATTGTTCCGCACCCTGCAACCATGGTGGGTTTGGGACAATTAAATGCTTCCGCGCTTACATTTGTCGCAGGATTATTTATTACTGTTATTTTGCTTATAAGAAAAGTAAAGGGAAGTATTTTGATCGGCATTGTTTTTACCAGTTTGCTGGCCTGGCCCATTGGCAGATGGTGGGGCGGAACCGAAGCCATTGTTACAATTAACAGCATTATTGCCAAACCTGATTTCAGTTTATTATTTCAGCTGGATCTGGTAAATTCGCTTAAATGGAGCCTGGCACCCATTATTTTAGCATTCGTATTTACAGATATGTTTGATAGTCTGTCTACTTTTGTTGGCCTTGCAGAAGCATCCAATCTGCTGGATGAAAACGGCGAACCTAAAAATATCCGGAGATCATTACTTGTTGATGCTTTTTCCACAACAATTGCCGGATTAACAGGCAGCAGCCCCGGAACAGCTTATATAGAGTCAGCAGTGGGAATAGAACAAGGTGGCAAAACAGGGCTTACTGCCATGGTAGGAGCTGTGTTGTTTCTGCCGTTTTTGTTTTTATCACCATTAATAAGCACTGTACCAGCTATCGCCACTGCTCCGGCATTGGTATTGGTAGGCGTTTTCATGATGAAACCTGTTGTAAAAATAAACTGGCATGAGCTGCATGAAGCCTTCCCGGCTTTTCTGGCGATGGTGCTTATTCCTTTCACTTATTCTATTACGCAAGGTATTATCTGGGGATTTTTAAGCTGGACAGCTCTGCATATTGCGACGGGCAAAATAAAAGAAATAAGCCTTGCCTTATGGATTATTAATGTATTTGCCATATTGGCGTTAATTTTTTAACATGTTCATGAAAAAAATATTATTGTTTTCACTCCTGTTTTGTTTCAACACTAACATCATTTTTGCACAGAATATTACCGGTATTTTGGGTGCTTTTCCACCTGAACTGGTTCTGCTGCAAAGCAAAATGGAAAATAAGAAAGATACTGTCATTGCCCATATTCGTTTCACCAAAGGAATTCTGAATGGCCGCTCTGTTGTATTGGCACAAACGGGCATTGGCAAAGTGAACGCCGCTATTACTACTACGCTGATGATTGAATATTTCAAACCCAGGGAAATTGTCTTTTCAGGAATTGCAGGTGGTATTGACCCTGCCTTATTTCCAGGCGATATTGTGATTGGAACGGCTGTAACTTACCACGATTATGGCGCAATTGAAGATGCCGGAATGGTTTATCGCCCAACAAAAAATCCCTGGACAATGGCCGACAATCCTGTCATGTATAACTGCGATTCATTATTGGTCAAAAAGGCAATTGCTGTTTCCCAAAGTTTGAGTTTTTCGAAAGTAAAACGCGAGAATGGCAGCTTTGCACCAGCTGTAAAAAAAGGAATTATCGTTACAGGAGATGTATTTGTTTCATCAGAAATAGCAACGAAAAGATTACTTAAAGACCTGAATGCAGCAGCAACCGAAATGGAAGGAGCAGCAATTGCCCAAACCTGTTTTCAGCAAAATATCCCTTTTTTAATTATCCGCAGCCTAAGCGACAATGCTAATAGTAAAGCCAAAGACGATGTTTTAAATTTTTACAAAGTAGCTGCCGAAAATGCAGCAATTATGGTAATGGCTGTGGTGGGAGCAAAATGAGCAATAGTTTTTTCACCAAAAACGAAGTCCAACTTTAATTAAGTATCTGCGAAAGTTAGCTGATACCTGATCGCTGCCGGTACCGGTCAAACTTAAAACACTTTTGTCATATATTCCATTGATACCATAGTTTACACCTGCTTCAACGAAATATCCAAAATGTTTTTTTTGCTTTTCCAGTCCCACTGCACCCTGAATAGAAGATATCACATTTCTTAACTGCTGCTTATCGTTTATTTTAATCCGACTAGCATAATTTTCGTACTGGTAGCTGAGCGGGATAATTCCATCTCTTCCGATTTTAAAATAAGGCCGGATTTTGTTTGGGTTTGTATTGGAAGGGTGAATTTTGAAATTAAGTGATACATTTATCCCGCTTATCTTATAGTCATCTG
>Ga0247739_10000142_pt1 | contig 24081 bp, 22 predicted proteins | sample UWRJL058202B2_FD_180943 | JGI IMG/M metagenome (GOLD analysis project Ga0247739, IMG submission 180943) | Plant litter microbial communities from Arlington Agricultural Research Station in Wisconsin, United States - UWRJ-L058-202B-2 | ecosystem: Environmental > Terrestrial > Plant litter >...
AAGTGGCCCTCTGCCTCCTAACCCTTCTGAATTAATCAGTAATGGCCGCTTACCTGAATTGCTGGCTGAATTGCGTAAAACGTATGATTATATCCTGATTGACTCTGCTCCTTATGGTCTGGTAACCGATGCAGCCTTAATTGCTGATTATGTAGATGCCACACTTTATGTAGTTCGTTTCAACTATACGCTTATGGATCACTTAAAACGGATCAGTGAATTACAACGTGCCAAACGTTTTGCTAATCTAAGCGTCATTTTCAACGGAGTTAATTATGGATCTGGCTACGGCTACGGCTATGGCTATGGCGGGTACGGATATGGTTATTACACAGAAGATAACAAAAACAAAGCCACAGATATCAGCAGCAGACTTAAGAAGTTAGTTACTAAAAGCTGATTGGCGGCCGGGCGACGCTTCGCCGGGCGAAGCGTCGCCCGGCGGCGAACCGCGGTTAGCGATTAGCCACACGGCAGAGCATTGATAGTCTTGTTGCTGCATGATTTACTGATGAGTCTTTCTGAGATTACTTGTAATTATGAAATGGTTTCTTCTCTGTACTGAATAATTCATTTCACAATTACAAGTAAAATAAAATTATAATTTTGTAGTAGTAGTTTTATAAAATATTAGTAAACTTAAAAATGTTTTTATAGGATATTTCGAATTATATGTAAATTTAGTTGTAGCATTCTTAAAAAAGTATTATTTTCGAATGTGATTAGTGCAGATAACCAGAATAGTAGAATTATTACTCCTGTTTTATTCGTATTAACAAAAAAATTAACCCTTTACTCAACGTTATGAAATTCAACCTATTCTTTAAAGAAAATGCAGATGCAAACGAGCACTGCGTTCTGATCCTCACACACTTTACCCGATTTGGGTATACATTAGATTTCACCCGGTTATTTCAATCGTTTAATCAACCATTACATACGTATTTCGTTTAGATATTTTGTTTGGTTGCTTTAGCAATCTGACTTAGTATCCATATTAATTTTTTGTTTGAAAATGCTATAATGTGTGTCAGACTGTAGTTAATTCTAACAAAGGTTTAATGCCATATTCAATATGGTTGGTTATTCATTCTAAAAGGTTTAACACCCCCACACACAATCATAAATATTAACCAAATAATTCGACCTTATTTTTTATGAAAATTGCAGTCATTGGTACAGGTTATGTTGGCTTGGTAACTGGCACTTGTTTCGCTGAAACAGGTAATCAGGTTACTTGTGTTGATATAGATGTTAATAAAGTTGCTAAAATGCAGCGTGGGGAAATACCTATTTACGAACCTGGTCTGGATGTCCTTTTTGATCGCAACATTGCCGAAGACCGCCTGAAATTTACTACAAACCTAGAGGAAGGAATTAAAGATGCGGAAGTAATATTCCTTGCATTACCTACTCCTCCAGGTGAAGACGGATCGGCAGACTTAAAATATATACTCGGGGTTGCCCGGGATCTGGGACCGATCTTACAACAGTATGCAGTCATTATTGATAAAAGTACCGTTCCGGTTGGCACTGCAGAAAAAGTAAGAGCTGCTATCGCACAAAATGCTACGGTTGATTTTGATGTGGTTTCCAATCCTGAATTTTTGCGTGAAGGAGTTGCTGTGGATGATTTCATGAAACCCGACCGTGTAGTTGTTGGTACTACTTCCGATAAAGCAAAGAAGGTCATGGAAAAACTGTATGCGCCACTGGTGCGCCAGGGCAATCCTGTAATTTTCATGGATGAACGTTCTGCTGAAATGACCAAATACGCAGCGAATTCTTTCCTCGCTTTGAAAATCACTTTCATGAACGAGATAGCCAATCTTTGCGAAAAGGTAGGCGCTAATGTAGATGATATCCGCAGGGGAATTGGTACAGACAGCCGCATTGGTAAACGTTTCCTTTTTGCCGGCATCGGTTACGGTGGCAGTTGTTTTCCAAAAGATGTACAGGCCCTGGCACGTACATCTTCTGATTATGGCTATGACTTCCGTACGTTACAATCTGTAATGGCTGTGAATGAGGATCAGAAAAAAAGATTATTACCGGTTATAAAAGAATATTTTGACAGAGATCTGAAAGGAAAAACCATTGCAGTATGGGGATTAGCGTTCAAGCCTTATACAGATGATATCCGCGAAGCTCCGGCTCTGGAAAACATCCAGGCGTTACTCGAAGCAGGTGCAAACGTAACGGTATATGATCCGGAAGCGATGAATAATGTGAAGAAGCTGATACCAAATATCACGTATTGTCACACGGCTTATGCTGCCCTGGATGATGCAGATGCATTAATGATATTTACAGAATGGCCCCAGTTCCGTACGCCGGACTTCGAAAAAATGTCCAAATTACTGAAACAAAAAGTAATCTTCGACGGAAGAAATTTATACGAACTGGAAACCATGCGAGAACAAGGATTCACGTATTACAGCATCGGAAGAGAGACGGTGAATAAAGTAGTGGAGGCGGAATAAAGAAATAAAGGTTTCACGCAAAGTAGATAAGAAAAAAGCAAAGATCGCTAAGCTTTTTCTCCTTTGCGCTCTCTACCCTTTCCTTCTTTTTCTTTGCGTGAACCCTTTTTTAAAACTTAAAAAATGCAAGTAATACACGTCATATTATCCGGGGGAGTTGGGAGCCGTCTTTGGCCGGTCTCGAGGAAGTCGATGCCTAAGCAGTACATTCCAATGTTTGGCGATAAATCACTTTTTCAGCTGACTGCCGAACGCAGTAAACCCTTTACGGATAAGATCCTCGTAGTAGGAAATAAAGACAATTACCTCCTTTCCCGGGCGGATATGTTCCGGGCAGGTACTGAGGACTTTATAGAAATTACCGAAGCAGCACCACGTAATACTGCTGCGGCTATTGCTTTCGCAGCATTTGCGGTGCAGCCGGACGATATCCTGTTGGTTACTCCGTCCGATCATATAATTACGAATGAAGAAGCGTATGCAAATGCACTTTCCGAAGCCATCGTTTTAGCTAGCAAAGGTTATCTTGTTACGTTTGGTATTACGCCAACCAAACCTGAAACCGGATACGGCTATATTGAATGCGACGGAAACAATGTATTGTCATTCCGTGAAAAACCGGATCAGTCCACGGCTCAGTCATTTTTAGACCATGGAAATTTCCTTTGGAACAGCGGCATGTTTTGTTTTCAGGCGGGAGTATATCTGGAAGAACTGAACAAATTTGAGCCGGAAATACTGGAAACTGCTTTAAACTGTTGGGAAGGCCGTCAGGATGGATTGCTGCCACAAACCGAAACCATGTTGATTCCTTCCAAAAGCATTGACTATGCGGTCATGGAACGTTCTGAAAAAATCAAAGTGGTTAAAACCAGTTTTGGCTGGTCAGACCTGGGTTCTTTCGAATCCGTTTGGGAACATTGGGAAGGACAGGGAGAAAACCACCGGTTCATCAAAAACAACTGTGTGGTCGGCTCAACCAAACATGTAGAATTTTTAGGCGTAGACAACCTGATCCTGGTAGAAACTAATGACGCTATTTTAGTACTAGCCAAAACCAGCTCCCAGGATGTGAAAAAGATATATGAAAGGCTGGAAAGAGAAAAGCCGGAATTGGTGAATTGAAGGAAGGGTTAGCCACTAAGGCACTAAGACACAAATTTGTTATTTGAAGTTGCGAAAACTTGTCAGATTGAGCGGAGTCGAAATCCGTGCCATAAAGTATACCATTATTAATAAACTATTTATAATTCAAACTTGATCCCCGGATTTCGACTCCGCTCAATCTGACAGCATTTTAGCAATTTTAATAAGTAGTAATAAAAAATACTAAATTAAAACGTAATTAACTTCGAGTCTTCGTGACTTAGTGGCAAACAATACAATGAACAAAGACTCTAAAATATATATCGCTGGTCATCGTGGGATGGTGGGTTCTGCCATTGCCCGTGCTTTGGCTGCCAGGGGATACTCCAATATCCTGAGCCGTACTTCCTCTGAATTGGATCTAAGGAACCAACAGGCTGTAGCAGATTTTTTTGCAGAAGAAAAACCGGATTACGTTTTTCTGGCAGCTGCAAAAGTGGGTGGGATTGTGGCTAACAATACTTACCGGGCTGATTTTATTTATGAAAACCTGATGATTGAAGCGAACATCATTCACCAGGCACATGTACAGGGTGTTAAAAAACTGATGTTTCTGGGATCATCCTGTATATATCCAAAACTGGCTCCGCAACCTTTGAGAGAAGATTATTTGCTGACCGGACTTTTGGAAGAAACCAATGAACCTTATGCCATTGCTAAAATAGCGGGTATCAAATTATGCGAAGCATACCACGATCAGTACGGCAGCAATTTTATCAGTGTTATGCCAACCAATTTATATGGTTATGGTGATAATTATAACCTGAAAAATTCTCATGTATTGCCAGCCCTGATCCGTAAGTTTCATGAAGCAAAAGAAGAGAACAAACCTTTTGTAGAAGCATGGGGCACCGGTTCACCAAAACGCGAATTCCTTTTTGCCGACGATCTGGCAGCTGCCTGTTTGTTCCTGATGGAAACATACAACGGACGCGAACTGGTCAATATCGGAACGGGAGAAGATTTGTCTATCAAGGAACTGACTGAACTGGTTGCTAAAACAACCGGATACGATGGAGAAATTAAATGGGACACTACCAAACCGGATGGTACACCCCGTAAATTAATGGACGTTTCCAAACTCCATAACCTGGGTTGGAAACACACCATTGAATTACCTGAAGGAGTTTCATTAGCTTATGCCGATTTCCTAAAGAACCAGGAAGAGTATGCAGTTTAGCGATTAGCTTTTAGCTAACCATTAAAATCTGCATAGTAATATTTAACACAAAGGCCTAAGCCAAAAGCTAAACGCCAATGACCAATATAATTTTTTTTAACCCGAAGGCATTAGCTTATAGCTAACAGCCAACAGCCAACCGCTAAAAAAACATGACTAACAAAGTAGCACTAATTACCGGCGTAACAGGACAGGATGGCGCGTATCTGAGCGAGCTCTTATTAAGCAAAGGATATACGGTTCACGGTCTTAAACGTAGAAGTTCGTTATTCAACACCGATCGTATTGATCACCTGTACCAGGACCCGCATGTGGATAATGCCAAGTTTATCCTACACTATGGTGACCTGACTGATTCCATGAACCTGACCCGGATCATCCAGGAAGTTCAGCCTGACGAAATTTATAACCTGGCTGCTATGAGCCATGTACAGGTAAGTTTTGAAATGCCGGAATATACGGCCAATGCAGACGGTATAGGCACTTTACGTATACTTGAAGCAGTTCGGTTGTTAGGGTTGACTAAAAAAACCAAAATATACCAGGCATCTACTTCTGAATTGTACGGTTTGGTTCAGCAGGTTCCTCAGTCGGAAACGACGCCTTTCTATCCCCGTTCTCCTTATGCCGTTGCTAAAATGTATGCCTACTGGATCACGGTCAATTACCGCGAAGCTTACGGTATGTTTGCATCCAACGGTATACTCTTCAACCACGAGTCCCCCCTGCGCGGTGAAACATTTGTAACCCGTAAAATCACACGTGCAGCTGCAAAGATTGTTTTGGGATTACAGGATACACTATATATGGGAAATATAGATTCGCAACGTGACTGGGGACATGCGAAAGATTACGTAGAGGCTATGTACCTGATTTTACAGCAGGAAGTATCCGAAGACTTCGTGATTGCAACCGGCGTAACAACACGCGTTCGTGAGTTCATCCGTAAAACATTTGCATTCCTGGGTGTTGAACTGACTTTCACAGGTGAAGCAGAAAATGAAGTAGGAACAATATCTGCCGTTGATTCTGCCCGTCTATTAGAATTGGGTGTTACTAGTGGAGATCATTTGAGAATTGGAACAGTCGTATTAAAAATTGACCCAAGATATTACCGCCCAACCGAAGTTGAATTATTAATTGGAAATCCTTCCAAATGTGACGAAAAACTTGGATGGAAACCAAAACATACATTAGATATGCTAATTGAGGACATGGCTACGTCTGATTTACGTTTGTTCCAGAAAGATCAATTGTTATTGAAAGAAGGATTTGGGGTTCTGAATTATTTCGAATAATAGAGGATAACAAAGTATTATTATTCAAGTAAAACAATTAACTAATTAGTTAGAATTATAAAACATTATAAATTGTAATTCTATCTAATTAATTATTAAAAATATGTGAAGAGTGAAAGGAAAATTAATCCTAATCTCATATTAAAAATAAATCTTGGATATAGTTATGGGTAGAAAAAATTCAACGCTTTGGAATTTCTTTTTTCTAAATGTTGGCTTTATCATTAGTATTATAAATGGCGTTTTAATTGTTCCATTATATCTTCATTATATAAATAGTTCTCTTTATGGAGCATGGCTTGCAACCGGAAATATATTAACTTGGATTACGATGGTAGATCCCGGAGTTTCAGGAGTTTTATTACAAAAAATGTCTTTTGCAATTGGTAAAAATGATAGTGAAGAAGTAGGACTATTAGTTACATCAGGAATGGTAATTTCGATCATTTTATTTATTCTAGCTATAATCCTAGGATTAATTTTATCATATTTGATAGTAAATATTGCCAAAATAGATCGATTATTTGATAAAGACATTGTGAGTGCCTTTAGAATAAGTATTTGGGGGACGGGTTTTTATCTAATCTCACATACATTTGCAGGCATTATCCTGGCTTTTCAAAAAACTAAACTAGTAGGACTAGTGAATAATATAGTAAATGTTTTAGGTATAATTCTTACTATCACTATGTTAATTAATGGTTGGGGTATATTCTCTTTGTCTTATGCTATTTTACTACGGGGTGTCTCTATCTTCTTATGTACATTTATAATATCTACAATATTATTAAATAAGAATAACATAAAATATAGATATAACTTAAATTATATAATTTCATTTTCAAAAATATTTAGTTATACATTTGGAAGCCGTATTTTTGAAACTATTTCATCTAATATTGATTTAATAATAGTTTCACGCTATATAGGCACAGATGCTGTGACTATTCTAGATTTATCAAGAAGGCCGATAAAAATCATTACAGGATTAGCAAATAATGTAACCATTTCTATGCTTCCTGCTCTAGCAAATCTATTTGGATCAAGCGAAATCGAAAAATTAAGAACTATTACAGTAAAAATATGGATAGTAATTTTATGGATAAGCGGATTTATAATAAGTGGGTTCATACTATTTGGGCAAAGCATAACTACGAATTGGGTTGGAAAAGAATTTTGGATTGGAAATCTAAATAATTTTATAATGTGCTTCTCTTTCCTGTTATTATCTATCGGATATAACCTGTCTAATGTTACTTATTCTATGGGAGATATTAAAAATAATAGCTTGATAAGTATTGTCAGGAACATTTTCTACTTAATATTCTTACTTTTTTTGACACAATGGATAGGGATAACAGGAGTATTATTAGCTTTTCTTATTCCGCTAGGTATTCTACTCGCTTACTACCCACAAAAAACATTTAAAATAACAAATCTTACTAGTGATGACTTAAAGAAAATTATAATTCAATCCTTAGTTACCGGTGGAATTATGATTTTCTGCATGTTTCTATCTATTAAATTAAGCATTGTTTTATCATGGACCACATTGATAATTTTTTCTATTGGTTATGGACTACTATACTTAGCAATTATTTATTCTACAAGCAATCTATTTAGAGAATCTTTATTTGAAATAAGACAGACAATTCTCAATAAAATTTAAAATAAATTAAAATGTATAATACTTCAATGAATGAAAAGCTATACAGCTCAGAATTTAGAAAGTTACCGACTTTAAGAAGATGGGCTAAAATTCTCATAAAAATTCATTCATTACCACTATTTAATAAGTTATTTTTTATAAAAAGAAACTTACTGAAAGAATTAAAATTACCATATAGTACCATGATAGGTCAAGGATTCTATTGTTGTTCAGGTAACCTAAAAATTGGAAATCATGTAAGTTTATCAGATACATTTATTCTTGATTATGGCGATGTGATATTAGGAGATTTTGTTAGTTTTTCATATAAGAACATCATTTTAACATCTACACATGATATAAATAATTTTAACAATATTATTACAAAGCCGGTAAAAATTGGAAGTAATGTATGGATTACAACAGGAGTAATAATACTACCAGGTGTAACAATTGGATCAGATACTATCATAGGTGCCGGTAGTGTAGTAACAAAAGACATCCCCTCCGGAGTTTTTGCGGCAGGTAATCCTTGTAAAATAATTCGGAAAATAACATTTAACCAATCCAATGTTAATATCTTATAATGCATAATTAGGATTGTTAGGCGGAGTCCATATAATTAATAAATAACAATTAAAAAGATGTCGCACAAAATCTCAAAACCTCAAAGATATTCAGAACTAGATGCACTAAGAGGAATTGCTGCTATCGCAGTAGTTCTGTTCCACTTTACATATGGATATGACAACGGTTTAAATTTGATATCTAATAACAAATTCTACTTCAAATACGGATATTTGGGTGTACACCTGTTTTTTATAATAAGTGGATTTGTAATATTTATGACACTGGAAAAAGCTACAAATTCAACCTCATTTGCGATATCAAGATTTTCACGCCTATTTCCTGCATATTGGACTGCTATATTACTTACAATTATTATAACTACTTTACTTTCCGTTCCCTTTCAAAAAAATATATATACAATAAAGCAAGTACTAGTAAATTTTACTATGCTACAATTTTGGTTTAAAATTAAGGATGTTGATGGTGCATATTGGACTCTTGCAGTTGAATTAACGTTTTATATTATTATGTGGTTATTATACATAACCAAACAGTTAAATAATATTCAGTGGATTTGTACAATATGGTTACTTCTATCTATAATATTTTCTTCCTTTACCTTGCCTCTACAAAATTATATTAATGTTATACTAATCTTAAAACAAGCACCTTTATTTTGTGCCGGAATTGCATTTTTTCTTATTAAAACAAAAGGGGATACAGTCTATTTACATTTACTAGTATTAGCTAGTATTATAACCGAATTATTAATTCTTTCAGATACCACAAAAGATTTAGTACCGCACTTAATCATAATATCATTATTTTTAGTCTTTTACCTATTCATCTTTGAAAAACTCAAATTTCTTTCTAATGCAGTATTTGTATTTTGGGGATCTATATCTTACTCTTTATACCTAATACATGAAAATATTGGATTTGCAATAATATATTGGTTAAAAAAATTATTTGATAATCAACTTTTTTACATTTCAGTTACTTCTATAATAATAATAGGCTTAGCTTACATGATTACTAATTTTATTGAGAAACCGGCGATGAGTTTAATTAGAAATTATCACAGAAAAAATACCAAAATAGATTGATTTAATATAATCAACAACAAACACAATATAAATTTAAAATCTTAATCAAATGGATAAATATTCAATACTCGTAAACACTTGTGATAAGTTTGAAGATTGTTGGTCACCATTTTTTAAACTATTTACGACATACTGGAAAGATTATAAAGGAAAAATATATCTTAATACTGAGAATAAAGATTATTTTCATAAGGGTTTAAATATTATCTCTGTTAAAGTTTGTCAGGCCAATCAAAATACTAAAAGATTAACTTGGAGTGAATGTCTTATTCGAGCACTTGAGACAATTGAAGATGATATTGTATTATATATGCAAGAAGACTATTTCTTAAAAGATACTGTAAAAAATGATATAATTGATGATTACGTTCAGCTAATGAATGATAACAAGGAAATTGATTGTATTCATTTAACTGATCAATCACTGATAGCCGAAGAGAAACACAGCAAATATGAAAAACTAAATTTGGTTAATCAAAGTCAGCGTTATCTTGTGAATTGTCAAGTGGCTTTATGGAGAAAAGATACTTTAAAATCATTTCTTCGATCGTACGAAAGTGCTTGGGAGTTTGAAGAATTTGGATCTAAGAGAGCCGCTATACTTAAACCGTCATTTTATATAGTAGATAAAAATTGGGTAAAATTAAATCAATTTGAGATAGTACCTTACATTTTTACCGGTATAATTCAAGGAAGATGGTTTAAGGAAGTAGTACCACTATTTGAGAGAAATGAGATACAACTAGATTTTACAAAAAGAGGATTTGTGCAAGACGCTCCCAAACGCACAATAAAAGTAAAAATCAAAAATAAACTAAAAAGAATTCCAATTATTTACAAAAATTATTTAGATCTTAGAAAGCTGAGCCACTCATAAATAATGTTATTATGTATAAATTATAGAGAAGATGAAACTTATTTAATTTATGCTTAACCTAGTTTAATTATCCGACAATGAATATCTCTAAGCTTATCCTAAAAATATCTCAAAAAACTTATACAACTATAAATTCTAAATTTAAAATTTCGGGTAGGAATTGGAAAATGTTTTCGAATAAGGAATATTCTAATGATTTAATATATGATTATCTTATCAGAGATAAACCTTGTATGATTGGTAGATTCGGATCCACAGAAATGTTGTGTTTAATTAATTATTTAGGTGTAAAAAGACACAATACTAATTGGTGGAATTATATACAAGGAAAGTCATTATTATGGTGGTGGGAACCTACAACAATCAAGCAGATGCAAATATTGAGTGGTTTCTTTCCGCCGGAAGTTGACAAAATAGAGCAATTCTGTCAATTAATGTTAAATATTTTGCCAGAAGTTGATATTTTAGGATCTTGGCTAAATCAAGAATCCTACTTTGCAAATGGGCTAGAAAATGCTAAACGCGTTGTACTAGAAGATCTTGAACCTTTTTTTACGAAAAATCCGTGGACAAGAGCACTCGAGGGGAAAAAAGTACTTGTAGTACATCCATTTGCCGAAACTATTGAAGAACAGTATACAAAAAGAAAATTACTTTTCGACAATAATTTACTTCCAGAATTTGAGCTCCAAACGATAAAAGCTGTTCAAAGTGTAGCAGGCGAAAATACTAATTTTAAGGATTGGTTTGAAGCTCTTGACTCTATGAAAGCACAGATAGATATTTCGGATTACGATATTTGTATAATTGGCTGTGGTGCTTATGGTTTTCCCCTTGCAGCACATGTAAAGCGTATGGGTAAAAAATCCATTCACTTAGCCGGTGCAACTCAATTACTATTTGGTATAAAAGGAAAACGTTGGGAAGAATTCATAGTTTGGCCATATACTAATTTATTTAACGAACATTGGGTACGGCCTGGGATAAAGGAGAAACCTAAGAATGCTAATATTGTTGAAGACGCATGTTATTGGTAATAATTAATCTATATTATGACACTGAGATTTTTTGGATTTATAATTACTATCTTGTTGCTACCTCTTAAAAATTACCTTAGAGCATCATTGACTTTAATAAGATTAAAATATTCAAACCCAACTCTAAAATTGGTTGGGTTGGTAAGTGTTTCAAAAAAATCTATTTTTGGAAAGTACAATTACCTTGCACTTAATTCATCATTTATAAATTCAAACTTAGGTGATTTTTCTTATGTAGGAACGAATTCTTTTATTCAAAATGTCATAATTGGAAAGTTTACTTGTATTGGGCCAAATGTATCTATTGGATTAGGCAATCATCCAACAAAGGACTTTATATCAATACATCCAGTTTTTTATTCCAAATCTGCACAAGCAGGAGGAGTCACCTTTGCAGACGATCAATATTTTAACGAATATTCATCAACAAATATCGGAAATGATGTTTGGATAGGAGCTGGCGTAATTATACCAGGTGGTATTACAATTGGAAATGGTTCAGTAGTTGCATCTGGATCTGTCGTCACTAAAGACATACCGCCATATGCTATAGTCGGAGGCATCCCAGCAAAAATAATAAAATTTCGTTTTACCGAGCACGAAATTTCAAATTTAGAAAATTTGAAATGGTGGGATATGGAAACAAGTTTTCTTAAAGAAAACTATAAATCAATGCATAACATAATTAATATTGAAGAATTAATTAAAAATGATAAATGACAACTTTTTCTTATTTATTTAGAGCTTTGCGAAAATTTTCTATGTCAATCGAAAATAACTTTTGCAGTATTATCTCATTAATAATCTTAAATGGAAATAGTGTTAAATTTGAAAAAGGATTAAAATCAAATGGAATACCTAAGGTTGATGTCTGGAAATATGGAAGCATGACTATAGGAACATCATTTAAAATGAATAATGGCAAAAATCATAATATGATTGGTCGACAGCAACCTTGTTACTTTATTGTAAGAAATGGAGCTAAATTATTAATTGGTAACAATGTAGGTATAAGCGCAACCGCAATTGTATGTAGTGATACAATTACGATTGGGAATGATGTAAAAATTGGTGGAAATACTGTAATATATGATACAGATTTTCATAGTTTAGAGGCTGAATCAAGACTTAACATTGAAAAAGATCAAGCAAATACATTTAGTGCACCTGTGCATATAGGAAATAATGTTTTTATAGGAGCACATTCCACGATTTTAAAAGGTGTGACAATAGGCGATTATTCTATTATTGGAGCCGGTTCTGTTATTTCTAAGAGTATACCATCAAAGGAAATTTGGGCCGGCAATCCAGCTAAATTCATACGTACAATTTGACAACTTGTAAAAATAAATTACTTAACTACTGCTGTATTTTTCTTAATGAAATTCAACATAGCAAAATTTCTTGCAATCTCGATTTTATTGATTACTATATCTTCAATAAATCAGTGGTCTACTCTATATTTTGGAAACACATATATCTGGTGGGCATTATATGCTGGTATTTTAATTTTATTTGTAAAAGGTAAAAAAAACTATTACAATATAGATAATAATAGATACATAAGACCTTTGTTAATATTCTTAGTTTGGAATATTCTATCTATAATACGGGGTATTTTTATTGCTGACAATTATTGGGAATGGAAAAATTTAGTTGGAACAGGGATGGTTTTATTACTTCCTCTTTCTATATATATTTCTACAAACAAAAAAATTGTCCAAAAATTAGTTAATGTTTGGATAACTTATGCTTTACCTGCCTTCTTTTTATTCCTCCCTTTTTTTAAATTTGGAGATGCAACAGGCCGATATTTAATTCCAATTAGCTTTCTGTTGCTTTTTTTTCCTATTTTAAATATAAGATGGAAAATAATCTCTCTAACTTTTACACTATTCGTACTATTAGGAGATTTAGGAGCTAGGAGCAATGTTATAAAATTTGGAGTTCCTTTATTCTTGGGCCTGCTCTATTATTTTCGTTTTTTTATGACAGTAAAATTACTGGAAATTGGAAGATTAACACTCATATTAATGCCCATAATATTATTTATGCTAGGCTGGTCCGGCACATTTAATGTCTTTAAAATGAATGAATATATAACGGGTAATTATAAAACCAAAACAGTAATTAATGGACAAGTAAGTGAGGAAAGTTTAACTGTTGATACCCGTACTCCTATATTTAATGAAGTACTTAGATCTGCAATAAAATATGACTATATATGGTTAGGTAGATCACCAGCAAGAGGAAATGAATCAGCTTCTTTTGGTCTTTATGCGTCAGAAGAATTGCATACTGGGAAAATGGAACGATTTAGTAACGAAGTTTCTATTTTAAATATATTTACCTGGACCGGTCTTATAGGTGTAATACTTTATTTTTTAATCTTTTATCGAGCTTCATATTTGGCTATACAAAAATCCAATAATTTTTCTATAAGAATTATTGGATTGTGCGTAGCTTTCAGATGGACTTATGCCTGGGTAGAAGATTTTAGTAATTTTGATTTATCCTATTTCTTTTTATGGATAATGATAGGAATGTGTTTTTCCAAATCTTTTAGAGAAATGACTGATAAAGAAATGAAGGTATGGGTAATGGGAATTTTTGATAAACGGTACAGAAAAGTTGAAACAAATAAACAAACAGATATAGAATTAAGTCAAACAGAATGATACATATAGCTGTACTCCTAACCTGTTATAACAGAAAAGATAAAACAATAGCTTGTTTAGATTCTTTATTTAATTGTTCCCTTCCAGAAAATCACAATCTTAATGTTTTTTTGGTTGATGACGGAAGTAACGACGGAACATCAGAGGTAGTAAATTCTAGATATCCCGATGTGCATATTATAAAAGGAACCGGTTCACTGTATTGGAATAGAGGGATGCATTTGGCATGGACCACTGCGAGAAAAACCACTGATTTTGATTATTATTTATGGCTTAATGACGATACTATACTTTTAGAACAAGCTCTTGAAGAATTATTAACTTGTGAAAATATTAGAAAAGGACAGGCAATAATTTGTGGTGCCATATCTTCTTCGGTTACGAATAAATTCACTTATGGAGGAAGGACAAAAAATGACGAAGAAGTAATTCCTAACGGCAAAATACAAAATTGTTATACCATAAACGGAAATTGCGTTTTAGTGAATAAGGAAATATGCTTTAAGGTAGGATTTTTAGACGCTATTTTCCCACATGCCATAGGTGATTACGATTATGGTTTAAGAAGCATTAAAAATGGGTTTGAATTAGTTACTACTCGTTTTTTTATTGGTCACTGCGAGCGAAATGCCCTTTTACCAAAATGGTGTTATAATGATACTCCATTGAAAGAGCGGTGGACATCTTTATATTCACCCTTAGGAAATAGCCATCCAAAATATTTTTTCATTTTTGAGAATAAGCATTATGGGATATTCCAGGCTGTTAAGCATTACATGACAATTCACTTACGTGTATTAATACCAACCTTATGGAAATAGTTGAACCCTTTGTGTTTCAGGCTGATTCAGAAATTGTTAATGAACTTTACAATTCTCACTCAAACTATATAATTGAATATAATGAACAAGTGCCGAAAGAATATTGTATCATATATTTTAGCAGTAATGATCTATACTATCCTAACAGTGATATTTCATTTTCAGAAAGTATTTTAAAAAAAAATCGGTTTGAATGGTATCGAAACAGAATCAATTATGGTCATAAGCATATATTTTTTAGAGATATAAAAAAGCAATGGTATTTGACTGGTATAAATAGCACCATAAATAACCCTGAAAAAATGGCTAAATTTATCGAATCAGAATCAGTAGGCTATAAGCTTATATTTGTTGGTAGTTCTGCCGGAGGCTTTATTTCAGTAATATTGGGTCAGTTATTAAATGCGGATAGAATCTTAACCTTTAATGGTCAGTATGAAATATTATCATTGTTAAATAAACCCTCAGCCTCAATACAAGATCCTATATTACATAGAAACAAAGATAATAGAGATTTGTTACCTTTTTATGATGCGGTAAATTTTATACATAACCCAAAATCGATTTATTATTTTCAATCCTGTTACAGCCAATGGGATATTGAACAAAATGATTATTTGTCCTCCAAACATGTAAATAAAATTAGCTTTAAGACTTCTAATCATGGAATTCCATTTTTGAAATCTAATTTACCTGTAGTACTTAATCTTTCTGAAATCGAGTTAAATAAACTTTCAGGGAAGAAAATGCATCCTCTGGCATTTTCGATTAAAATAGTTGGTATAAAAAAGACACTAATTGGATTGTTTTCTATTATACAATTTGGTCTTAATAAAATCTATATCCGGACTATACAAAAGTGGAAGAAATAATATAATTCATTATTATGAAAAAAATAGTATTGTCAGCTTTTTCATGTGATCCAACAAAAGGTTCAGAACCAAGTTATGGCTGGAATTGGGCAATTGGATTAGCGGATAAAGGGTATGAAGTACATTGCTTTACCCGGATAATTGGTAAAGTAGCAATCGAAAACACCGTCAAGCCAGCGAATTTGTCTTTTTATTATGTTTCATTGCCATTTGGAGGAGAAAAGCTTTATCATAGCTCTACTTTTGGAATGTATCTATATTATATTATCTGGCAATGGTTAGCGTACAGAAAAGCAAATCAATTACATAAGAAAGCTAAGTTTAGCCTGGCACATCACGTAACCTGGGGTAGTACACAAATGGGGTCCTTTATGTACAGGCTAAAAATACCATTGGTTTTTGGCCCTGCTGGCGGGGGGCAAAAGGCACCAATCGCATTCAAAAATTATTTTGGAAATCATTGGGCTTTGGAAGAAAGAAGAGAAAAAATAACAAAGCTGATGCTGCAACTTAATCCTGCATGTAAAAATATGCTTAGGGAGGCTTATGTAGTTTTAGCTTCAAATCCGGATACTATTGAAATGGCAAAGTCTGCTGGTACAAAAAATGTCATAGCTACTTTGGATACAGCATTACCAGATATTTTTTTCCCAGAAAAGCCAATAATTAAACAACATGTTCCTGGGCATCTCAAATTGTTGTGGGTTGGTCGTTTCATGCCTAGAAAAGGAATTTTATTATTGCTAGAAGTAATGAAAACCCTTAAAGAATACCCGGGAATTACTTTAACCGTTGTTGGAGATGGGGAAATGAAAGATGTTTTTTTGAATAAAATTCAAGAATTTGGATTAGAAAGTTCGGTTGATTGGAAAGGCAAAGTTCAATATAAAATAGTAAAGGATTTTTACGCTTCACATGATATTTTTTTCTTCACTTCCTTACGCGATTCGGGTGGAATACAGTTAGTCGAAGCTATGGCTTATAATTTACCAGTTGTATGTCTAAACCTTCACGGTCAGGCTATTATTGTTAATGATGAAACTGGAATTCGCTGCGACTGTCCTACTCCTGAGATTGCAATTCAAGGTTTAAAAGAAGCAATTCTTAAATTTTACCATAATCCGGAATTGGTCACAACTAAAGGAAAAGCAGCTTATGAATTTGCAAAACAACAAACCTGGAATAATAAGATTGACAATATCATAAAAAATTACTACCCAATTCTATGACAGAACATGCGCCCATACTTCTTTTTACTTATAAACGACTGGAAACGCTAAAACAAACAGTTACTGCCTTACAACAAAATGACCTAGCTCCAAAAAGTGACCTTTTTATTTTTTCTGATGCCGCAAAAGTTGTTAAGGATGAATTGCTGATAAATGAGATTCGTACATATATAAAAACTATCGTAGGCTTTAAGAGCGTTCAGATATTTGAAGCGAAAGAAAATAAGGGTTTAGCTAATTCTATCATTGATGGAGTTACTCAGGTAATTAACGAATATGGAAAGGTAGTTGTCCTTGAAGATGATTTAAAAACAACACCAAATTTCTTGTCATTTATGAATGACTGCTTGCATCTTTACGAAAAGGACAAAAAGGCTTTTTCTGTTTCCGGCTATTCTTTTGATTTGGGAATTAATAAAGATGATATAAATGACGGTTATTTTTTAAATAGAGGGTGGTCATGGGGCTGGGCAACCTGGAAAGATCGTTGGAACGCGGTTGACTGGCAGGTAAAAGATTATACTCAGTTTGTAAAAGATACTAAGGCTAGAAATTTATTTGCAGAAGGAGGTTCAGATCTCAATGCCATGTTGGATAAACAAATGTCAGGTGAGCTTGATTCCTGGGCTATCCGTTGGTTTTATCACCAGTTCAGAACAAATGGATTGACCATATTTCCGTTAAAATCAAAGGTTTATAACGATGGTTTTGATCAGGATGCGACGCATACAACCGGATCTAATTCCAGGTATCTGCCATATTTGGATACAGAGTATAAATATAATTTTAAACTTCCGGAAGTTGTTAGTATCAGTAGCTATTACCAAAAACAATTCCAAAGTAAAATGGGTATCTGGTCACGTATTGTTTCAAAAATAGAAACTGTTTTCAAGAAATTAATGGGGTGATCTCAGTCAGATATGATACAATTTATCAAAAAATTAAGAGACTTATATCTAAGCAAAGTTAAATGGCGGCATTACAAAATTGGACCTGGCTTCCACGCTGGTGTCCGTGTTCGTTTATGGGCAAGAAGTAGGTTGGAGATAGGTCGTAATTTCTACATTGGCAGGGATTCCTTTATTGAAACAGATTGTATTATTGGTAATTATGTTATTTTAGGTAATAAAGTAGGTATTGTTGGTAGATATGACCATCACTTTCAACAGGTTGGAGTCCCAATACGTATAGCTTCTCAAATTCGGGATACAGATTACAATTGGAAAGGGAAGGATTCCGTGACTCATATTGGCAATGATGTTTGGATTGGGTATGGAGCAGTAATCATGGGTGGAATTCATATATACGACGGTGCAATTATAGCTGCCGGATCTGTCGTTACTAAAAATGTTGATGCGTATAGCATATATGGCGGCAATCCTGCTAAAAAATTAAGAGATCGTTTTGATACAATTGAAGATCTGGAAGAGCATAAAAGTTTACTTCTTGTTGGCGCTGATGATAAAAATAATTCTTAAGAATGCGGCAGCTACTTACTGATTACAGCCAGTGATATTCAGTTAATATATTTAAATCCTCCCTTATTACTATTTACAATCTTCTATACATAAACGCTTCATACATATAAAACTATTTTTATTTTCTTTTTGTCTATGTAGAATTATTTTATGATATTGCTTGTAGAATTGTACTAATCTAATTCTTATGGTGATTTAGATATATGACAGATTTTACTAAACACATGAAATTAAGGAATACATTTTATCATTTCCAGATAGTAAGATAACTATACAGATTCTTCCACGACATTTATTTCGACTTTTGAAATTTCAGAATTAGGAGTATTATACTTGGACTTATTGGAATTTGTTGACCAACTATTATTTGAAACTTTTTTCTGTTTTTACTATATACTCAACGTTAATCATGGAATTAGTAACAACCCGGCGTGTGATAAATACGCAAAATATGAAGCGCACTTTTCTTGGTGCTGATATTAATACCGGTAGTTATAAAAGCTTTATTGACCAGATCCTGCATCTGGCGCAAACTAAAATTTCCTCTTATATCTGTGTAATGAATGTTCACATGTTGATGGAAGCGCATCAGGATAAAAATTTTGCAAACATTGTAAATAACGCAGATATGACTACTCCTGACGGTATGCCACTTGTCCTTGGATTGAATAGCCTATATAATTCTAATCAGGTACGTGTGGCAGGAATGGATCTTATTTCTTCTTTGCTAAGCGGAGCAGAAAAAGAAAAGACCGGCGTATTTTTTTATGGTTCTACCGACGACGTGTTGGATATCATACGGGTAAAATGTTATAAAGATTATCCTGATCTGATTATTTCCGGAAGTTACTCTCCTCCCTTCCGACCATTGTCAGCTTCGGAAGAAAGAGAAGTGATTAATCACATTAACAGATCTAACGCAGGAATTGTATTTGTAGCACTTGGTTGCCCTAAACAAGAAAAATGGATGGCCGCTATGAAAGGTAAAATAAATGCTGTAATGATTGGTTTGGGTGGTGCATTTCCCGTTTTTGCCGGAACGCAATCCCGGGCACCAAGATGGATGCAACGTTATAGCCTGGAATGGTTGTACAGATTAAGTCAGGAACCAGGCAGATTATGGAAAAGGTATTTTGTTACAAATAGCTTATTCTTATTATTGTTTGCAAAAGAATTTGTATCAGTCAAATTCTTAAAAAGGTCATAAAAGTAAAATGATCCGATTGTCTGATTCTCTCCTAAAATACTTACTGATAACCTCTTCTGTTATCATGACAGGAGTTATATTTTATTTTAGCTGGGTACCTGATCCAAACATCGGAAATCTGGTTATTTTGCATGGCCATTGGTTTTCAGACTGGATTAATGAGTATGGAAATCTTCGAACAGCCATTCCTTTTTTCGTCTTTGCCTTTTTTTTTGAATTTCTCTATCCCTGGAATTCTTTAAAAAGCCGGATTATCTTAATCGTTGTTTCATTGCTCATTGTCTTTATTGCAGAGACAGGTCAGCTTCTTTTACCAAAACGTCATTTTGATTTGATGGATATTGTCTTTGGGTTATCCGGAACAGCTCTTGGATTACTTACCGGAATCTTAATAAAATCACTTTTGCGTCCATCAGCAAGGCACTTCGGTTAGATCAGTCGTTGGTAATTTATATTAATTATTCTATATATCACATTTTGAAAATATCTAATTTTAGAGCTCAACAATTAGATTATTATCAGATTAAAACATAATTATAAAAAGTATAAAAAATCAATGCAAAATAAATTCTACAAAATATTTATAAATTAAATAATTTAAAGAACTAGTATAATTTTTCAAAGTTTTTATTTATATAAAATTCTGATTATCAGTAGATTATCCATTAATGGCAGTTTTATATTTTGGTTTTTATTCAATTTATTTCGTAAACTTGTTGTAGAAATTATTCTACCCTCTTAAATACTAACTTTATGAACCAAACTTCTTGACATCTACCTGCTCTTACCTGCTTATTTAGTTTTTCACTTTAACTAATTACATAATTTTATAGAAATAACTTTACTCAACGTTACCTGAAAATTCACTTACTCAACGTTATTTATGAAAAATCGCTATTCAGGCCTTCTGCCGAAGGTTCACCTGTGGACTGATGTGGTGTTATTAAATGTATCCTTTCTCCTAGCTTTCTTTGTCCGGTTTGATGCATTTTCCGATGTCCCGGATAACCGTTACATTAACCTTTTGCTGGTTGGCAATCTTATATGGGTTTTATCTACATACATCTTTAAAACCTACCAGTTTAATCGTTTATCGTATAGCATTACACGTCAGTCTTTAAACGTTATAAAAGCCAGTGCGGTACATGCTGCTTGTATGCTCGCCTATTTATATTTCACCAAACAGGGGGAAGAATATTCAAGACAGCAGTTCCTTTACACGTACAGCATTTTAGCAGTCAGTGCTATATCAGCAAGGATTTTCATGATGTATTCTATCCAGCTTTACAGACAGGCAGGATATAATTTCAGGACTTATGCCATTGTCGGAAAAGGAGAACTGGCAGGATTAATTGATGGCTTTTACAACGAACGCAAAGAACTTGGCTATAAAAAATGCGGAACCTTTGAAGTTCGCAACCATGGTAACGAGCTGGAACGTTTGGAAGGATTTCTGGAAAAAGAACAACCTGACTATATTTATTGTTGCCTGTCGGACATGGATGATACGATGGTAAAAGGTGTGATCCACATGGCACAACGTCAAAAAACACAGGTGCGGCTGGTACCGGACTTCCGTGGATTTATGACCAATATGGCTACAATTGAATACCACGATATGTATCCTGTTATTCAGGTAAGCACCAAACCGTTCTCAAGTATGGAGGAAGCGACTGTCAAACGAGTTTTTGACCTGACCTTCTCTACTATTGCCATGATACTGGGTGCGCCGTTATTTCTTCTTTTAATGGGTGTGGTTGCAATTTCTTCTCCCGGCCCGGTTTTCTTTTTACAGGAACGCTCAGGCAGATGGGGTAAATTATTTAAAGTAATGAAGTTCCGTACCATGTATGTAGACGCTGAAAAATTTGGCCTGCAGCATTCCCAGGGAGACCATGACCCGCGTATTACGCCAATAGGAAGAATTTTACGCCGCACACGTCTGGACGAACTTCCACAATTTTTCAATGTATTCAAAGGTGATATGTCTATCGTTGGTCCACGGCCACTTTATAAATATGATGTGGATATGCTGATGCAGGAAGCACCACATGAGTTTCGAAAGTTACTGACCCTTAAACCAGGCATTACTTCTATTGGACAAATCAAAGTAGGATATGCCTCTACCGTAGCTGAAAATGTACAGCGCCTGCGTTACGATCTTCAATACCTCCGCCGATACAGTATGTTAACCGACGTATCCCTAATCTTCCAAACTGTCCAGGTAATGGTCCTGGGCCGAGGCAGATAATTAACCCGAACAATCTTACCCTATACATTTCTAATACGAATTAATGCAAAAACAATTATTAACAACTTAAAAATGAAAGTAATGAAAAGGAAAACATTTTCTCTCTTGGTATATGGGCTGGTTCTCATGCTGGTGATGTACAACTGTAAGAAAAAGGACGAGGATCCTCTTACTCCTGATGCAGGAAAATTAGAGGAGCTATCTAAAATTACGATGGCACCGGTGGTTTTGGTAAAACCTGCTGTTGTTGCCTCAACTGAAGGTAAAGTTGACGTTTCTGCTAAAGCTACTGCATTGAATGCTGATCTTGCGAGTATTGCTACTACCGGCGTATTACCTGCCAGTGCAGTAACGGCTTCGGCAGAAGTAACGAAAGCATTATCACCTGCTGATATTACAGTTATGTCTTCTCTTACACCTGCTGCACTGGCTGCAATCGCTAAAGGCGGTGCACTTCCTGCTGATGTAAAAGCGGTAATGACCAAGGCTGCTGCTGATGCTGCATTATCTGCTTATTTCCCAAAAGTTACTTACCCGACTGTGGGAGGTAAAGAAGTAAAAGGACGTATTGGAGGAACTGCAATCCCGGAAGCTGTTGAAGCTACTGAAGGAACATTGGTAAGTGATGAATGTATTGCAGCGGCAGAAGCGGCTTTTCAAGCTAAAAAAGCGACATTAGATGCGGCACGTTTAACAGCACTTATTCCAGTGACTGCTCAATATGCAGCAGACATTGCACCGATTGCAGCAGCGCAATCTGCCTGTAACTCTCCTATTGCAGCTAATTATGATGCACAACGTGCTTCATATTTGACAGTGTATAACACAGGAGATGCACTTTTACAAACATTAGGTGCAAGTGGTGTGCCGATGAGAATTTCACTTTTAATGCAGTATTTAGCATTGGTTGAGGCAACTTATGCTTCACAATCTGCTGCTGTAAAAGCATGTTCTGATATCGCAGCAGCTCAAACTGCTAATGCTAACACTGCCCGTGATAGTAATGCTGCGGCAGTTGAAGCATCTTATGCTACAGCTATTGCGGCTGCCAAAGTTGCCCAAGCTGCTGTAGTTGCTTCTTGCCACAATCAGGGAGGTGGTCTTTAAGACATTTAGAAATAGCACAATTGGGAGGGGGAGTATTTTACTCTCCTTCCTTTTCTTGTTTGCAGTCAGTCAATCGTTTGCTCAGGTAAACTTGTCTGGAAAACCAGGCTTGATCTATACACCAAGTGCAGTTGCAACGGAGGATGGATTTTTTCGATTGGGTTATAATTATAATCCAATCAAATATGCTTTGAGAGGAGGCGGCTTAAATCCGGAAAGAATTTTATATGCCAATGTAACTATTCTTAAGCGATTGGAAGTAAATGTTAGTCTATTACAAAAAATTGATACTAAAATTCATAATGTAAAAGAAGGAATTGGAGACAGACAACTTGACCTTCGCTATTTAATTCTAGAAGAAAAGAAAAATCGCCCTTCTCTTGCAGTAGTTATGACCACTCCATTCACTATTGATGGAGCAATGTTAACACATGTACTGGTTGCCACTAAAAACTTTCGGGTGAATGAGTATTTTAAACTGGAAGTAAGTGCAGGATATGGAAGTCCTTATTATTTATTCCGGGATGTAGATAACATAAGTAATTCAAGTTTTCTTTCCGGTTTCAAATGGCAAAAGAAGAGCGAAGACCGTTTTAAGAGTCATTATTTAGTTGGTGCTTTTGGTGGAGCTGTGCTGCATTTCTGCGAATGGGGAGGTATTATGGCCGAATATGATTCTGAGCATATTAATGTCGGAGCTTACGCTACATTATTTAAGACATGGACTGTTCAGGCTGGCTTGCTCAATGGAGATCAGGTTACTGTGGGTACATCATTTGCCTTTTCCTTATTAAAACCTTCAAGACGTTTAAAACAACAAAATGATGAAGTCAAAAAATAACTTTCTTGTTTTGTTTATAATTTTATTTTCTGTGTCGTTTGTTATGGCACAAGAGAAAAAAGCAAAATACACCCCGGAAAAACTCAGGCAAAATTTTGAGAATATAAAAGAGCTGGACGGAAAAATATTTTATGAATTGCGTCTGTTCCGTAACCCGTTCATTGGTCTGTATGAGATCAGGAAAGTGACGGGAGATACGACAAAAAATAGATTTGTTCCCTTATTTCAGGGAATGCCTGTCGGTAAGTATCA
>Ga0247739_10000143_pt1 | contig 23965 bp, 16 predicted proteins | sample UWRJL058202B2_FD_180943 | JGI IMG/M metagenome (GOLD analysis project Ga0247739, IMG submission 180943) | Plant litter microbial communities from Arlington Agricultural Research Station in Wisconsin, United States - UWRJ-L058-202B-2 | ecosystem: Environmental > Terrestrial > Plant litter >...
GTCGGAAGTTACTTGCCTTGTGCTTGCACGGCTCAAGAAACCAGCAATCGGATAATCATTGCTTGGGTTGGTGGGTGTCCAATAATTTGTTTTGATGGTGTTTCTCAAGCCATCTTGAACGTTTGTATAAGCTGCAAATGGTTGGTGTACCTGACTAACAAGCAATCCGCCGAAACGAGCATACATCACAAAAGATAAATCAAAATGTTTATAAGTGAAACGGTTGGTCAATCCACCTTGAATTTTCGCTTGGCCGCTTCCAAGCACCTTACGATCGTTATTGGCATCCAATTTCCCATCGCCGTTTACATCTTCCAGTTTAATGTCGCCGGGTTGGTTGCCGAATTTTGCAGCTTCAGCAGCTTCGTTCAACTGCCAGATACCGATTTTGTTATAATCATAAATTACACTCAACGGCTGGCCTAAAAACAACTGGCTGGCGATGTTTGGTTTGAACCCGTCGGTCAATTTCAACAATTTGTTCCTATTCGCAAAAAGATTCAAATCGGTTGACCATGAGAAATCTTTGTTTTTTACGTTGATGGTACTCAATGAAAACTCGATACCCTTGTTTTCCATTTCACCAAGATTGAGCGTATAACCACCATTTACACCAGAACTAACTGGCAAAACAAGGTCATACAAAATCTTGTTGGTATGAGAATTATAATACTCTACCGAGCCAGTTAGGCGACTATGAAAGAAGCTGAAATCCAACCCTACGTTTACAGTTTTAGTATATTCCCAATCTAGATTAGAGTTAGGCAATTTTACTAAATTATAGCCGGTAACAATGGTAGATGGGCCGTAGTTGTAACGGATGGTTCCACCAGGCACAGATGGGGAAGAATAGCCATTATAGTTATACGGAGAAATCAAACCTTGTGATTGGTAAGGTTGTACCGACTGGTTGGAAACCTGGCCCACACCTACCCTTAATTTCAAATTATCAAGCGCCTTGATGTTCTTCATAAACTGTTCTTGGCCGATATTCCATCCGAAAGAAGCTGCCGGATATTCGTGGTACTTGTTTCCTGGAGCAAGTTTTGAAGAACCATCGACACGTCCTGTCAATGTTAATAAATATTTATCGTTAAATGCATAATTAACCCGCAACATATAAGATTCTAATGCGAAAGAAGTTTCTGACCCACTAACGGTAGGTTTCAAATTGTTGGATGCACTTGCTTGGCCCAAGTTATAAAACTGGATAAAATCTTCGTCTATCGAATCCTTACTTACAGAAGTATTGTGACTATGATCTTCTTGATAACTATATAATCCAGTTACAGAAAATTTATGCTTGCCAATTGTTTTATCATAGGTAAGCACGTTTTCCAGCGTGTAACCATAACCTTCGGAATTATTCACGCTTGCAGTGTTCCCTTTTCTGGCCCTGAAATAACTAGGTGATAATGCCTTGTCTGAACTTTGGAATTGATCGTTCTCTTGTTGACGATAGTCCAAACCTACATTCAGGCGATATTTCAAACCGGGGATAATTTGGTATTCCGCATACAAGCTGTTGAAAGAACGAAGACGCCTGATTCTATCTACCCATTGCCCGCTATTGTTCTTAAGAAACACAGGATTGTATTGGCCAACCCGATCGGTTGTATTTCCTGTAGGCGATAAAACAGGCTTTCCGGCAGAATCGTACGGCGTCATCAATGGGCTCAAAGTGATGATAGGAAACATCGCGTTATTGAATTGCGCACCATTGGTAATGTTAAGGCTGTTCATGGTGTTCAAGCCTATTTTCAATTTTTTACCAACTTTTGTATCTATTGTGGCACGTAGTGAATAACGGCCAAAGTCCTGTCCAGGCAACACGGTGGTTTCCCTGTAATATCCTCCACCCAAAGAATATGTACTGCCACTTGTTGTACCCCCAGAAACAGTCAGGTTATTATCCGTTACCATACCCTTTTGGTACATTACGTCCTGCCAATCCGTTGAAACACCCTTGGCCCGATTAGCAGTTTCTTCTGCTAAATAAGGATTGATATTGGTTAGGTCCCTCATGGCAATATATTCCTGAGCATTCAATACATGATAACTATTCCGTACTGAAACCTGTCCCACATATCCATTATATGAAAGTTTTGATTCACCTGGTTTTCCTTTTTTGGTAGTAATAAGTATCACCCCATTCGAACCCCTTGAACCGTATACCGCCGTGGCAGATGCGTCTTTGAGAACATCGATAGAAGCCACATCATCTGGGTTGATATCGTTCAGATTGCCGCCCTCGAAAGGAATGCCGTCCAAGATAATCAATGGGTCGTTATTACCCGCTAGCGACCGTTCGCCACGTATACGGATAACCGCACCAGCGCCGGGTCTTGTTCCTGTTTTTTGTATTTCCAAACCTGCTGCCCTTCCTTGCAAGGCGCTTTGGAGGTTGGCCACCGGCACCTCACGCAGGGCTTGTTCCCCCACAGAAACGACCGACCCCGTAACGTCTTTTTTACGCTGTGTACCATACCCTACCACCACCACTTGATCCAAGTTGTTAGCGGCAATTTTCAATTGAATCGTTAGCTCATTTTCGTTCGTAACTTTTACTTCCTTAGATTCTAGACCTGTACCCGAGATTACAAGCGTTGCGTTCCTAGCTACATCAATGGTAAATGTTCCATCGAGGCCAGAGGTAGTACCCTTTGAACTTCCCTTGACGGTGATAGATGCACCTGCTACAGGTTGTCCGTCTTCACCGCTCACACGTCCCTTGATTTTCAGGTTGGTTGGCTGCGCAATCAACGCCACGCACCATCCGAACATCATTAGGATCCATAAAGAAAAGGGTAGCATTTTTAGCCGATACCGTTGCTGGGTATGGCTTGCAGTTGGTGGTAGTGCCCACTTTTTCATAAAGCTGTTTTGGTTTTTAATTTAAAATAAAATTTAAACCGGATCATTAGAGGAACTGATCCGCAATCGAATATTTGAACAGTATTAATAAAATCATTTCATATCAATCGTTGTCTCGATGCTTTTGGCTGCGCCCAAATCCAAACTACGCTGGCTAGGCAGCGAACCTGCCACAGAAATCTTGTATGCCCCAGGCACGATATTCATTTCGCCCTTGTCATTGGCAATTTCAAAAGCTTGGGTTGGCAAGGTAAATGTGAGCGTTCGGGATGCACCTGCCTTGAGGCTGATACGTTTAAAAGATTTCAAGGAATAGATGGGTGCCAAAGCATCGGCGTTCTGTGCGGATACATATACTTGTACCACTTCATCGGCATCCACCCTTCCTGTGTTTTTAACTTGCACGCTAACTTGAGTGCTTTGTCCTTTTTTTAGCTGCTTCGCAGATGTACTAATATTAGAATAAACAAAAGATGTATAACTTAACCCGAACCCAAAAGGATACAAAGGCTCCTTTTTCATATAGCGGTAAGTGCGGCCTTGCATGCTGTAATCTTCATAACCAGGCAATTGATCCAAAGATTTTGGAAAGGTGACAGGCAACTTACCTGAAGGGGATATTTTACCGAAAAGCACATCGGCCAAGGCATTTCCCCCTTCTTCACCAGGGTACCAAACCAATAAAACAGCATCGGCAATCTCATGTATTTCAGCCAAATTCATAGGGCTGCCACCGGTAATAACGGCAATAACGGGCTTATCGTTGTTCTTCTTGATTTTACGCAGAAATTCTATCTGGTTCTTTGGCAAGTTGTAATCTAGACGGTCGCCGAAAGATGGCGAAGCAATAGACTCTCCCTCCTCCCCTTCCAACAAACCAGAAATGCCCAATACTACGATGGTGGCATCGGTACTTTTGGCTTCGTCTGTAGTCCAGTCAATGGGGTTAATATTTTCTCGATCCAATAAGGTTCCAGGCCTATACTCCATTTGGCTACCCGGTTTAAGTGCCGAAGAGATGCCTTCTACAAAGGTTACCAAGTTGTTGTTGACACCAAAATAATTACCCAATAGCACGTCCACATTAGCAGCATTGGGTCCGGTTAAAAAATATTTCCGAAGGTCGTTGCGCAAAGGCAATACGCCATTGTTCTTCAGCATGACAATGGATTTTTGAGCGACCGTCCGAGCCAAGGCACGATGGGCGGCGCTATTGATTTCAGTGGCCGGAATCCTGTCGTAAGGACTGCTGCCAACGGGATCCATCAAACCTAATTTCATTTTGGTACGAAGCAAGATAGTGAGCATGCTGTCCAAGCGGCTTTCGGTTACCAGGCCGTCTTTAACGGCCTTCGCTAATCCATCTCCAAATTCGCTGCCGCAGTTAAGGCTTACTCCTTTATTTACGGCCAAGGCCGATGCTTCAGCCGCGGTCTTCACAACTTTATGTCCCTCGTAAAAATCAGTTACAGCCCAGCAATCGGTTACGATATGTCCTTTAAAATTCCACTGTTTGCGCAGTACATCCTGCAATAAATAGGTATTGCCACAACACGGCTCATCATTGGTGCGATTGTAAGCACACATCACCGCTTCAACCTTAGCATCTACTAAAGAATGAAATGCAGGTAAATAAGTTTCCCAAAGATCACGATCAGTAGGTTTTGCATTGAATTCGTGGCGCAAGCGTTCTGGCCCGCTATGTACAGCATAGTGCTTTGCACAGGCCGCAACTTTAAGGTATTTTGGGTCGTTACCTTGAAGACCCTTTACGAAAGCTACACCCATACGACTGGTTAAATATGGATCCTCGCCGTAGGTTTCTTGTCCCCTACCCCAGCGTGGATCCCGAAAGATATTGATGTTGGGCGTCCAAAAACTAAGGCCACCGTATTTCATGTGATAACCCTTGGCGGTGGCTGCATTGTACATAGCCCTTGCCTCAGTAGAAACCACGGTGGATTCCGCATTAGCGAGGCTATCATCAAAAGTGGCAGCTAAACCTATTGCTTGGGGAAAAACGGTAGCCACGCCACTGCGGCCAACACCGTGTAAGGCTTCGTTCCACCAATTATATGCGGGGATGCCAAGGCGAGGTATCGCAGGACTATTATATACCATCTGTCCTACTTTTTCATCTAATGTTAGCTGTGAAATAAAGTCTTTGATACGTGTCTCAACTGGTTTGGAAATATCAAAATAAACTGGGTGTTTCTGTGCATCGACGGAATTGGATAAACAAAACGAAAAGCATCCCATTAATAGAACCTTACATTTTCTCATATAGCAATTAATTAGCAACCGGTAAAGCAGTTTATTTAGACTCCTCGGAAAGTATAGTAATTAACTTTCGTTAACACAAATATATAGAGGAATCTCACAAATGCAACCGATTGCAAAAAAAATTTTTTCTAAAAGAATAAGTAGCTAGAATTCATTTTGAAAGATGATATTGATATACATGGAAATAGGGTTTATTAGGTCGCACAGCATGTAACTCTAACTTTCCCAATTTGAAAGTGCGGTCAAAAAATCTTTAGGCAAGAAAAGCCGCAAACAGTACACTAAACGCACGCACTGCCTTGATATGCTCTTATATGCAGAACAAGGCAAATTTGACCAATAATCATGCAATCGATTGTATTTACGGCCGATTGCAAAAGCATATTGCAAAAATTTTTAAAAATCTTAGACAACGTTTGCGGGAATCAACGCTTACTGCTCAAATTCTGCGTGCTAGTTCGCCACCTCAATGTCTCTTGGTGTATTACCTAGATAACTTATAAACAAGTTGTTGGCTTTTCGATGCTATTTATCGGCTTAGTTTTGCTGCATGAAAAACGTGTATTTCATCAGTGGCTTAGGCGCAACCAAACGCTCGTTCCAATTCTTGGATCTTTCTTTTTGCAATCCGGTTTTTATCGATTGGATTCCTGCGCAAAAAAAAGAAACACTGGTATCCTACGCCATGCGTTTAAAAGCATTGATACCGGAAGAAAATCCGACCATTGTTGGCTTATCGTTTGGTGGCATGTTGGCATCCGAAATGGCCAAGGTGGATCCTTTAGCCAAGGTGATTATTATTAGTAGCAATAAGACTAGCGACGAATTTCCTGCTTATTTGAGGATTGGTAACTATTTGCCGCTGTACCGAATGATTCCAGAAACTTTACTAAAAAAGTCAAAGCACCTTTTTCAATGGATGCTGGGTGCGGAAGGCAAAGAACAAAAAGCGGTTCAACTGCAGATATTGGCTGAAAGCGATATTAAGTTTACCAACGATGCTATTGATATGATTCTTAAGTGGAAAAATAATGTCGTAGCACCGAATATTATCCATATCCATGGTACCGCTGATAAGTTATTGCCCTATAAAAAGGTGCAGGCTCATTATACAGTTCCTAAGGGCACACACTTAATGATCATGAACAAAGGTTTGGAGATAAGCAATATATTAAAATCTATTATTTAATATGGTATCACAAAAGCAAAATCTACACATAAAAAAGCAGCCAATCAGGGCTGCCAAATATTATTGATGCAACTAACTTTTCAACTTGAAATTGAAAACGATGGTTCCTAAAGATTCGGAATCGCCTGCATTGAATTTAAGTCCACGAGCTTTACGGATAGCAATAGCCTTCATGCCGCTATTACTGGTTGTAGATCCACGAGGCTGAAAAACGGCGCTCGTTACGTTACCACTTTCGTCTATCTGGATATCTACAGCAATCTTTGCATTTTCATTGAAGTCATCTTCGAAGCTTGGCAGTTTGGTAATTTTCCGACCGCTTAAGCCTTTTGTGATTGCTACACCGCTATTACCCGTTCCGCCATTGCCTTTATAACTATCACTATTGATATTGCCATTTGGTTTGCCTTGGTCGCCATTGCCACCGGCAATCCCTTGATTTTTTACATTATTGAAACCATCTTGATTATTGCCACCGGGGCCTTTTCCGCCCGCATACTGTCCCATTTGTGCTTTGGGCTTTGGTTGTGGTGGTGCAGGCGTTGCTTTTATTTCTATTGGCTTTTTTACAGGCGGATTTTTATTCGGCTTAATTACAACCTTTGGTTTTTCAACTGGTTTCACAATGGCAGGTTCTTTATCCTCCGGGTCAGGCTCTTCCGTACTTTCGTCGGCAACAGGCTGGGCCGCTGGTGGCGTTGCTGCTTCTTGGGTGGATTGTTCTGGAGCCGGTTCGCCAGGCACGGTAGGTGCTACATCGCCCATACCAAAATCACTGTTTCCCAAGTTCACTTCCACGCCCATGTCCACAGGCGGTTCTATCACTTTAGGAACCGTCCAACTTACGAAAATGAACAATAGCAATAAACAGCCCGTTACAACGAGGGTATAAATTGCTGCTTTCCTATTTTTTTCTTGTTCAAAATGATTTGCCACGGCGGATATGTATAAATTGTTTTGCATTTCAAAATTAAGGTTTGTGCTGCTATAACGATCTTAACAGCGGCCTGATTGCATAAATTGTGTTAATCAGTTTATCCGGATCAAGATATATAGGCTGATTTTGCCAAATGTTTGTGTTGGTTGGTAAACATTTTGTAGAAGCATAGCTATCCAAACTTTTGGTAGATAACTGTTGGTATAAGTTTCATGAGTTTTGCAATAAGCCACCAGCGACGAGAAATATATGCTCGTCTCTTTTTGCGATCGATCGCTTGAATAATTTGTGTGGCAGCTTTATCTACGGGCACTTCCCAAAACGTTTTGTTAGCCTTAGCCATCTTCGTTTTCACGAACCCAGGTTGTATATCAGTTACTTCTATATTCCATTTGTTTCGTTTCGATTTGATCCAAATACCTTCAAGATAAATACTCATAAATGCCTTGGAAGCACTGTAAGCCGGCGCCAAGGAATTACCTCTGTTGGATGCGATGGATGATATGCCTACTACATGTCCACTTCCTTGATTCATAAAAAAATTATATGCATAATTTGTAAGTTCCACAAATCCATTTACGTTGGTATCGGTCGTAATTTTATCCCAGTTCCAATCTAGCAAATCTGTAGGATCGCCAATGCCCGCACAATAAATGAAGATATCCATACCGCCAGTTGTAACAATCAAGCTTTTCAAATGGTCTACTCTATCGCTAGCTGTTACATCAAAGCATGCAGTAAAGGTATTTTTTGCGCTTGCAGCGAAACTTTCAAGTAATGTTTGTCGCCTTCCACTAATGGCCACAGCATATCCTTTTTGCAAGAATTTATCAGCCAAGGCACGACCTATGCCGGATGTTGCGCCTATTATTATCACCTTTTTCATATACGGTTTTGGTAATGCTTGAAATACATGGCGGCTACAATAAAAATGCACATCATAGAAACTATAGCGCACCCTATATCAGTGTGGATTGATAAAGCATAACTAGCTTAGTCATATGTACCAGCAACCATCTATCTAGTAATCCATCAAATCGTCCAAAGCCATTTGAAGTTCATTTTTTGCATGATTATCGCCAGCCTTTTTTGCAGCGGCCACTCCTTTTTCATACACCTTAATAGCTTCTTGGCTTTCGTTGGCCCTTTCTAACAGCCTGCCCAAATGATAATAACTACCTACATAATCCGGCTCCTTTTCAAGAATGTTCTCAAAGAGCTTTTTAGCCTCCGCATCTTGCTCCAATTTCACATATTCCAAAGCCAATGCATGTTGAAGAAAACTATCATCGGGCTGTTTCAACAAAAATTCTTTTAGTTTTTCTATTCTGTCTGTCATATAAAATAATTTCTCAAAAAATGTTATAGCCTATTGGATTATCCACCTAAATTTGCAAATAGTTGTTTATGCAACTATTTTATGTTTCTTGTCAAAAAATACGATTCCAAGATTTAGTTTACATCACTAAAAACATTTTACCGCTATATGAAAATACTAGTATGCGTAAGCAAAACGCCTGATACCACGGCAAAAATAGCCTTCACGGACAACAACTCGAAGTTTGCCGAGGCGGGTGTTCAATTTATTATCAATCCTTACGATGAATGGTACGCTTTGGTGCGGGCCTTGGAATTGAAAGAAGCCGGAATGGCCACTTCGGTTAGTCTTATCACCGTTGCTACGGCCGATGCCGACGCCATCATTCGCAAGGCGCTTGCTATTGGGGGCGATGATGCTATCCGGATCAACAGCGACAATCACGATAGTTTTTTTATTGCCAGCCAAATTGCGGCAGCGGCTAAAGACGGTGGCTATGATCTGGTATTGACCGGAAAAGAAACCATTGATTATAACGGTAGCAGCATTGGCGGTATGGTGGCAGAATTGATGGATGTGCCATATATAAGCTTAGCGACGAAACTAGATTTGAATAACGGAACAGCAACTGTAATCCGTGAAATAGAAGGTGGCGAAGAAACCAATGAAGTTAGCTTGCCTTGCGTCATCAGTTGCCAAAAGGGCATGGCCGAGCAGCGCATCCCGAACATGAAAGGTATTATGGGAGCTCGCACAAAACCATTAACCGTAAAAGAGCCTATTTCTGTTGAAACGTTGACACATATAGTAAGTTTCGATTTGCCACCGGCAAAAAGTGGTGTAAAACTAGTTTCAGCCGACAACCCTGAAGAACTGGTTCGTTTGCTTCATGAAGAAGCGAAAGTGTTTTAAGTAAGGTAAATGTTGAAGGTGTTAAGATATCAAATTCCAGCCTTCTCTCTGCTTGCTTACATACGTACGTTTTCAAGATTCCGGTTCAGTCTCAATACTTAATACTTCATACTAAATATTATTATCATGGTTCTCATATTCGCGGATCAATCCGAAGGTCAAATAAAAAAAGCTTCACACGAAGCAATCAGTTACGGGGCTAAAATAGCTGAACAATTAGGTACTACTGCAGAAGCGATCGTACTTGGTACTGTGGCCAATGACGAATTAACCGCTCTAGGTAAATACGGCGCAACCAAAGTGCACCATATAGCCGATACCAGCCTTGATCAATTTGATGCACAGGTTTTTACAAAAGTTATTGGCGATCTGGCCACCACGGCTGGTTTCAAAATCATTGTTTTCAGCAATGGGATCACGGGCAAATCGGTTGCGCCACGCTTAAGTGTACGTTTAAAGGCAGGTTTGGTTTCCGGCGCTATCGCATTACCCGATACCAGCAATGGTTTTGTAGTTAAAAAAAGTGTTTTTAGCGGAAAAGCTTTTGCAAATGTTTCTATTGATACCGAGGTGAAAATAATCTCGTTAAATCAAAATTCTTATCCGGTAAGCGAAGCGGGCGGAAGTGCCGAGGTTATTGCGAATCAAATAAGCGTGGAGCCTTCAAAAGTTAAGATTACCAATACCAATAAAGTAGTGGGTGAAGTACCATTAAGTGAGGCAGAATTGGTGGTAAGTGGTGGACGTGGATTGAAAGGGCCAGAAAACTGGGCATTGGTTACAGATTTGGCCACCGCTCTAGGAGCCGCAACTGCCTGTAGTCGCCCTGTGGCGGATGCACATTGGCGTCCGCACCATGAGCACGTAGGGCAAACGGGCGGATCTGTGGCACCAAATCTTTATTTTGCAATTGGCATCAGCGGCGCCATCCAGCATTTGGCAGGTGTTAATCGTAGTAAAGTAATTGTAGTGATCAACAAAGACCCCGAAGCGCCATTTTTTAAAGCAGCCGACTATGGAATTGTTGGCGATGCATTTGAAGTGGTTCCAAAAATTACCGCTGCCATCAAGAAATTGAAAGGCATCGCTTAACGAATGTAACTTTTGTAAAAGGAGCCGTGGCTTTGGTCACGGCTTCTTTGTGCATTGAAATGTATTTGATTGATTGTTTATTACAAAATCGGGGCGAGATGAGCGCTGAAGTTGCAGAAATATGCGTCCGCATTCATTTGTTTTTTTGATTCAACCATTTCGTTCCATTTCCTGTTTTTTTGATTTATCTATTTACTCTATTTTCGCAGACAGGTATGAAAAAGATCGAACTCGAAATAGTGGCGCTGTCACATAGCATTACGCAAACACATTCTTACGCGGTAGTATTGGGCGAAGTGAATGGTGTACGTCGCCTGCCCATTGTAATTGGTGGCTTTGAAGCACAGGCAATAGCCGTGGCACTGGAACGGATGCAACCCAGCCGTCCACTTACGCATGACTTGATGAAGAATTTCATGTTGGCCTTTGAAGTGGATCTTCAAGAAATTATCATCAACGATTTGCAAGAAGGTATATTTTATTCCAAATTGATTTGCTATACAGACGCTGACACAGTTGAAATTGACAGCCGAACTTCGGATGCGCTGGCGCTGGCGGTACGCTTTGGTTGCCCCATCTACACGTATGAACACATCTTGGAAAATGCGGGTATCATGATGGAAGATGCACCTGGCAAAAAGAAAAAAGGTCTTAACGATCCTGAACCTTTGCCATCTGGAAACGACGATTACAAAGCGATGAGCGTAGAAGAATTGGAGAATCTGTTGGGCGAAGTTGTTGATCAAGAAGACTATATCAAGGCCATTGCGATCCGTAATGAAATACAGAAACGGAAAAAATAGCTTTTTCCATTTGTTTCCTTTCATTCACTTTTCTTGGTCCAGTTATCCATTCTGTATCGCAATGGTAAGCCTATCTCGCTAACATGATTGTTTTTCCGAATTGTAAAATAAATCTTGGATTAAACATCTTGCGAAAGCGGGATGATGGTTTTCATGATTTAGAAACTGTTTTCTACCCCATTCTTAAACTGAAAGATGCCTTAGAAATACAGGGTCAGGACAAAACCAGAGAAGAAACCAATCATTTACTGCCTGTAGATTTTAAACTGCATGGCATTACAGTGGATGGGCCTATATCTCAAAATTTGTGCGTAAAGGCTTACGACTTATTGAAAAGCGACTTTCCTACTTTAGCGGAGGTGCATATGCATCTTCTCAAATCAATTCCTATGGGTGCTGGTTTAGGCGGAGGCTCGGCTGATGGCGCTTTTACCTTGCGATTGCTCAATGAAAAATTTCATTTAAAACTTACAACGGAACAGTTACTAGATTATGCCTTGCGTTTAGGCAGCGATTGCCCGTTTTTCATTATCAACAAACCTTGTTTTGCTTGGGGCCGTGGCGAAATGATGCAACCGCTACAACTGGATTTAAACGGCTATTGGATCGTATTGATTAACCCGGGCATCCACATTAACACAGGTTGGGCCTTCGGCAATATAAAACCAAAAACGCCTACCCAAAGTTTAAGGGACTTGATTAAAAATCCAATAGAGACCTGGAAAGAAACAATCTTCAATGATTTTGAACAACCAGTGATGGAAACGCATCCCTTAATTGGAACCATAAAAACTGCTTTGTATAAACAAGGTGCCGTTTATGCATCAATGAGCGGTAGTGGCAGCACGGTTTTTGGCATTTTTAAGTTAGATACCATGCCGAAAGAAAAACTGTTTCCAAACTTTTTAGAATTGCATCTGGCATTATAAGCTTAAAACCTTGGACAGTGCACTGAATTTTTAGTGCTGTTGTATCTATCAAAGAAAGAGACATGGGTAATCGATAGTTCGAAACCACCCCTTCCCATGCTTGCTGTTTTCAATAAAGAAGTGTTGATATCGTAGGATAAAGCAACGGCAAAAGGTTTATAATCCAATTTAAGTACAGGTATCATAGCATCCTTCCAACGGAGCAAGCCACCTACACTGATTTCGTATTGCGAATTCTCTAAATCATTATCCAAACTCACGGTATACATCAAACCTCCTATAATTTCGGTATAAGAATTTTGTTTGCTATAATCTGCTTGCAAGGTAAAATAGCTCCGTTCGTTCAATGAAAACCGAATGCCGGCGGAGGCTACCCATTTGGGGTCCAATTCTATACCCGGACTTCTATAAAACGAATTTTTAGGACGATGGAAGTGATGATATCCTAAACCGATAAAAAGATTGTTGTTTACATTATCATCATCGCCTAGGCCGGTATTGAAACTGATGCCTGCGCTTCCATCCCAATAACCCAATGAATAATTAATCAAAGTTTCACCCGTGGCCAAAGATGGATTATAACCGGAGCCGTCAAACTGGCTGTTGGTGGTCACTTTTGATCGATCGATGCTTCGGCTAACATAGCCGCCCATAAAGCCCACACTGAGATATCGATTTTTAAGTCCGCTCAAGGATTTGTGGAAATTGATAGCAGGTAATACTTGCAAAGTTTTAAAATCGGTTGTGCCCGCCTTATCATACACAAATTGGCCGCCGATAGTTAGGTAGTCTTCACCCATTCCGATAGGCATTTTGTATTCCCCGTTAAAAGAACCTGTTTGATAGGGCGTGGTGACAGCAGCCCACTGCCGACGAAAAACCGCCTGAAAACGCAGGTCTCCATTGAAGATACCAGCTAGTGACGGGTTCCGTAACAAGGGTGCCTCAAAAAATTGAGAAAAGTGAATATCCTGTGATCTAGTTTCGCTAAACGCAAGTAGACAGCAGGTTATCAGCCACAAATAATAGTGGCGCTTGCACGATTTCAATCTTGTTTTTTCCATTACAATAACATTCATGGATTCTTTTAGTTATTACTGCATCATCAATCACACAGCACATTATCAACATTTTTTTAAGACTTAAACAGGTTTCATTAGCCATAAGCTACTTCCGGAGAATACACCTTATAACCAGAAAAACAATGGATCGAGTGTGTTATTCAAAATAATCTCTACTATGAAAATATTCTATTTCAATAGGGTTACATTGCCTTTTAAGCTAAACAGCTGATTGTTATCGCAAATTACTTCGATGGTATACACGTATACATCCGGTGTAAGCTCTACGTTTTTAAAAGTACCGTTCCAACCTGCGCTAACATCATTGGCCTGAAAATTCATCTTTTCATACATTAATTCGCCCCACCTATTGTAAATCCGCATAGACCTGATGCCATAAATCCCTCTTCCCCTTGGGTAAAAAACATCATTTGCCCCATCTTTATTTGGAGAGAAAGTGTTGGGGACGAATAAGTTATCCGTATTACATAATACATGGATGGTAACCCGATCTTCAGCTAAACAACTTCCTGCATTGGATACTTGCAAGGTATAAGTTACGTCATTTTTAGGGGTCGCCACAGGGTTAGGGCAATCTGCACAGCTGAGTCCAGCAGGCGGAGTCCATCTCCAGCGAATCACATCTTTTGACGAGACAGAGTGCAACTGAACAGAATTACCTACAATCAGATTGATCTTCGTTTCCAAAATATCCACCTTTGGTATAGGATAAACTTGCAGGTGCACGTAACCAGTATCGAAGAAACAATTCAATGTGTCGTAGCCCACAATACGGTAGGTGATACTAGAATCTGGTTTGGACACAGGATTAGAAATAATCGTGTTATCTAAGTAAGTAGCTGGGCTCCAGAGATATCTTTCTGCACCAAAAGCACCCAGCCTAATAGAGCGGCCTACACAAATCGTGTCTCCTGGATTCACTTTCATCACAAAAGGCTGTTTCACTTTTACAAGAACCGTATCTATTGCCTTGCAGCCGTTTGTGTCGGTACCTTCTACCCTGTACAAAGTATTGATGTTGGGAGCCGCTAAAGGATTATAACAATTTAAACAACTTAACGACGGCTGTGCCAGCCAGGAATAAGAGAATGCTCCCGAAGCGTTGAGACTGTATGATTGTCCTAAACAAATGTATTTTCCTGGCCCAGCATCAACAATGGGTAACGGAAATGCAGTCACAGCTTGATAGTTGGTATCTGCGCAGCCAGAACTATTTGTTCCAATTAAAGAAATATTGTAAGTACCTGGCACTGAATATACCTGACTAGGTGGGCTTTTAAGATTGGACGTTTGGTTGTTTCCGAAATTCCAACTGTATCGAACTACAGACGTATCCGGATTCAAAAGCACTGCATTGAAGGTCACCGTTGTAGGAACGCATCCTGAGTTTGCGCCCACTAAATCCACCAGCGGTCCTGCAACTATCTTGATGGGTGTTTTTAACGTATCCCTACTTACACAGCCTGTAACTGTTGTTGCCTGAAAAGTTACTGTATAAATGCCGGTATTGCCATATCTATGGGTAGGATTATGTTGTGTTGAAGTGAAGCCATCCCCAAAATCCCAAAAATAACTTTGGATGATGTCATTGGTTCGGGTAGAATCGAAAAACGACACTGAAGCAGAATCGCACAGGGTATATTTTGGCAAGCCCTTAATGAAACTTCTGATGCCCTTGACTTTTATACTATCTATACCGAGCACTGGCAGTTTGCAGCCCAATGAATCTTCAAGAATGATTTTCGGCAAAAAAGTCCCGAGCCGCACGTAGGTATGTGTTGTGGAAGGATCTTGACCAAAGTCTGTTACGCCGTCATTATAATCCCAAGTATAAAAATAAGTGTTTTGTGCAGTGCTCACGAATGAGACCTGCAAGGGGGTGCACCCTAAAATTGGATTGTAGACAAATGTACCAGAAGGACCTAAAATCTTTATGTGCTTGGTGATGGTATCCTTGCAGCCTCCATTTCCCGTAACATACAACTTAACATTAAATACACCTGAAAAAGTATACGTGTGAGAAGGGTTAAGCAAAGTAGAAGTATTACCGTCGCCAAAATCCCAAACAACAGACAAAGCGTTGATTGATTGGTTCGTAAAGGAGACAAACAATGGTGGACAGGATGTAAATGAATCGCTCATGGCGAACCTTGCATTCGCATCAAAAATCTTTATATACCCTGGTTTTATTACCGTGTCGGTACAACCTATAGAATTTTTAGCAATCAACTTTATGGTGTACACATTTTCTTGGGTATAAGTGTGTACCGGATTGGGGCCGGTACCTGTGGCTCCATCTCCAAAATCCCACTGAAAATCAATTGCATCATAAGCCGTTGCCAAAAACTGGATAGGCGTATTCTTGCATTTTATGGTGTCGCTTGTCTTTACCTCGGCCACGAATTTTATGACATTCACATTGGCTGGCTTTACAATAGTATCACTGCAGCCTGTGGCATCTACTACCACCAATTTTATGTCAAATAGGCCGGGCTTGTTGTATGTGTGTGTAAAAGGCGGGGCGGAAAACGTTTTGATCGCAGTGCTGTCTCCAAAATCCCAAATCCACTGCACAATATCATGTATGTTGTCCGACTTAGAAGAATCTGCAAACCACACGAGAGAATTAATGCAAACCTTTTGAAATGGCCCAATATCAGCTTTCGGCCCAAATTCACTGACAGATACAGGCTTGTAGATAGAATCTGGACAATTATTAAAATCTGTTATTCGAAGCATGACATTATAAATGCCCGTGGAATCGTATCGATGGTTTATTCGAGCAATGCCAGAATCCAATTTGTTTGACCCGTCCCCAAAATCCCAATAATAATTTTTTATGTTCCAAGTGGAGTCCGCAAAAAACGACTTGACAGTTGATTTGCAGCCAATGCTATCGGCTAATTTGAAGCCGGCTTTTTCGTTGAGCACCATGATAGTCTTTGTAGCTTCGTGCCTGCAAAAGCTATCCCGGACTTCTTGCCTTACAACATACCTGCCTGTATCCGCATACAAGTGAATGGGGCTCGGAAGATTGCTGGTATCGCCATCGCCAAACCAATAAGTCCAGAAAAGGGCGCCAACGGACCGATCTTTGAAGTAATGCAGTTTTTGGTCGGAGCAATCGACAGAATCCAAAAATCCAGCTACTGGCGGCCTAATATAAATATATTTTTGTTTAATGATAGTATCTGCGCAACCGCTTCTAATGGCGATAAACTTTACGGTAAAAAAGCCGGTATCATTATAATTGTAATTCGGGTTTTGTTGTATGGAGGTGCCGCCGTCACCAAAATCCCAAAACCAATGATCGGGTGCATTTGCTGAGGTATCGGTGAACTTTATCAAGTCCATGGCACAAGCATTTCTTGGAGTTGCCGTAAACATGGCCGTCGGTTTAAGTCCTACTTTCACGCCTTTGTTATAAACGATGCTATCTGTGCATCCGTTAGCAGTCGTTATTTTCAATTTAATCACATACGTACCTTCTATCGTATAGGTACGTACTGGGTTTGGAAGGTTTGAAAACACCCCATTTCCCAAATCCCATTCGTAAGAAACAATCGGATTTACACTTTGTATGGTTGGCGTAAAATTGACGGTGTAGGGCACACATGCTTGCACATCCAAGGGATCAATGCTTACAATTTTCGGAGGGGCAATTACTACAAAACCAGGTTTTTTGACCGTATCAGTACAGCCACTTGCATTTTTTACAATTAGCGTAACCGTGAAACTGCCGGGCTTGGTATAGGTATGGCTCGGATTGGTTTGGGAACTGGTGTCGCCATCTCCAAAATACCACCTAACAATAGTTCCATTAACCGTGGTATTAGTGAAACTAGCAGTGAGTGGAGCGATGCAGGCATACAAATTAGTCCCAGTAAAGTCTCCCACTGGTTTCTGCAAAACAGTTATATTTTTGATAACCGAGTCTTTGCACAAACCAAACTCAGACACTAATTTAATAGTGTAAACGCCCGGTGTGGCATAACTTTTTACCGGATTGGTACTTGTGTCGGTTGTGCCATCGCCAAAATCCCAATGACAGCTTGTGAGCGCCGCAAATGGAACGGACACATTTTGAAAATTAAATGATCGACCAACGCAAACTTCATCAGGCCTATTAAAATTTGCTTTTACTATGCCGACGGTAATGATGTTTGATTTTACGATTGTATTGGTACACCCAAAACCGTTTGTTATTGTGAGTGTGATTGGAAAATTACCCGACTGATTATACGTGTGTACCGGGTTTGCTAAGGTTGACGTGTTTCCATCGCCAAAATTCCAGAAATAATTAGTTATGTTTACCCCTACAGAGGTATTGGTAAATGTTACGCTAGCCGGTACTACGCAGGCCACAGGTTCTGTATTGGTAAAATCTGCAATCAGCCCATCGTTTACCTTTATAAGGTTAGGCTTCGTAAGTGTTTTGGTGCAACCGCTATTATTAGTAACCGTTAACGAAATGTTGAACAATCCAGCATTGATATATGTATGACATGGCGTTTGCAAATTGCTGATATTTCCATCTCCAAAGTCCCATTGCCAAGCCGTTATGGTATTTCCAGCACCAGGGTTGCTCATGTCGGTAAAACAAACATTAAGGGGAAAACAACCTGTTTTAATGTTAGCGTCAAATAATGGTTCAGGATTGGGGTGAACTGTAATAAAGGACGTTTTTACAACCTTGCTACTATCGGCGCCTTTGTAAATAGTTAGTGTAACAGAATAAGTACCAGGATTAAAATAGGTACCTGAAGGGTTTTGTAAGGTAGAAGTTGTGTTGTTACCAAGATCCCAGCTCCAAGAAGTAGCGCCACCGGTGGATATATCTGTAAATAGCACGCGGATAGGTGCACAACCTGAAGTAGGTGTAGCAGTAAAATTGGCCTGTAACTGCGCAAAAGATGTTAATCCGCTACCGAGAAGCAACAGGAACAAAAGCGTTATTCTTACAAAACTTTTCTCGGATGTCATAGATATTTTAGAGAGATTGCTGGTTTTATTGGATATGGGCCTAGGTGGATATACACCTATAATACTTGGTGAAGCAAGGAAAGGTTTGTTATACGATATATGTGCAAGACAGTTATTTAATCCTCAGTGCTAATTTCCGTTCTACTCCGTTAACAAATTGGTTCATTTTTGGTCCTTGAGAATCTTGATAATAAATAGACCAAGAACCGTTTAACCTTGCTAACGGATTACCGACCTTAAAGTTAGCATACAGCAATTTTGTATTTACATCAGCAGTCCAATCTCCTACCGTTGATGTATTGGCAAGTGTGGCAGCAACTGTATAGTCGCTTCTAAATTTAAAAATATAACCGTCAAATTCTGAAGTGAAAACATTGGCTCCATCGGTATATTGAGCTACATACCAATCATTTGTAGTCATGGCATCCATTAAAGCATCTTTTTTCGCTTGTTCAATCTGCTTTTTACAGGCAAAACATGAGATACATAAAAGGGATAACACCAGAACCCTTAACAATTGACGTTTTTCCATCGTTTAATTTAGTAAGGCTGTAAGTTAAGACGTTTGTAACAATCTAACTCTTGCCTAATGTCAAAAATTTGAACCGTAAATATTCAACAAAAGTATTACTGTTTAATCCGTTTCCGCAAACATCCTTGCACAATTCCTCTGATTCCATTAAACGTCCAATTTTGTGAACTTTTTCTCGTAGCCAGTCTAACGTAGTAGCCATTGTGACTTCGGTAACTTTCATGTCTCCTCCCTCTGCCGTGTTAAGCGTCTCAAATAATTGAACGGCATACAAACTTCCCAAACTATAGGTAGGAAAATATCCAAAACTTCCATGGCTCCAATGAATATCCTGCAAGCAGCCGTGTTTATCGTCTGGCACATCTACACCTAGGTATTGCTTATACAAACTGCTCCATAATTCTGGAATTTCCTTAGTTAGCAAATCTCCTGCCATTAATCGTTTTTCAATTTCATATCTAATCATTACATGAAAATGATAGGTCATTTCATCGGCTTCGGTACGGATAAGCGAGGGCTGCACTTTATTGATGGAGTTGTATAACTGCACAGCATCTACTCCTTTCATTTGTTCCGGGAAATGCTTAACTATAATAGGTAGTAGCCATTCGCAAAAAGACAGACTTCTGCCGATACAATTCTCCCAAAATCTACTTTGGCTCTCGTGCACACTTAAAGAACAAGCTTCTCCCAAGGGTAAACCGTATTGGCTGGTAGGCAATCCTTGCTCATACCATGCATGCCCGAGTTCATGCAAGGTGCTCCAAGTCATATAGCCTAAATTTTGTTCGTTGATGCGGGTGGTAATTCGTACATCTTGCGCACTAAAACTGGTTGTAAAGGGATGCTCACTTAAATCTTGCCTGCCTGCGCCAAAATCGAAACCCATCTTGGCCAATAAATCAGTACAAAATATCCATTGTTTATCTTTCGGAAAAAATTGCTCTAGAGGGTCAACTACAACCGTTTGCTTTTCAATTACTTCATCGAGCAATGATTTTAGCGGCGGCAACAGTTTACCAAAAATTTCATCCAGCCATTGCACATTGCTTCCCTTTTCGTAATCATTTAGCAAGGCATCGTACGGATGTTTTTCGTAACCGAGATAAGCTGCTTCCTGTTTTTTCAACACAACCAATTTTGCAAGTTCAGGCTCAAATACTGCAAATGAATTTTGGCTCCTCGCCGCTACCCAAGCATGATAGCTCTTGGTAATTTGTTCGCTTAGGCTACGCACAAAAGGTGCAGGTAACTTCGCACTTTTCTTAAAGTCGTATAGCGAAAGGTCGACGTTTCTTTTTTCTGGATAAGCCAAATCTGTGCGACCAGAAAGCTCTTCCAGCAAAGAACCAAAAATTGGTGCCGTAAACATCTCATGCGCCATTTCACCGAGGGTAGCTAATTGTTGACCTCTAAAATCGGCCCCTTTGTTGGGCAAATATGTTTCTTGATCCCATTGTAAAACGGCATTGGCGTAACGGATATCCGCTACCCTATTCATCTTTGCTACGTATTCTTGGTAGAGATTTTCGGTGGATTGCTGACTATACATAATCTGGTAAAAATAACACTCCTTACTAATTGACGAAGCTATTTGCATTCATCTTCAAGATTTTGTTCAATAGTGTCCTCAAAGACCTATACATCGCGATGTTGGTTTCTTGTTGTAAACGATGTTCAGTATTAAATTCTGTGGGGTGATAAACGAATTATTTTTAATAAAATCTCAAAGCGATTCAGTTGTTTTGCTACATGCTTATCCAACATATTATACAGGAGCTGGAGAACATGGCCCCGCCCATGTATCAAGAGAGTTACGACAATGCGGGATTGATAACTGGAAACAAAAGTTGGGATTGCACGGGCGTGCTTTGTAGCCTGGATTGTACAGAAGAAATTATACAAGAGGCTACTCAAAAAAAATGCAACCTGATCGTGTCACATCATCCCATTGTTTTTAGCGGACTAAAACGACTAAATGGCAATACCTATGTGGAAAGAGCCGTAATAGCGGCTATTAAAAACAACATTGCCATTTACGCCATCCACACCAACCTCGATAATGTAGCTCATGGTGTAAGTAACCGAATGGCAGACAAATTGGGACTACTTGAAAAAAGAATCCTTGCACCAAAGCAGGGCATCATTTACAAATTATATACTTACGCTCCGCTTGATGTAGCCGAAAAAGTGAGAGATGCTTTGTTCGCTGCAGGTGCAGGCAAAATCGGGTTATATGAAGAATGCAGTTTTGAAACCCAAGGTATGGGCAGCTTTAAGCCGATTGCAGGAGCTAATCCATTTTCGGGAAGCATTGGTAAACGAAAAACGACATCAGAAGTAAAAATCGAAGTCATTTTTCCTCCATACCTGCAACCCAACATATTGAAAGCATTGTTTCAAGCGCATCCATACGAAACGGTGGCTTACGAAATCATCAAACTAGAAAATCAACATCAAGAAGTAGGTAGTGGCATGATAGGCAGATTGCCGAAAACCCTAGATGAGCTTTCGTTCCTGCAAATGCTAAAAGAAACTTTTGGTTTGCCATCGATCCGTCACACCCCACTTTTAAATAGACCGATACGAACTGTAGCTTTATGTGGTGGCGCTGGGAGTTTTTTAACCAAGGCAGCAATTGCCGCTGGCGCAGATGGATATATTACTGCAGATGTAAAATACCATGAGTTTTTTGATGCCGACAAACGACTTCTTTTGGCCGATATTGGTCACTACGAAAGCGAACAATACACCATAGCGCTTTTAGCAGAATTTTTACAGAATAAATTCCATACTTTTGCCGTCCTTAAAACTGAGGTAAATACCAATCCCGTTGGCTATTTCAGTTAAAGGATCAAGGTTTAAAGTTTAAGATTTAGCAACATTTTGATATTTTCTTCATGAAAATGAATCTTTTACCACGCAACTTTGAACATTGAACATCAAAAAAAATCAAATAAAACATGGCTACAGTTAAAGATTTTTCGGTTGAAGAAAAACTGACCGAATTGGTGCACCTGCAAAAAACGGAAAGCAAAATGGATCAAATCCATGTCCTAAAAGGTGAACTTCCTATTGAAGTGGCAGATCTTGAGGATGAAATTACTGGCCTTACTAGCCGCCTTACAAGAGTTGAAGAAGAAGTGAATGGTATCAACGAATTCATTGAGCAAAAAAGGAACTCTATCAAAGAAAGCGAAGAGCTTCTAAAAAAATACGAAAAACAAAGCGAGAACGTAAAGAATAGCCGCGAATTCGAAGCCATTAACAAGGAGATAGAAATGCAACAGCTCGAGATTAAATTGAGCGAAAAGCATATCAAGGACGCCATGGAAGAAATAGGCGAAAAAGCGGTTAGGTTGGAACGTGCCAAAAAAGATATTGCTGTAAAAGACAATGTTTTGAATGGTAAAAAAGACGAACTGAGCAAAATCGTTGCTGAAACTGAAAAAGAGGAAAAACATTACCAAGAGTTGGCGCAACAAGCTCGTGCAAAAGTAGAACCACGTTTGTTGATCAGTTATGATCGCATTCGCAAAAGCTACCGCAATGGATTAGCAGTGGTACCTGTAGAAAGGGAAGCTTGCGGTGGTTGCTTTAATGCAGTTCCGCCACAACGCCAAAGTGAAATCCGCCTTCGTAAAAAAGTAATCGTTTGCGAAAACTGCGGTCGCATCTTGGTAGACAATGACCTGAACGATGCAGTTGTAATCAACTAATATAATAATTCAAATTTTTAAAAAGGCTGGACAAAAAGTATCGCTACTTGTTGTCCAGCCTTTTTGCATAACCGTCTCTTGCAAAATCACATGTATATTTATTTCATCGCATTTGTGTAATTCGTGAGATTCGTGGCTACATCCATCTGCGACGAATCTCTCGCATTGCACGAATTATGTAAGGCTGCATTTAGTATCGACAATTTCAACAAATTAAACTATGCTTTCCGCTATCCCTTATTCCGTCGTTGTACCAGTTCTTTTCCTCAGCCTGCCTTTTTATTTTATTTCAAAAAGCATTGAGCAAAAGATACAACCACGAACCAGCGGTAAGCGTTTCTTGCTTTGGGTACTAGCTATTTTAAGTGCCGCATTCCTTTATTTTTTTGTACTCATCGGCTTTTACGTAAAGTTTATTCATCCTAGGCTATTCCACAATTAGTATTATTTTTAGCCGGTCGTTTACAACGCATCAAATTAACTCATTAACAACCGATCATTAACCATGAGCAACAATTTATTACAAGGAAAAAGAGGCATTATTTCTGGCGCATTGGATGCCAACTCTATAGCTTGGAAAGTAGCAGAAAAAGCCCACGAACAAGGTGCAATATTTGTATTGACCAATGCTCCCATTGCAATGCGTATGGGCGAAATAAAAAAATTGGCCGAAAGCACTAACTCGCAAATTATACCAGCAGATGCCACTAGCGTGGAAGACCTAACAAAACTCTTCACTGAATCGCAAGAAATATTGGGCGGAAAAATCGACTTCGTTCTACATTCTATAGGCATGAGTGTAAACATTCGCAAGAATATTCCTTACACGGAATCCAACTACGATTATTTTGCCAAGGGCATTGACGTGTCTGCTATGTCGCTGCATAAAATGTTGGCTGTGGCAATGAAGTTGGATGCCATTGCCGAATGGGGTAGTGTAGTTGCGCTTACCTATATGGCCGCACAACGTACCTATCCTTTCTATACAGACATGGCCGACATCAAGGCTATGTTGGAGTCTATTGCTCGCAGCTTTGGTTACCATTACGGATTATCCAAAAAAGTGCGTATCAACACCGTTTCTCAATCACCTACTAAAACTACTGCCGGGACAGGGATCAAGGGTTTTGGAGATTTTTACGATTTTGCAAACGCCATTGCGCCATTGGGTAACGCTACCGCTGAAGATTGCGCCAACTATTGTGTAACATTGTTCAGCGACCTTACTCGGATGGTAACCATGCAGAATCTTTTTCATGATGGTGGTTATTCTTCAACTGGGGTTAGCAATGAAGTGATGACCAAACTGGGC
>Ga0247739_10000144_pt1 | contig 23950 bp, 19 predicted proteins | sample UWRJL058202B2_FD_180943 | JGI IMG/M metagenome (GOLD analysis project Ga0247739, IMG submission 180943) | Plant litter microbial communities from Arlington Agricultural Research Station in Wisconsin, United States - UWRJ-L058-202B-2 | ecosystem: Environmental > Terrestrial > Plant litter >...
CCTGCCGCTAGCGTTCATCCTGAGCCAGGATCAAACTCTCCATTGTAAATTTTCTTGTGGTCTCTCTTCCGTAAAAAAGGACCGAATCTTCTTAAACGAGTTTTTCTTACTCTTCTAGTTTATCTCATCATGTCAAAGAACAGAGCCAATCAGACTTTCTTACTCTCTTTCCGTTTCCGCCGTCTGCGATTGGGATTGCAAAGGTAGAAAAAATTATTGTCGATGCAAATTGTTGGCAAAGAAAATGTGAAAATTCATGAAAGTTCTTTAAGTATTAAAAATATTCAATACAATTATCCTATTTATCCTCCAAAAGGAATGGATATTTGTAGTTTTCAGGCGACACAAGTGTTTCCTTAATTACCCTTGGTGATACCCAACGAAGAAGATTTAAAACAGATCCTGCTTTATCATTTGTGCCGGAAGCACGTGCACCACCAAATGGCTGCTGCCCTACAACCGCACCAGTGGGCTTATCATTAATATAAAAATTACCTGCTGCGTTTACTAGATGCTGTGTTGCATATTGAATAGCATACCGATCCTGTGCAAATACGGCCCCGGTTAAAGCATAAGGAGATGTAGAGTCTATTATCGGTATGATTTCTTCGAACTGATCCTCTTCATATATATAAATAGTAAGGACGGGACCAAATATTTCTTCACAAAGCGTTACATAATCACTTTTAAAGGCACGAATGATTGTAGGTTGTATGAAATACCCTTTACTTTTATCTACTTCTCCTCCCGTAATAATTTCAGCATCACCATTGCTGCTTTTTACATTATCTATATAAGTGGCAATTTTATCAAATGATTTTTCATCTATCACAGCATTAATAAAATTAGAAAAATCTTCTACTCCACCCATTTTTATCTCGGCCAGATCATCCAGCATATACTGTTTTACTTCTTCCCATAAATTAGATGGAATGTATGCACGTGATGCTGCGGAGCATTTTTGTCCCTGATATTCAAATGAACCTCTTATTAATCCAGTGGCCAATGCCTTTGCATTAGCAGACTTGTGCGCTAAAATAAAGTCTTTACCTCCTGTTTCTCCAACTATCCTCGGGAATGTTTTATAGTTTGATATGTTTTCACCAATTGTCTTCCATATAGTTTGAAATACTTTAGTACTCCCTGTAAAATGAATTCCGGCAAAATCGGGATGACTAAATACCACATCACCGGCAATAGGTCCGTCAGCCAGGATCATGTTTATAACGCCGTCTGGTAAACCTGCTTTCTTAAACACTTTCATAATAACATTTGCAGCATATACCTGAGTAAATGCAGGCTTCCACACTACTACATTACCCATTAATGCAGGAGCTGCTGGCAAATTACCCGCAATAGCAGTAAAATTAAACGGCGTAATGGCAAATACAAATCCCTCCAAAGCGCGGTATTCCATACGGTTCCATACTCCATCAGATGATTCCGGCTGTTGTTTATAAATATCTGTCATAAAATTCACATTCAATCTGAGGAAATCTATAAACTCACATGCCGAATCAATTTCTGCCTGGTAAGCATTTTTTGATTGCCCTAGCATTGTTGCAGCATTTATTTCTGCTCTGTATGGACCAGCTATTAAATCAGCAGCTTTAAGAAATATAGCAGCTCTTTGCTCCCAATTCATCTCTGACCATTCTTTTCTGGCTTCTAATGCTGCTATTATAGCATTCCTGACATCATCTTTATTACCCTCATGAAAATACCCTAAAATATGCTGATGATCATGTGGAGGAGCTATTTCACGACGATTCTGTGAATAGACTTCTTCTTTACCTATGTATTGTGGAATTTCTATACTTTTTGAGCGGGCATCATTAAGCGCATTTTTTAATAAGTCTCTCTCAGATGTTCCGGGAGCATAAGATTTTACCAGCTCATTTTTTATAGCCGGAACATTGAAAATACCTTTTGACATATTCTTATTAGTTAAATTAAAATGTGTTTGCTCTTGAAAGCATATTATCGCTCACATACTCTCAAAAGCGATACTGTGATCAACCTGAATGTTCATTTATTGATCTGAATAGCTATAAAAATAACAAAATATCTATGCAAGAATGTTCAAAATCCTGAATGTTCTTTAGACTGATCTATTTGTACTTTCCTTAAATACAATTCTAATATATCTCATACATAGGTATTTTAACTAAATTCGCAAGATTATTATGTGATCCAATTTTATATCAAATGATATTTTACAGTACTAAAACTAAAGATCTTAAAGCTTCCCTGGAAAAAGCTGTCTTTCAAAGTCTGCCTCCGGATAACGGACTATACATGCCGGAATATATTCCACAGCTATCTCCCGATTTTCTTAATTCAATCGAGACTAAATCTTTTAAAGAGATTGCTGCCGAAGTGGCTTATACATTATTGTCTGATGATATCTCTCGAAAAGATATTGAAAAGATGATTGAAAATGCGTATGATTTTGAAGCTCCTATTGTACAAATCACACCGGATGATTATGTCCTTGAACTTTTTCATGGTCCTTCAATGGCTTTTAAAGACTTTGGAGCAAGATTTATGGCTGCACTTATGTCTTATTTTCTTATTCGGTCTGAAAAAGAAATACGGATTCTTGTGGCCACATCAGGAGATACCGGCGGCGCAGTTGCGCAAGGTTTTTACAAAGTTCCGGGAATATCCGTTACGATTCTTTATCCAGGTGGCAAGGTAAGTGAAATTCAGGAAAAGCAACTTACCACTCTTGGTCATAATATTACGGCTATCGAAGTTGATGGGACATTTGATGATTGTCAAAAATTGGTAAAAGAAGCTTTTCTTGATGAAGAGCTTAGTTCAAAATTTAATCTTTCATCTGCAAATTCCATTAATATAGCCCGGCTCATTCCACAGTCTTTTTATTTTTTCTCTGCTTACGCACAGCTCAAGAAATTAAATAAGCCATTGGTTTTTTCTATACCAAGTGGAAACTTTGGTAATTTAAGTGCCGGACTTTTAGCATATCGCATGGGATTACCTGTTCAGCAGTTCCTGGCATCAACCAATCTCAACAATTCTGTTCCCCGTTATCTTGACAGCAGTTCATTCGAACCTCTTCCTTCTGTTGAAACAATTTCAAATGCAATGGATGTTGGGAATCCAAGTAACTTTGTAAGGCTGATCCGTTTTTTCAATGATGACTGGAATTTAGTCCGCGAGAAAATTTCAGGATACTTTTTTAATAATGAGCAGACACAAGAAACGATGCGGGAAATTTATGCAAATGCTAATTATGTAGTTTGTCCTCATACAGCAGTTGCATTTCGCGGACTTCAGGAATACCGCAATAAAACTGGAGGAAATTTTACCGGTGTATTTCTTTCAACAGCTCATCCTGCAAAATTTATTGACTTAGTAGAAGAAACTCTTGGTAAATCGGTTGATATACCGGAAAGACTCAAATTATTACTTTCTATTGAAAAAGTATCTATTAAAATGAAGCCATCATTTATAGAATTTAAGTCATTGTTAATGAATGATTTAACACAAAAAATTTAAAATTTTCGACCTCTGAGAATTCAATAGAATTAATTAATTGAACTGGTACTCGAAATAATTAATTCTGACAAAGAAAAAAGAAGCCAAAAATGGCTTCTTTTTTCTTTGTCATCTGTATTTTTAATTTACTACATCTCCGCGTAATAATCTGAAACGTTTTCTGGAGTCAGCGACAAAAATACTTCCGGGATATTTTTCCATGAGTTCCTGAAATAATTTCATTGCCTCATCTTTATCATTAAATTTTTCCTGGTAAAGTTTTGCCGTAGCGTATAAGGCATCATCACCCAGAATATCTACACTATATTTTTCTGTCAATAATTTTAGAGTAGCCAATGCTTGTCTATTGCTGTCCAGTTTCATATAAGTCTGAGCTGTCAGCCAAAGAATCTCATCTGATAAACTATGGTTCTGATACTTTTGAGAAAGATGCTTCAAGGTATCTATAGCTTCAAATTTTTTATTTTGGAAAAGTAAAAGCTCTGCGTTAGAATATTCCTTCATTGCAGTTTCTGAACTATCTAATCCAGTATTATCCATTATTAATAAACCAAGGTCATTTGCATCATTAGCGATTTCCCGCGAAGTAGCTTTTTTGAGGATGTCCAATACAGCTTTGGCCAACACAAAGTCCCCTTTATAATAATGCAGCTTAGCGTTACGAAGCTTAGCTTCATAACCCAAAAGATCATCCTTCTCTGACTTCTCTACTTGTGAATAAACCAATGTTGCTTCCCAAGGCTCTCCTTTTAATAAATAAATATCACCAAGATCAAGTTTACATTTATCTACAAAATTCTTTTCCTGCTTGCCAGCTTCAATTGCAGTCTCTAATATTTCAATGGCTTTTTTAAAGTCATCCATATAAAATGCATTCAATATGGCCATATTACGAAGCGCCTCAATAGTTCTGACATTAACTCCCAGCTCATCTACCAGCTGCTGGTATTGTCCAAGGAGCTTTTCAACTTCACTGCGCTTTATTGGATATGTATTCTTTACTTGTTCTTCTCGTGAAAAAATGGCCATACGACGTGAAACCGCATACAACTGTCCCTTTGGATATTCTTTAACTAAATAATCAAATATAGTTCCTGCATTACTGTAGTCCAGATTTTGTAAGGCCAGCATACCAAGGTTATAAAGCCTGGTTCCATTATGTTTAAATCTTTTATCTAAGGAACGTTCCTGAATAAAGGCTTTATAAAAATCCTTCTTTTGTATTTGATACCAAATCAGGAGCTCATTGTAAAAACCTTCATTCGGAAATTTTTGAATCTTATCATATAATACCTTTTCAAGCAGCAGCTGCTCTTTTTCATCCTTCGTAAAATCCTGAAGCATATTTTGCACTACTTCAATATTCTGATAGCGGGTTCCATATGATAACAGCTCATCAATCATTTTTTCAGGCTGATTCAAATCGCGGTAAACACTTGCTAGTTCTAACTGAAATAAATCAGTACGTTTTGCACCTTCCCTGGCTGCTAGCAATATATTTTTTGCCCATTCAGGCTGATTGATTAGCCTATATTCATCCGACAAGTCGCGTTTAAGATCAATTCTGCCACCAGATGAAACAATTACCTGTTCATTCTTTTTAGCTGCTTCCTGAACCTTTCCCTGTGCATTTAATAAAGTCGCCCAGTTCAGGTAATACCATGCAGCATTAACGTCATCATTCTTAATTTGTTTTTTAAAAAACTGCTCTCCTTCTCCCCAGGTTTTTGTTTTAACTATACAGGATGTATAATTTTTTAATGAAGCTTTATCAAAGCTATTTTTTAATAATCCGGTATAATAGGTCAGGGCTTTGATGCAGTCATTATTTTTAAAATATTCCTCAGCCATTTCTTTTTCACTCTGCGCATGCGCCGCCGCCCCGGAAAGAAAAATAATTATCGTAATCAGCTTACAAACCTTTTTCATAATAGATAAAAAAATTTATTTGTTTTATTTATTACCTTCTTTAGCTCTGTGGATATGTTAATAAAAAGGTTACCCACTTAAGATTAACATACTTATCCACAAATTGTGGATAAGTATGTGGGTTTATCCACTGAAGTTATTTTTTCTATCCACATATAATATCCTGATACACAATGTAAGAAATTAATTATTGACATTAAAATGTTGGTAACTAATATATGTTGGAGCTAAAACTTATCCACATTATCTACAGTGTATTAACGCGGTGTTAACTCAATTTTAGATAAGAGTTGTACACTTTAGATTCACTACAAGGAATCTATCCACATAAATGTGCAGTTATACACACAATTGTTAACAAATTTTTGGGGTTTATAAACAGAATTTTTGAGATATCAACATAGTTATCCACACTAAGTGTATAACAAATATTGGTTATTCCATTTTTGGAATGGTTATGTTGACATCATTCAACTCAAAATTGCTTTTGATAAGCATTTTGTTAGGCAGATAAATAATAGGTTCCGGCTGAAGGTTTTCATCAATCTGACCAGTATCCCATCGCTTATTTCTATTTGTATCCACAATGAGCCTTAAAAAATAATTTCCTTGAGGAATCTGATTAAATGTATATGGTGTTGAATAAAATGATTTGAACACCTTATATTGTTCGTCTACCAGCTCTACAATAAAGTGCGTGGAGGTGTCAGCATTAATTACATTCCCATTTAATATCCCGTAATCTTCTTCATTCATCACCGGATGCTTTAGAAATATTTTGGATAACGTATCTCCTTCTACACTGATAATACTTCCTTTTGGTAAATCCCATTTTATACTATCCTTAGCGAATGACTGTGCGTTAATAGTTAATTCATTATGGTATTCATTCCATTGCCATTTTAAATTATTAAGAGTTTCGTGAGTTAAACTATCGGTAATCAGACTTATATTTTTGTCATTAAGCGTTTGAATAGGCTTGCTAAATAATAACCGGTATGTGAAATTTGATGCCAGGGGTTTATTCTGTTCAGGCCTGGAACTTACCGTTAGTTGATCACGCTGCCTATCTTTTCCACGCTGAGGTAAAAAGGCAATTTTTTGATCAAACGTTGTAGATTTTCCAAGAGAATCCGTAACCAATAATTTAATGAAAGTTGAATCCGGATGAGGCTGAACATTAAAGAATTTTATTTGTGTACCATTTTCAGGCAGGTAAGGAAGGGTGTCTTTATTTATAAAAGACACATTAATTTTTTCAACTGCTTTATTAAATACAACAGTATAATTATTGACTTTGGGAATAGTACGCTGAACTTTTAAAAGGGTATTGTCCGAAAGAGCCATGTTAATATTATAGCTTACAGAATCTGAACCTGCATTTACCAGCTTACTTAAAAAACCAATGCGTTCGTCTTTTGCGTTAAATAACATGTTACGATTTTTATCATCAATTGCAATGAGCTTATAACTTTTTGCCTGTACATTCTCAATACTAAAAACCCCGCTGCTATCGGTTCTGGAAAAATAAAAAGGCTTTTGTTTTGAAGCATTAAGGGTATCAGTAAAATTGTAAAGTCCTACCAGTACATCAAGTATTGGTTTGTTGGTTTTAATATCTTTTACAACGCCATAAACCCTACCCGAATCCAAAGAACTTCCAGTACTAAATACCATTTTTAAATTTTTTGCAGGATTACGTTCAGCAAAATCTTTAATAGCATCTCCAAAATTCAATGTGTAAGTGGTACTGTCTTCAAACTTCTTTTTGAAATTTAAAACAACTGACGTTCCATTGAGTTTATAGGAATAAGGATTATCTGCCTCAGGAGTAATAATTAATTTTGAGTTTATATTATCTACGATTACATATTCATCAAAGAAGAGTTCGATCTTGTTCTCTTTGAAATTTAAAGTTTTATTCAATGGAATACTTTCGATTAACTGTGGCGCGATCGAGTCTTTTTTACCACCGGTAGGCGACACAATTTGAGCACAGCGACCAAGTATTACCAGGCAAATAATAGCGAAGAAAATTGTTTTTATCATTACAGATATATGGTAAAAGCCCTCAATACAGAAATAAAGTATTGAGGGCTGGATAAGTGTTATCAGACTCTTTATTTTTTTGTAATTATATATATCAAACTTGATGTATTCATTTCTTCTGTACCGGATGAACGTCCTTTTAAATTAGAAAAAATGCCGGTTTTTAAACTGTCATAAGTGTTAATTCTGGTACTCTTATACTTTGTGCTGAGCATGCTCACATAAAAAGAATCAAACCACATGGGCAGAATTTTTACTAAATCCAAACCATGATTTTCCAGAAGCTTTTTCATTGAAGCTTTTGTGAAATGATAAAGATGCCTGGGTACGTCATAGGCAGCCCAAAATGCTCCATATTTTTCTGCATCAAAAGACTGAGGATTTGGAACAGCTATAATAATTTTCCCATTAGGATTTAAGTGCTCCTTCAACCAGTCAATTGTTTCATTTAACAAATGAACATGTTCCAGCACATGCCAAAGTGTAATAATATCAAATGATTTTCCTTCAAGTTCTTTATCATTTATGCTATCAAAGATGAACTCACTTACTCTTTTAGATGCTACGTTTCTTGCTCCCTGATCCGGTTCAGTTCCTGAAATTATCCAGCCATTTTCTTTACAAGCCTGAATGAAATTACCTGTTCCACATCCTACATCAAGCAGGCTACCTTTTTTATCAGAAAGCTCATTGATCATTTTAATCTTACCTCCAATTGTATAATTCCGTACAGAAGTATACACTTTACTCATCAAAGTTTTTGTTTCATCATGATGCGAAATGTATTCCTCTGACTTGTAATAATCACCAATTTCTTCTGCTGGCGGACGTGGATTTGTAAAGAGAAAATAGCAGGAATTGCATTGCTGTATGGTAAACTGTTTATGTGATACAGTGTAGTCCTCTACATTTAGGTAATTACTAAAACTGGAAGTATTACAAACCGGACAATTTTTAAGTGTTTCTAGCGGCATTTATCTTCCTATAAATAGCATTAATACTGAAATATCAGACTGACTTACGCCACTGATTCTTGAAGCCTGCCCAATAGTAGCAGGACGGGTCCTTTTAAGTTTTTCACGTCCTTCGTAAGATAGTGAGCTAACAACATCATAATTGAAATTATTGATGATATTTAAATCCTCCAGACGGTTCATCTTTTCAACAAGCAACATTTCCTTTTCAATATAACTGTCATATTTCAAATGGATTTCGGCCTGATGAATTGAATCTGTTCCATATTTTTCAAGAAGATCCGCAACCGTTGAACTCGCTTTTGACAGTTGATCCATGGAAATCTGCGGACGTCTCAGGAGTTGTGTCAATGTACTTTTTTCTCTTATTGGTGAAGTCTCGAGTAATTCCAATGCTCCGTTTATTTCCTCAGGAGTTAATTTTGTCAATGAAAACGCTGCAATGATTTCTTCAACTTCGCGCATTTTCTTTCGCACATTAATTACTCTCTCCTCTTTTGCAAGTCCTATTTCAAAACCTTTTTCGGATAGACGAATATCTGCATTGTCCTGGCGAAGCAATGTTCTGTACTCAGCTCTGGAAGTAAACATACGGTATGGTTCTTCTGTACCTTTATTAACCAGATCATCTATCAATACACCAATATATGCTTCTGATCTTTTTAGTATAAAGGGTTCAAGATTGTATACATTTCGGTGCGCGTTAATTCCAGCCATTAATCCCTGGCAAGCAGCTTCTTCATATCCTGTGGTTCCATTAATCTGGCCGGCAAAGAAAAGATTTTTTATTTTATGCGTTTCGAGCGTTTGTTTTAATTGAGTTGGAGGAAAATAATCATATTCAATGGCATAACCTGGCCTGAACATTTTAGCATTTTCAAAACCTGGTATTTTTCGTAACGCAGCATATTGTACATCTTCTGGAAGAGACGTAGAAAATCCATTTACATAAACTTCCACAGTATCCCATCCTTCGGGCTCTACAAAAATCTGATGACGGTCTTTATCAGCAAAGCGATTTATTTTGTCTTCAACTGACGGACAATATCTAGGACCAATGCCTTTAATTCTACCGGAAAACATAGGAGATTTTTCAAACCCGGTACGAAGGATTTCATGAACTTCTGAATTAGTATAGGTTATCCAGCAGCTTCTTTGTTTTGTCAAAGGCTTTGTATCTGAATAAGAAAACTTACTGGGATTTTCATCTCCCGGCTGTTCTTCCATTTTTGAATAATCTAGCGAGCGTCCGTCAACGCGTGGAGGCGTTCCAGTTTTCATACGGCCGGATTCAAAGCCTAATCTTACCAATTGTTCTGTGATACCAGTTGCTGCTTTTTCGCCTGTTCTTCCACCACCAAAGTTTTTTTCACCAATATGGATTAGGCCATTTAAAAATGTACCGTTCGTAAGCACAACAGACTTTGATCTTATTTCAATTCCTAGGCTTGTTTTAACTCCGCATGCTTTTCCTTCTTCTACCAAAATTTCTTTAGCCGTGTCCTGCCAGAAATCAACATTGGTATTATTCTCTAAAATGCTGCGCCATTCTTTAGCAAATAATTCGCGGTCACTCTGGCATCTGGGGCTCCACATGGCAGGGCCTTTGGATAAATTAAGCATCCGGAATTGTATCATTGTTTTATCACTTACAATTCCGGACTGTCCACCAAGTGCATCAATTTCTCGTACAATCTGTCCTTTTGCCACACCGCCCATTGCCGGGTTACACGACATTTGGGCAATGGTGTGCATATTCATTGTTATGAGTAGTACTGAAGAACCCATTGTTGCTGCCGAAGCTGCGGCTTCACAACCGGCATGGCCCGCTCCTACTACAATCACATCATATTCTGGAAACATCATTTTATTTATTCTTGTGAAACTTGTTAAATCACTTTAATTAAAGTGTTCCACGTGGAAATATTAGTTAAAACAATAAAAGACATTCGTCTTCTTTTGCCCGCATCTCGCTTTTTAAATTATCATCAGTATCTTCAAAACCTACCAAATGTAAAAGTCCATGTATAAGAACACGACGTAATTCCATTTCAAAGTCGATTCCTAAGGTTTCTGCATTTTCTTTTACTCTGTCTATACTAACATAAATATCACCTTCAAGTTTCCCTTCTTCTTCACTATTATCAAAAGTTATAATATCTGTATAATAGTCATGGTTCAAATATTGACGGTTAATTTCTAATAGGTAATCATCCGAGCAAAATATGTAAGTAAGTTCACCTATTTCATACCCCTCCGATTTTGAAACATTTTTAATCCATTTTGAAGTCTTTAATGGATGAGGATTTTTAAACGCAACTTCTTCTGAAAAGAATTTAAGCATATTTAATCATAGAATAGTTTTATTCAACTGGTTACATCATTTCAAACCGGTTGAATATAAGGCTTATAGTAAAAATAAATGGCAAAGATACTAAGTATCTAAATATGATTCTTTGCTGATGTTGCTTACTAACAACATCAGCAAAGAAAACAGATCAAAATAACATTTATACTGCCATTAACTTAATTTAACCTAATATAATCAATTGGTTGCCTGATATTTACGGAAATAAGTATCAACTTCACGCTTATAAAAAGGTGAAAAAGTTGGTGGGATTGTACGAAGTAATTCAGTTTGCTTTTCCTTTTCTTTTACATATTTTTCAAATGCAGCTGGTGGCTGACGAGGATTCTGTTTAGCAGCCTGTGCCTTACGCTGTTCGTCTTCATCCTGCTCTTTCATCGCTTTTTCCGATTCTAATAGTCTGGTAGTAATCTCTTGGTTACGTTTAATCAATTCGGGCGTAACCCTTTTATTAACAAGATCAGTTTCCGTCTCGTCCATTTTTTCTGAAATTTCCTGCAATTCTTTACCAAATTGTTTGCCAGCTTCCGTTCCCTTTTGCGAGTCCATCAAGTCCTGAACCATTTTACGAATGGCAGCTTGCTCTGCTGCCATTCGGGCAAGTTTTTCAGAATTATTTCCCTGTCCTTCCTTACCCGAACCCAATTGTTTCATCTGTCCGTTCAGTTTTTCCTGCATCTCTCCCATACCCTTGCCCTGCCCTGGTTTTTCACCCTTTTGTTTCCCTTTCTTCCCTTTTCCGCTACCAGGCATTGCCATCGCCATTTGTTCCTGCATTTGCTTAAAAACGTCACTTAACATAAGAGCCAGGTTATTCATAGAAGTCATGGCAAATTGCTGCTTGGCAGTTGCAACATTTATTTGTCTGTCTTTTATCCCTTTTACGCTTTCATCCATATAGGATTTCATATCGTTTAATTCCCGGGTAATAAAAGATTGGATTTGTACAACACGATTGGCCAGTGCATATAAACTATCCTCAACAACTTTTGCATCATCTTTTAATTTCAACTGTTGCTGGCCTAATTTAATGAATCTCGGATCCTGTAAACTAACTCCGCGGAAATCTTTCATTAATGATTCCTGATCAAACGACAACGTAATCAGATTCTCGAGTATATCTCTTAAAGCATCCAGATCTTCCTTCATCTGTTCCATCTCCGCCGCTTCCATTGCTTCGGACATAGACTCAGACATTTTTTTCATCGCTTTTGCTGCCTTTTTCTGAGCTTGTGAGGCTTTGGAATTTTGTTGTTTGTCAAGTTCCTTCTTACCTTCTTCCATTTGCTCAGTAGCATCTTTTTGCTCTTCCTTTTGCGAATCGACAGGCTGTTCAAGTTCCTTGCTCATTTGTTCTACTTCCTTAGCATCCTCTTTTGCCTTTTCGAATTCTTCCTGTATTTTTTCCTGTTCTTTTTTCAGATCCTCGTTTTTCCCTTTTTTATCTTCTTCGTTTTTAGTCTTATCATTCTCCTGGGATTTATCGGCAAGTTTATCTTCTTTATCTGCAAGCTCATCCAGCTTTTCAGTAAGATTCTCCATTTTTTGTTCAAGTTGCATCTGCTTGAAAAGCTTCATAGTTCTTTCCAGCTCTTTTTCAAGATTATGCTCCTTATTTTTTAATTTTTCCATCATGGAGCTCAACCTCTCACTTTGTTTTTGTTCAAGAAGTTTTTTCAATTCCTGATATAGCTTGTCTGTATCCTTATCCATCAGCTCATTCATCAGCTTTTGAAGCTGGTCAATTTTACTTTGTAATTCCGGACTTTGCTGATTAAACTGTTTTGATTTTTCGTTCTGATTTTGATGTTTTTCCTGTAAAGCCTGAAGCTCTTTAATCAATTCTTCCCGCTTTTTTAATACTTCCTCAATCTGCTTCTGTTCTTTGAAATCGAGTTCTTTATTACTCTTTAATTTATTGTCCAGATTATTTAAATCCTTCTCCAGGCTTTGTGCCTTTTTCATAGCGGACTGAATCTGATTTTCAGTTTCCTGTTCCGACTTTCTGATTTCCGCTTCCATTTGATCTTTGGATGGAACTGTAAACTGAATAGATCTGGAACGGGCACTTTTTGGACCGTTTACACCATCATTGTCCCATACTTGAGCGTAATATTCAATTTTATCACCGGGAGCCAGATGAAGGCTGTCTACATACCATTGAAAGAAAAAACTCTGGGTATTAACCGTTTTATTAAAAGGAACCGGAATGCTTTTTGACTGGGAAGGCGATTTATCATTTTCACGTTTGATAGAATAAAACATTTTCAATTGTGAGAATCCATAGTCATCGCTGATAGAACCGCCTAAAACTAAATAATTATATAAGGTTGTATCCTGAAAATTTTCCAGGTTCATGACAGGTACTTTATCAGGAATGACATTGATATAATAACCAATTTTATCTGAATTGCTGGCTTCTTTATTTTTTAGTAAAACTTGGTACTGGGCCGAACGCTTCACCGATCGCCTTACTTCAAAATGATCACCATCTTTTTCTTTTGCAGGATATAATGCAGAATCGTTTTCAAACCTAATACCAAGCGAATTGGTTGATGATGTATTAAAATTCCATTCGATGGTTGTTCCTTCCGGTACAGACAAGTTTCCTACGTTGCTTAACCCCTCGGCTGGTTTATTCAAATAGGCAGGATAGTGTAGGTTAACATCAAATGAAAGAAGTGCCGGCCGTTCTGTAACTGTTATTTTATAATCATCAGAAACAAACCCGGCTGCATCAAAAGAGAATGCAACTTCACGCTGAATATTCTTGAAAGTATAGGAAAAAATATTACCACCTTCCTGATTAAGCTTAAAACGGGTTCCGTTTTGCACCAGATAAACAGCTTGTGGCAATGCTTCTCCTTTTAATTTTAACTTCAAAGTAAAATCTTCATTTCTAAATGCTTTCAGATTTTTATTTTCTATTAAAAAAGAGAAAGGAGCATAAGTATAGTTTTTCTGAAAATGTATAATACGATCAGAACTGGAAGTGAAAAAAGACGGATTGAAAAGTAATATGACTGCAATTGCTGCAAGTGGATAAATAGCATATTTAATTCGCTTGTTATTCTCATTAAATCGAATGGCATCTGAGAACTTGACAATCAATAACTGACCGGATTTTTGACGTATACTAGCTTCAATCAAATCTGATTGAGTTCCTGTTAAGTTTCTCAGCTGTAAAGTATTAACTAATTTATCACCAATTTCCGGAAAATATTCACCGATTTGTAAGGCTGCATCTTCATCCGAAATCGGTTTTTTTATGCCCGATAAATGAATGATCGGTTGAATAACCCATTGAAAAAATGAAAAAGCAAGAACTGCAAGAAAGCCGAAAAAGAACATTCCCCTAACAGTCGAACTAAATCGTCCAAAGTATTCAAGTGTATTAAAAAACAGATAAACTGTCAATAACAATGCTACTGAAAAGATAAAACCTTTAAGCAACCTGTTTTGATAATATTTCTGACGATATTCCTGAATGCGAAGCAATAGGCCTTCCATTGCCGGATTGAAAGGAGTCATATATATTTTTCGGTAAAATAACGTGATAGCTTAGATAACGTAATGAAGCACAGAAAAAGTACGATTTACCTGCTCCGTTACAAAACGAAGTAAGTTAATGAATTTTTAAATGGGAGTCAATGCAATTGATAAATGCATTGATGAATTATTTGTAGCAGTTACGAAGGTTAAAAGCTTAATAGTAAACCCACAGATGCATAATTAATCCAGTTAAAATTATAAATTTTCTCGACATCTGCTCCTCCTTCTACTACGCGGTAGCCCAGTTTTACACCGGCTCTCGGAACGATTTGATACGAAAGGCCAACAAATATATCTTCTGCCCGGCCAAACTTGGAAGCTAATGCATCACCTTCAACAATTACGGACCAGTGATAAGAAGGTTTGTAAGAAGCGTAAAAATTAACCAGAGGAACAAAGCCCAGATCATCATAATGTGTGTCATTAGATTCATTTTTGAACCTAATATCCGCATCCCTGATTTTGCCTGTCAACCCTGCTCCTGCCCTCCAGCGGGCATTTGCTATAAAATCGTAACGATACGTCAAACGGTAAGAATTGAATTTATAAAAAACCTCAACTGGCTGATCAGCATTAAAAATCAGGTTATTGAAATTAATATTCTGGTTGAAATTACCTTCATATTTTACAGTAAGAGGAGCATATAGAATGGAAATATTATGTCGGTTTGATATCATATAGCCTGCTCTGATCCGATAGAATATCTTTGGTGTAATATCTAATTCCTTAGCTAAATTAACCAAGGTTCCTCCTGTTGCAGGAATACGGACTTTGTTATAATTGGTTCCAAAAACAACTCCACTTTCCAGATCGAGTTTGAATTGTGCCATTGCGACAGTAGAGGAAAATATAAAGATTAAGACTATGATAGATCTAAAATTCATGGCTTTAAATATTTAAAATAAAACTATCTGACGAAAGGCTATTTTAAAAAATTAATGCCAGGATTATTAAAGTAAGAATATTTAAAAATGGCCGATAATTTTATTTAAAACAAATCGCAAAAAAAGAGCAGAACCAATGGCACTGCTCTTCTATTTGCAAATAAAAATTTTATGATTTACACCAGCGAAACCTTCGCCGGTTCATTTTTAACTTCTCTTACAAAATTTTTAATATCATTTTCAAGATCATTACTTTCCTGTAAAACACGAATAAATGCACTTCCAATAATTGCTCCTTCTGCATAAGCCGAAGCTTTTTTGAATGTAACATGATCTTTTATTCCAAAACCGATTAACCTTGGATTTTTAAGATTCATGGCATTTAAGCGATCAAAATAGGATTCCATTCCATCGCTCACACCACTTTTAGAACCTGTAACGCTTGCAGACGAAACAGTATAAATGAAGCCTTCACTGATTTCATCAATCTGTCTGATACGCTTTTCAGAGGTTTGCGGCGTTACCAGGAAAATATTGAGAATTCCGTAGAAATCAAAGATTGCTTTGTATTCGTTTAGATATACGTCCATAGGCATATCCGGCAAAATAAGTCCGTCTACACCTGTTTCTTTACATTTCTGACAAAAATTTTCCATACCATATTGCAGAACCGGATTAACGTAGCCCATCAATAATACCGGAACTGTAATAGTTTCCCGCATATTTTTAAGCTGGTCAAAAAGTATTTTGACCGTCATGCCATTTTCTAATGCCTGATCATTACTTTTCTGGATCGTTTCTCCATCAGCAACAGGATCTGAATATGGCATTCCGATTTCTACAAGATCAGCTCCACCATCCTGCAATGCTGTCAGAACTTTGATTGTATCATTGAGTTGAGGAAATCCTGCCGTAAAATATACGTTAAGAAGTCCGGCTGAATCAAGTTCTGATCTATTTTGAAAAAGACTTACTATCCGGTTCATTCCTGTGTCCAGTAATCAATAACTAAAACTTTATCTAAAAAGGGTCCTAAAACTTTTCCGAATGCTTTATGAGCAGGATGTGGTAAATAAACTTCACGTGCTGCTTCACTATCAAATGTTACGAAAAAAGCATGTGTAAAACCCTGCGCCAGGTTTTCAGGACTATTATTTGTTCCCCATTCAAGCGATTTTATTTCTTTAATTTGTGAAGGAAGTTTACGGAACGCATCTTCTACTTCTTTCACTTGTGCCGGAGTAGCAGAATCTTTGAATTTAAAAAGAACAACGTGACGAAGCATTTTTTTAGGGGCTGTATTTTTAGATGAGGCAAATGCCATGCTGCCAAATAATAGCATACCGGCAATAAAAAAGAGCTTTACATTCATTTGATAAACAATATAAAAGATATAAAATATTTGAGAAGTAAATGTATTGATTTTATGATGAACAATTCAAACACTCACCTTCATCACTAAACTTTAAGCGGTCAAATTCTCCTAATTTTTCTTTTAGTTCAAGAATTTCATCTTCCATATCACACCTTTCGAATAGCGACAATTCTCCGGAATTAACTTTTGCTTCCAGTTCCTGAATTTTAAGACGGAAGTCAAATACTTCCGGTAATGTTAGTGTAGCCATGTGCAGTCATCATTTATGTTTTATAAATCAATGTATTTCATGTAAGTAGCCATGTCCTTATCGCCCCGTCCGGAAAGGTTAATGACAACAGTTTCATTAAGTGAAGCACCTAAGCGCGCTAAAACGGCTAATGCATGTGAAGATTCCAATGCAGGGATAATACCTTCCAAACGTGTAAGTTCAAATGCAGCCTGAACAGCTTCTTCATCTGTTGCCGACAAGAAAGTTCCGCGGCCGCTATCGTACAAATAAGCATGCTGAGGACCAATTCCCGGATAATCCAGACCAGCAGAAATGGAGAAAGGCTCTGTAACCTGTCCGTCTTCAGTTTGCATCAGAATAGTGCGGCTTCCGTGTAATACACCCGGTCTTCCCAAGGCTGTCGTTGCAGCAGAATGACCGGATGTAAGTCCCTGGCCAGCCGCTTCAACTGCTACCAGTTTTACATCTTCATCATCCAGAAAATGGTAAAATGCACCAGCTGCATTGCTGCCGCCTCCTACACATGCTACTACATAATCAGGTGTTTCTTTGCCGGTTTGCTCTTTCAATTGCCATCTCATTTCCTCAGATATAATCGATTGGAAACGCGCTACCATATCCGGATAAGGATGAGGACCAACAACGGAACCAATGATGTAATGCGTATCAACAGGATTATTGATCCAGTGACGCATAGCTTCATTAGTAGCGTCTTTAAGTGTTTTAGAACCGCAGGTTGCAGATCTAACCTCGGCTCCAAGCATTTTCATACGTGCAACATTGGGTGCCTGGCGTTCAATGTCGAGCTCACCCATGTAAATGATGCATTCAAGGTTCATCAGCGCGCAAACTGTTGCAGTAGCGACACCATGCTGTCCGGCTCCTGTTTCAGCAACTATGCGCTGCTTCCCAAGACGTTTAGCTACTAATATCTGGCCAATGGTATTGTTAACTTTATGCGCTCCTGTATGACAAAGATCTTCTCTTTTCAAAAAAATATTTGTACCGTATTTTTCCGACAACCTGTTTGCATGGTACAAAGGAGTAGGTCTGCCTACATAATTTTTGAGAAGATCATTGTATTCTTTTTGGAAAGCGGGCTCTGCTATGATTTGCAGGTAATTTTCACGTAATTCCTCTACATTTGGATAAAGCATTTCCGGAATGAATGCACCTCCAAAAGTTCCGTAATATCCACGGTTATTAACCTGAAACGAATTTTTCTCTGCTATTGCTTCCATATTCATAATATATTAGGCGGTCGCTTCTTCTTGTTCTTTTATCCTGACTAAGTTAAACAGCTTTTCCAGCTTGGCAATATCTTTAACGCCAGGCTCAGTTTCAAAAAGGCTGTTTACATCAATACCATAAACAGGCAGCGTTTTCGACAGCTCAATGATTGTTTCAATGTTATCCAAATCTATACCACCACTCAGAAAAAACGGTTTTTCATTGTCATATTTTTTCAACAATTTCCAATCGAATGGTACACCATTGCCACCTGGCTTATCTCCTTTTGTATCAAACAAAAACAGATCGCAAAAAGATTTGTAATTGTTTAACATAGCGAAATTGAAGTTTTCATCAATTGAAAAGGCTTTGATAATGTTTACTCCCTTCTGACGGAGACTTCTGCATATATCAGGCATTTCATTTCCATGCAGTTGTGCATATTGCAAGTCGTATTTTTTGACCATATCAAGAATATAGCCAGGATTTGCATTTACAAAAACACCTACTTTTTTAATGCTCTTTGGAATCGTTTTAATATATTCTTCATTCAATTCTTCACCAACAAAACGGGGCGATTTTTCGTAGAAAATAAACCCTATAAAATTAGGCTTCAAAGCGACTAATTCTTCAATGTTGCCTTGCTGACGCATTCCGCAAACTTTTATTTTCATAGAACCAAAAAATTTGGATTACTAAATTGAGTTAAATCATTTTGTAAATCTGCAAGTGCGGCTCCCGGATTTACGGTTTTCATAAAAGTTTCACCAATTAAAAAACCTTTATAACCATATTTATATAAACGTAAAATGGTTTCGGCATCTTTTAATCCACTCTCTGATATCTTAACAAAAGAATCAGGGATCTGTTCACTCAAAGCAATGGAAGTTTCTATGGAAGTTTCAAATGTCTTAAGATTTCTATTGTTAACTCCCACAATATCAATGGTATCAAACAAACTTATTTTTAACTCATCAGCATTGTGAACTTCAAGTAAAACTTCTAATCCAAGCGAATGTGCTGTTTTACTAAGCAGTTCAATTTCTTTGGGATTAAGACAGGCAGCTATCAATAAAATAATATCCGCACCAATAGACTTTGCTTCATAAAGCTGATATTCATCAATGATGAAATCCTTTCGAAGCATTGAAATAGTTGGATTTGCTTTACGTGCTTTCAAAAAGTCGTCAAAAGATCCTCCAAAAAAATCGATATCTGTAAGTACAGAGAGACCTGCGGCTCCTGCTTTTACGTAATCAGCGGTAACTGTTTCAGGGTTAACTGAATCATTTATAACTCCTTTTGACGGAGATTTTCGCTTAAATTCCGAAATGATCTGAGGAGAAGAAGCCGATCTTAAAGAGGTAGATAAGGAAACGGGCACACGTGAAAATAATTCCTCTTTTTCCAGGTCGGAAATAGTTTTTAGTTTCTTCGCTTCTGCTACTTCGATATATTTACGCTCAACAATTTTTTCTAATATATTCATCAATCTTTGAAAATATCTGCAACATTTAAGTTGCTATGTAATTATTTAAATCCATTTGATTTAAATTTTTTATCATATTTCTATTAATTTCTTAAAGCAGTTTAGTGCTTTTTTACTTTCAATAGATTCTCTCGCCGTAGCTACTGCATCAACCAGTGCTAATTTGGGATTTGCACAATGCAAAGCCAATGCAGCATTGGCAAGAACAGCTTGTTTTTGCGCGAATGTTGCTTCGTCATTTAATACACTCATAAAAATTTTGGCAGATGCTTCTACGGTTTCTCCACCGGAAAGTTCTTCGGCGCGCAATGTTGTCAACCCCAAATGAGAAGGAGTCAGAACTTGCTCTGTATGAGCTGTAATTATTTTAAAAGCACCTGTTAATGACACTTCGTCGTAGCCGTCTAATGCGTGAAGAACTAAAAACTGCTTATCCGTTTGTTGGTAAAGATATGCAAAAAGACGCGCTAATTCAAGACTAAAAACGCCTACAAGCTGTTTCTTAGGGGAAACCGGATTTACCATCGGACCCAACATATTGAAGAAAGTTTTAACTCCTAACTCCCGTCTGACAGGCGCTACATTCTTCATGGCAGGATGAAATAGTGGAGCATGTAAAAAACAAACTTTGGCCTCATTGATCTGGCGTTCTAAAATGCTTTTGTCATTAGTAAATTTCGCTCCCAAAAATTCCAGTACAGTAGAGGAACCACAAAGTGACGAAACACCATGATTACCATGTTTGGCAACGTGCTGTCCCGCTCCCGCCACTACAAAACAAGAAAGTGTAGAAATATTAAATGTATCCTTACCGTCTCCACCCGTGCCGCATACATCGATAGGGTCATACGCTGAAAAATCTACTGCAAGGCACATTTCAAGCATAGCATCACGAAAGCCTTCCAGTTCTTCAACTGTTATGCTGCGCATGGCATAAATAGTCAAAAAAGCAGCAATTTCTGAATTTGAATATTTACCTGTACTGATCCCGATTAGGATTTCTTTGGATTGTTGTTTGCTTAAAACCTTGTATTCAAAAAGATGGTTGAGAATAGCTTTCATTTACTGGAATAATATGTCTTGAAGAAAATTTTAGCTGCGAATGTTTTAAAATATTTTACCAATTAAACATTTAACCAATTCTGCAGCATTTCCTTTCCATATTCTGTCAAAACAGATTCCGGATGAAATTGTAACCCTTTTACATCATATTTTTTGTGAGACAATCCCATTACCCTGCCCTTTTCGTCTAATGCAGTAATTGTCATATCTTCTGTAAATGTCTCAGGAATTACGGTCCAGGAGTGATATCTTCCAACTTTGATTTCAGTTGGGAGTCCTTTGAAAATTCTTTCAGATGTATCTGTTACAAATGCAGTATCACTAATTCCGTGTAAAACATCTGTCATATTTTCCAGCGCTGCTCCATAGACTTCACCAATTCCCTGATGACCAAGACATATACCCAGAATACTCTTTGTGGGGCCATATTCCCTCACAAGATCTTGCAAAATGCCAGCTTCAGAAGGTATTCCCGGACCAGGAGATAGAAGAATTTTATCATAGTTTCCAACCTCTTCCAGTGTAATTTTATCATTTCGGAAAATATCTACCTGGCTGTGTAGTTCGCGAAGGATATACACCAGATTGTATGTAAAGGAATCGTAATTGTCTAGAACAAGGATTTTCATATGATATGTGGCCGTTAGCTATTGGCTTTTAGCTGATATTTGTAAATGTTTATATCAGCGAGATTGTATTTTTATAATACTTTTTGGTACTCTAATTTTATTAAATTCTGATTTTATAGTCTAAAGTTAGTTCGTCTCCGGATTTTCCACGAATTCCCCAATTGTGTAAAGGAGTTTCTGTTAATGTAATTTCTACATCATTAGGAAATATCCCAAGCTCCTTTTCAAACTTTTCAAAAATTAGCCTGTATAGATGTTTTTTTGATTCAATGGAACGGCCTTCAAAAAGAGATATTTCAATAATGGTATATTGATCACTTCTTCCATCAGGATAATAAAAATCTTCTTTTTCCAAGTAAAAAAAGCGATGGACGCGTTTATTTTCAGGATATAGAAAAGCTTCCATAACACATGCATGTAATGTATCTGAAAGTTTTGCTCTTTGAGAAGTCAAATGCGTTCGAAGCCCATATATTTTTATTTGAGACATATTATTTACTTCTCTTATTTAAGAATAGGAATGTTTTCATTCATGAATTATTCCGGAAGTTTAGCCATTTGTTAAAGATCAGCCTCCAAAATCGTTTTAAATTTCTTCGGCAAAATCAATTGCTTTTCGCAAAGCTGCCAGTTTGCTATTTATTTCCTGTAACTCACTTTCTACAATAGATTTTGCTACAACGCCCATTCCTGCACGATAAAATAATGTATTATCCTTACTCAAAAAGGTGCGGATAGCAATAGCATGATTAAAATCACCATTGAAATCCATAAAACCAATTGCTCCTCCATAAATGCTACGGTTACTGGTTTCCATTTGATCAATAAGTTTCATCGCGTTGTGCTTAGGCGCGCCGGATAGAGTCCCTGCGGGAAAGGTATCGGCCACAAGCTGTAAAGGGTTGACATTTTCCTTCATTTTTCCAACCACTTTTGACACAAGGTGAATTACATGAGAATAATATTGCACCTCTTTGTAATTTGTAACTTTTACAGCATCGCAGCTCCTGCTAAGATCATTACGCGCCAAATCTACCAGCATGACATGTTCAGCAGTTTCCTTAGGATCGTTTAATAAATCCTGTGCAGCTTCGGCATCAGCCTGATCGTCTCCCGTTCTACGGAAAGTTCCTGCAATAGGATGAATTTCTGCTTGTCCGTTTTTAATAAATATTTGCTTTTCCGGCGAAGATCCAAAAATTTTGTAACTACCATAATCGAAATAAAACAAATACGGAGAAGGATTAATAGACCTTAAAGCACGATATACATTAAATTCGTCTCCCTGAAAGTCCCTGCTAAAACGTCGCGACGGAACAATTTGAAATACATCTCCCCGATGACAGTAATCAATTCCTTTTTGAATGACTTTTCTCATTTCATCGTCCGTAACATTTGATGTTTCCTCAGAAGTAATTTTAAATTCATACTTAGGAAAATTCCTGTTTTTAATTAGAGCTTCAATTTGATCAAGGCTACTCTCTTCACTATTTTCCCCATAGTGGTGTTCAAAGATATAAAGTTCGTTTTTGAAGTGATTTATTGCAATAACATACCGGTAGACCTGGTAAAATATCTGATCGATCTCTGTTTCCGGGTTAGCTGGCTGAATGGTAATATCTTCGAAATAAGAAACAGCATCATAAGTCATGTGGCCAAAAAGGCCATTTGTTATAAACGGAAATTTACTTTTCTCAGAAATAAAGCTTTGAGCAAATCCATATAATGCCTGAACAGCATCTTTTGGATTAGTTAAATGAAAAGTTTCAATTTTACCGTCTGGAAACAACTCATGTACAACGCTGTTGTTCAATTTAAAGTAAGCAACAGGGTCACAACAGATATAGGTAAACGAATTTTCATTTCCATGATAATCTGAGCTTTCCAGAAGTATTGTATTTACAAACCGATCGCGCAACTTCAAATATATTGAAACTGGTGTAAGCGTATCAGCCAATAATTTTTTATAAGTGGTTGATATAGAATAGGTTTTAGGCACAGTATTCATTGTAGAATTTTATGTAGATAACAAAAAAAGGCTCGCTGTCAGATGAACAGCGAGCCATAAGGAAAGTATATGATTGTATACTATGCAATAGGTTACTCGTCCATCTTGTTAAGACGTGCGTGCCACCAACCAATAGTATTAAATAAATATTTCATAATTATGTTAAAAATTACCTTTTAAAGAGTAATTATTTTCTGGTTACAAATATAGGAAAAGAGATTTGAGAATTTCAAATATTATATCACTTTTAAATTAGGAATTTTATGTACGTTCAAAATTTACAGGAGAGAAAGTGGAATGTATATCAATTCATCGTATAAAAAACAATCAATCTATTAATACAATGGAGCTTCTCAAGACCATCAGACTTATTTAAAACAAACCTAATAAGTTCTATGTGTTTCATAAATTAATGTCTTAGGCCACTTTAGCATGGCTCGCTTTTCATCTGTATTCCGTGGCTCATAGCTAGTCCGGATGGTACAGTCCAATCAATAGCCTAGCACATAAAAAAAGACCATCCTTATGGGATGGTCTTTTAGTAATGGTATTGTGGCGACTACCTACTTTACCAGGTTTGACCCAAGTATCATCGGCGGTTCCGGGCTTAACTTCTCTGTTCGGGATGGGAAGAGGTGAACACC
>Ga0247739_10000146_pt1 | contig 23879 bp, 22 predicted proteins | sample UWRJL058202B2_FD_180943 | JGI IMG/M metagenome (GOLD analysis project Ga0247739, IMG submission 180943) | Plant litter microbial communities from Arlington Agricultural Research Station in Wisconsin, United States - UWRJ-L058-202B-2 | ecosystem: Environmental > Terrestrial > Plant litter >...
TCCAGTTGCGTTGCAGGGACTTGATACGCCAGGTTTGCGATACGCTGGATGTGCGGATATTGAAGGGTTCAAATGACTTTCAGTCAATGTATTAAACCTATGGATTTTCAATCCATAGTATTTGAGTCACCTGCAAAGTATACGGGACTGGAATGTTTGTTTGCAGTATATGGTTATGCGATTGTTATCTATTGCGACTTTAGTGGCTATACTTGCATTGCTATTGGCATTGCACGCTGGCTTGGTTATAAAATTCCGGCCAACTTTTTATCACCTTATCAAAGCAAGGACATTACGGAGTTTTGGAGGCGTTGGCATATTTCATTGTCAAGTTGGCTAAGGGATTATTTGTACATACCTCTTGGTGGCAATAGAAAAGGTAAATTCAGGACTTACTTGCATCTCTTCATCACCATGTTGGTGGGTGGTTTTTGGCATGGTGCCAGTTATAATTTTATTGTCTGGGGAGGTTTGCATGGCACTGCATTGGCTATCCATAAATTGTGGAACGAGAAAACAAAATCCATTGCATTAAAGTGGAATAGTCACCGCTTTTACAGTATCATCGCCTTACTTATTACTTTTCATTTTGTGTGCTTTTGTTGGGTATTCTTCCATACAAAAACATTTGTCCAATCAATTGAAATGATTAACCAGATTGTCCATCATTTCAATGCAGGGGCTTGGAGCAAATTCTGGGGCAATTACCACAATGTTATTTGGATGATGGCACTTGGCTTTGTGCTTCATGCCGTGCCAGAAAATTGGTCCGATAAGGTTTCTTTTAAACTTCAGAAACTTAACTTGGTAGGCTTTGCAGCTATCTTTTTTGTTTTCTTATTGGCTTATGGCTTCTATAAATCCAGCGAGGCTGTATTGCCTATTTATTTGCAGTTTTAGTAAAGAGCCGCTAAAAATTAATTGGACATTATACTCATGCAATCGTTACTGTAACATCATTAAGTTTTATGGAAGTGTAAAATAATGTTGCCCCTCGCTCAAATCCTTATCCAGTGCATCAAGCACTACTTGCATGTGCTTTTCATTATTGATGAAATCTGCATTACTTGCGTCAATAAAAATGGTTTTGATGTTGTGCTGTTTTATGTAGCTTGTATAGGTTTCTTGTAAGTTGAATAAATATTCATCAGGAATATTCTGTTCGTATTCACGTTTGCGTTTCTTGATGTTTGCCTGCAATTTTTGAATAGGAGCATGGAGGTAAATGAGAATATCTGGGAACACCAGTTGCTGATGGATAATATCAAACAATTTTTGGTAGAGCCTGAATTCTTCATCAGGCAAGGTGACTTTTGCGAACAATAGGCATTTGGTAAAGAGATAATCAGAAACAGTTACCGTTTGGAACATGTCTTTTGTGTGAACCATCTCTTTTAACTGCTTATATCTTTCTGCCATAAAAAAAAGCTCGACAGGAAAAGCATACTGCTGGGGGCTCTCATAAAATTTGGAAAGGAAAGGATTGTCAGCAAACTCCTCTAGGATTATTCTTGCATTGAAATGTTGGGCCAACAAATTAGTTAGCGTTGTTTTCCCTGCCCCAATATTCCCTTCTACTGTTATAAATTGATAGTTCATACGATGCCGCCAAAATTAGCAGCCATCATGTTGTAGGCACAGTAATTTTTTGCACATCCAATGTGTCGGTACAATCCTTTAGCAGGTGGAAAATGGCCTTTTTTTCAACAGGATGAATGAGTTCTGGTGCCACTTCGCTTAAGGGTAATAAGGCAAACCTTCTTTTGGGCAATGCTGGATGGGGCAGTGTGAGCAGTTCAGTTGTTACAATGATGCCTTCCATTAAAAGTATATCCAGATCAATAGTTCTTGGTCCCATTTTAATGCTTCTAATCCTGCCCATTGCTTCCTCAATAAGGAGTAATTGCTTCATCAAATTTTCAGGCTCAAGCTTTGTTTGAAGCACTAAAACTTGGTTCAGGAAATCTGGCTGTTCAGTTAATCCCCATGCTGCTGTTTCATAAATGGAAGATTTGCTAACAATGCTGCCGCAAGTTTTTTTAATAAGCTCAATTGCCTGGTCCAAATTTTCTGACCTGTTTCCCAAGTTTCCACCAATCAATAAATAAGCTGTGTGCATCCGAATAGTTTATAAGATAGATCGTTGATCGTAAAAATATAGGATTTGATGAAACGGCTGAATTTCTTATCATCAAAAAAGAATAAAGAAATAGATTTGTTGCACATTGAAGTTTATGCAGAAAAAATTCAGCCAATTCACTGCCTTAATGGCTATATCCAAAGCAACCTTACTTGCAATCATTAAAAATCCAGGTTCTATTTTCTTCAGTTTGGTTTTCCCATTGGTATTTGTTGGCATTTTTGGTTCATTTGGTAGTGGCGGTGGCAATAGGTATAAAGTAGCATTAGACGGGGCTTCAGATACATCCAACGCCTTGTATGCACAACTGAAAGCCTTGCCTTTAATTGAAATAAAAAAATATGCAGACACAGCAATAAGGAGAGCTGATTTGGAGAAAGGCCGATTGGATGCTGTAATGCTTTTAAGCCAATCAATAAATGACACAACGCACGTTCCACATTTTACTGTTAAGCTAACTTCCACTTCTGCCAGTACACCGGAATTGAAGCAGTTGATACCTATTTTGGAAAATGTATCGGCAAGATTGGAAAAGGCCATGAACCATAATTCCATCAATCTTGTTTCCATCGAGAAAAATATTTACACGGTTAGGGAGTATAAACAAATTGATTTTGTATTACCGGGACAAATTGGTTTCTCTGTTTTATTTTCCACTTTGTTTGGCATCGCGTTTACCTTCTTTAGCTTGCGTGAGCAATTAGTACTTAAACGCTTCTATGCATCACCCGTAAATAGGCTGAATATATTGTTGGGCGTAGGTTTCAGCAGGTTGTTTTTTCAGTTGATGAACGTTGTTGTATTAATAGTGGTAGGCAAGTTCATGCTTGGGTTTACGTTGGCACATGGCATCCTTACTTTTATAGAAATGATTGGCCTGACTATTTTAATGCTCTTTGTGTTAATGGGCGTTGGACTTATTTTTTCAAGCATCGTGAAGTCCGATTCCACCATACCATTGTTAATCAATGTTTTTGCATTGCCGCAAATGTTGCTATCGGGAACGTTTTTCTCCATCAGTGTTTTTCCGTCATGGATGCAAACACTTTGTAAGTTGCTTCCACTTACGCATTTCAACCTTGCTATGCGTAAAATCTCTTTTGAAGGTGCGAGCATTATTGATTGCTGGCAGGACATCGGGGTTATTAGCTTATGGGGGATTGGTGTTTATATCATTGCACTTAAAATTTTCAGATGGGAATAATTTGTGCTTGATAAAAATAACAATTGAGACGCCGAAAGGCAGTTAAGCACATCAATATTCTATATCCAAATTTGTAACTCATGCGATTCATTAAATTGGCTTTGTTCAGTATCGTTTTTCTTTTCATCATAATAACATGTGTTGGCTTATTGTTCCCGTCAACGGTTGTAGTGTCAAGGGCAACTGATATTATAGCCCCCAAGGATTCTATTCTTGCATTAGTAAAAGATATTAACCAGTGGAAACAATGGGTAGAAGGAATGAAGAATGATGGTATTGTTGTTTCATCACCAACAGAGGCCGATTTAGCGGGTACAAAAGTTTCCATTCACTCCATAAAAGATTATACAGTTGGATCTACTTGGGCAGGTAGGAAAGGAACTGTGCAGGAAAGTAGCATTAGGATTTACCAAGATTCTATTTCTCCAAAAGCTGTCGTACATTGGCAGTTTACGCAAAAATTAAAATGGTATCCGTGGGATAGATTAAGCTCCATGATGAACGATAAAATTATGGGAGAACAGTTGGAAAGAAATTTAGCGAACTTAAGGAAGATTGCTGAAAAGCATTAATAAACCTAAGAAGGAAAACTTATTTTGCCCATACTTACGTTGGGAATTTGATTACCAAAGTTCGTACTGCCCCCACATAATGCTTCATTGGCCAAAATAGCAAACAGCACGGCCTCTTTGGCATCAGGATTTATATTTAAATCGTTTATGTTTTTGAATATGGCATTGGGCAGTAAACCTTGTATATGCTGCATGAGCAAAGGGTTGTGCATGCCGCCGCCACTTGCATAAATGGTAAACTTATTCTGCTGAATGGTGCATTGCAAAGAATCAGCAATCGTTTCAGCAGTAAAGCGGTTTAGGGTCGCCATTATGTCTTCACTGTTTAATGAAATTGTGTTAGTTTTTTGTTGGGCTTCTTGCAGGTAAGCAAGATTGAATAATTCTGGTCCAGTAGTTTTTGGCAAATCTTGTTTGAAAAAAGCATTTTCTTTTAATACTGTCAACAATGCTTGATTGATATTCCCTTGTTTGGCTATCGAAGCATCCTCATCAAAATGTTGTGAACGAAAATGTTGCTGCATGTAAACATCCATCATCGTATTGCCTGGACCGCAATCGCTGCTGAACATATTGTTTGCATCCAAGTTGCCTGGTAAGAAAGTAAAATTGGCTATGCCACCAATGTTCAACATGATTCTGTCTTCATTTTTTTGGCTGAACAAAAGATAATCTCCGTATAGGGCCAATGGGGCACCTTCGCCACCGGCAGCAATATGTTTCTGCCGAAAGTCGCTGATGGTAAGGATTCCTGTGTGTACTGCTAGATGGTCACCGTCGCCAATTTGTAAAGTGGCATTGCCAAACATTTCTTGACGGTGCAAACTTTTTGGTGCATGGTAAATGGTCTGCCCATGGCTTGCAATGGCATCAATCGTCTCTTTTTTAATATTCCATTTTTGCAGGCAGTCATTAATCATATGGGCATGTTGCACAGCAATCCAATCATTCAATAAACAAAGCTTTTCCAAATCAACCGTTCGCTTACTGAAAATGGATTTTACTTCTTGCCTGAAAATATTGTTGTAGGAGATGGTTTTAAACTGCAAAACTTCAACACTTGTTTCCGTCCCTGAACCTAAACATTTACATAATGCTATATCAAGCCCATCCAACGAAGTCCCGCTCATTAAACCAATAATAAGCCGTTCTTTTTTGGAAGCGATATTGTATAGATGGTGGATATTTCTGTTCAAAATGCAATTGCGTTTAATTACTAAGACAAATGTATGGCTATGGAATAGAAAGTAATTGTTGAAAGGCAATCATAAGCTAGATTATATTTGAATAAATTGTGGTTATGTGTAAAACCTGTTTTGCTGCAATCTGCTTATTTATTTTCATTTCCTGCAATAATACTACAGATGAAAAAAAGGTTGCCATTGTTACGGATGCTACCCAAAAAGATTCATTAGTAATTATTGATACAACAGCCTCAACGTATAACAACGAGTATGAAGTACCTGATGATGCCTGCTTTGCAAGCATATTTAAAGGTGCTGACAAGAAACTTACCAATAAAAAAAGCGTGGTGAAAAATGGGGTGGAAACTACAGTAAGGGAATTGATAGGAAAAGAGTATGCCGGTAAGGCTTATTGCAGTTCGGGCAATGAAGATTTAGATGGGGATGGCGGAAAGGAGCTTTGGATTAGGGGTTATACAGGTGGCACCCATTGCTGTGATGGATGGCAAGTTTTTGTGCAACAGCATAGCGGCAGTTATGAATTGGAAGATTCCTTAACTGCAGGGCATCTTTGTTTTGATGGAAGACTTTTTACCTTTGAGTTTACGGAACAGTTGGGTTATTTTATGAGTTGCTATGCTTGTGGTTTTGAAGACAGTGCAAGTGGGTTTATACCTATGCGTGAAATAAAACTCAAGTATGAGAATCGAAAATTCCAAGTGCTTTCATATTCAGCAGAAGAAGAGAAGCAATTGATGAAAAACCTTTCTATTTTAAAAAGAAATAGTTACAAGCCACAAGGTATAGAAGGTGATTATGGGTATATTAAAAAAGAAATAGCCATGAATATCGCTGTTTATTATTTTAATCACGATAAGGACTGGTCAAAAACTAGATCATTATTTGATAAATACTACATTTTTAAAGACGCTAAATCCGTAATTAAGGAATTAAAAGAATACATTGACTACATCGATAATCGAAACAGTTTTTAAATTACAATCCTTTCAGTTTTTTGTTCTCTTCCGTTTGTGTCCTTATCATTAAGCCATAATCCCATTTCTTGGCAAGAGCATTGATGGCCATCGCTATTCTTTTGCTCTTGGTTTCAACTGTCTTTGCACTTTCGATCCATTTACTAAAATAGTTTTGATGACTTTTAGCCAAAGTTTGGAAGAATGCCAATGCTTTTGGTTCATCGTTCAAGCATTCCATGAATTCAGCATTCAGTTCATAGCCTTTTTTATCTTCTTCTAAGTGTACAACTAAATGGTCGCCTTTTCTTTTTTGAATAGCCTTTCGCATTGTCGCATTAATGGCCATAATAAAATTGCCTTCGCCCATTGGTATCAATGCAACACCAGCTATTTCATAACTATCCAATTTCCCTTTTACACGGAAACCTTTTTTATTGTTGGGTTTTAGTTGCAACGCCATTTTTGCTGGAACCTCAAGATAAGTCCAGCCAGTTTTTTCACCTAGTTCGCCAAACTGCTTCAAGATGGTTTCAAATTTAATCATGGTTGTTCCTGAATAAATTTCAAGTTACGTTGAATGCCCTTGAACTTGCTCCGCTTCATGGATGAATGCCTAAAGATTTCTTTAAAATTTTCTTCACTCATGGCCTCCCATTCCTTGGTACCCAAGTTTAAAATTTCAGGGATGGGCAAAAAGTTTATTTCGTTATTTGGTTTGCTGAACCTGTTCCATGGGCAAACATCCTGGCAGGTGTCGCAACCGAACATCCAGTTATCAAATTTGCCTTTCATCTCATTGGGTATCAACGCATCTTTTAATTCTATGGTGAAATAGGAGATGCACTTGCTGCCGTCAATGACCTTATCAGGAAGTATCGCTCCAGTAGGGCAACTTTCAATGCACCTTGTACAACTGCCGCAGAAATCTTTTGCATATACATTATCATACTCCAATTCTATATCAACAATAAGGGTTGCAATAAAAAAGAATGAACCACTTTGTTTGGTAATTAGATTTCCATTTTTCCCAACCCAACCCAGACCGCTTTTTACTGCCCAAGCCCTTTCCAATACAGGTGCGGAATCCACGAATCCCCTTCCGTGTATCTCGCCAATTTGTGCATTCAATTCATACAAAAATTCTTTTAGCTTCTCCCTTATTACCTCATGGTAATCCTTACCATAAGCATATTTGGAAATTTTTGGTGCCGCATTTTCCTGTTGCTTGGACGGAAAATAGTTTTGCATCACAGTAATCACACTTTTTGCTCCCGGCACCAATTGCTCCGGATTAATGCGGAGTTCAAAATGGTTTTCCATATATTCCATATTGCCATTGAAGCCTTTGTTAAGCCAGGCTTCCAGCCTTCTTGCATCTTCGTCCAATTTGACGGCTTTGGCAATGCCACAATAATCAAAGCCTAAAAGCTGTGCTGTTTTTTTAATGATGACAGTATGGGATGCTGTTGATTTTATGCTTTGTGATTTTTGGAATACAAATCTTATTATTTTTAAGGCATCGCCCTTATATGTTTTGCAGTTATAAAGTCAAACCCCATGAGAAAAAACTTCCTTCTTTTTGCCCTACTATGTTTTTCTAACTTGATATTTGCTCAACGGCCAAAAGTAAAATTTGGTGACGTGAAAGTAGCGGACTTTGCAAAAACAGAGTATGAAATTGACAGCAGTGCCAATGCTGTTGTATTGTATGATTACTGTACTGCAAAATATGAAGGTGATAGTAAATCGGATTTCAACGTGCTCTACAAATTCCATAAGAGAATCAGGCTATTGAATAAAAATTCATTTGACCTTGCCACTATTGAGATTCCCCTCTATAAAGGAACTAATTTAGAGGAAAGGGTTGAAAAAATGGAAGCCGTAACTTATAATCTTGAAAATGGAAACGTAGCCAGTTCCAAAATTGATAAATCTTCCTTGTTCAAGGATAAGGTAAGTAAGAACTATATCATTCAAAAATTCACCTTGCCCAACCTGAAGGAAGGCAGCATCATTGAATATACTTATACATTGGTATCCCCTTTTTCACAGGAGCTAAAAGAATGGTATTTTCAAGGGAATGAACCGGTGCTTTGGAGTGAATACGACTTGACCATTCCTGGCATTTTCAATTTTGTTTCCTTGAAGCAAGGCTACCATCCCTATGTTATCGATACAATTTCTTCAAGTACAGAAGTATACAGCATATTGATTCCGGGTAATTCAGTAAATGAAAGGAGCGAAATGGTTAACTTGAAATTGGGCACCTACCACACCACTTGGGGCATGCAGAACATTCCCGCATTGAAACGGGAAAATTATACCACTACTTTAAAGAACCATATTGCTAAAATAGAATTCCAAATTGCCAGTTTGCGTTATCCTGAACGTGCTGAAATTCCAAAGATGCGGACGTGGAACCAAGTTGCAGATGAACTGTTGAAAAGCGAATATTTTGGAGCAGACGTGTATGCAAAAAATGGCTGGATGGATGATGAAATTCCCAAGATTTTGAAAGGTGCAACAGGAAATTATGAAAGGGCAAAAAAAATATATGAATTTATAAGGGACAACTTTACCTGTACAGACAACAGTGCCACACAATTGTCCTTACCCATCAAGAAAATATTCCAGAACAAAAACGGAAATGTGGCCGATTTAAACTTGTTGCTCACCAGTATGTTAAAGCATATGGGATTAGATGCTGTGCCTGCATTACTAAGTACGAGGGGACATGGCAAGGTTTACGAGCTTTATCCAATATTGAGCAGGTTCAATTATGTTATATCAAGAGTCGTTGTGGACTCTACAGAATATTTATTGGATGCTTCTGAAAGTAAATTGGGTTTTGGAAAACTGCCAGCAGATTGCTATAACGGGAGTGCAAGAATGATTGCAGCAAATCCAATTTTGATTAACCTATCTTCTTCCTCCTTGCAAGAGGCAAAGGTAACTTCAGTATTTATTGTCAAGGGTGAAAAAGGTGCCATCAATGGTTCCTTTACTTCTAATTTGGGCTATTACGAATCTACCAGCCTACGTGAAAGATTGGTAAAAACAACCAAGGAGGAATTTTTTAAGGACATCAAGAAATCATATGCCATGGAGACAGAAGTGGAACATGGCGAAATTGAAAACCTGAAAAATTATGATGAAAATGCAATTGTAAAATATGATTTCAAAATAGCAGCAAATGATGAGGATATTATCTATTTCAATCCAATGCTTACCGAAGCCTATAAAACAAATCCATTCAAATCGGCCCAGCGTTTTTATCCTGTTGAAATGCCATACTCCACCAATGAAACTTATATATTGAATATGGAGGTTCCAGAAGGTTATAAAGTGGATGAGTTGCCAAAATCTGTTCGTGTCAACTTCAATGATGATGAAGGTAAGTTTGAGTATATTATTAGCAATAAAAATGGCAACATACAAATGCGTTGTATTATATCAATGACAAAAGCCACCTTCCCACCTGAAGAATATGAGAACTTGCGTAATTTTCTATGCTTTTATTGTAAACAAACAGAATGAGCAGATAGTGTTCAAAAAAATAAAGAACTAATATATTATGTACAGGTACCTTATTATGCTTATGCTAGGTGCATCTATTATTCACCAAGCACCGGCCCAAAACTATAATGCAGCACTTATTCCCGATTCTTTAAAACAGGATGCAGATGCAGTGAAACGTTTTGAAGAGATAAAGATTATTGTAAGGAGCCTGCGAAAAGCTGTAATCAAGCACAAGTATGTGTACACTATCTTAAATGAGCAAGGAGACAGGTTTGCTTATTATTCCGGATACTACGATAAGTTAAGGTCTATCAGCGATATTTCTGGTATCCTTTATGACGCAGGAGGCAACAAAATAAAAAGCATCAAGAAAAAAGATATTGCTGATGTATCAGTTAGTGATGGCTTTAGTTTGGTTACGGATGCAAGGTCGAAAAGGTTTTCTTTTTATAATAAAGTGTATCCCTATACGGTGGAATTTGAAGATGAGATTGAATACGATGGCATTTTTTCTTTTCCAACTTGGACGCCAATTAACAGAATAGGAATGTCTGTCATGCAGAGCAGGCTCATTGTGGAGACACCTGATGATTACCAATTGAGGCACAAGGAAATGAACTATACTGGTAAGCCACTGGTAACAAATAATAAGGGAACCATCACTTATTCATGGGAAGCAACAAATATTAAAGCAATTGAACCTGAACTATTTCAACCCGAGTGGAGAGACATAACCACTTCTGTCTTGATAGCTCCAGCAAATTTTGAATATGGAGGATACAAAGGCTCCATGGAAAGCTGGAAAGAACTTGGCAAATTCCAAATAGAATTGAATAGAAACCGTGATGAACTTCCGGATTATGTGAAGAAGGAAGTCCATACTATAGCAGATAAGTTGCCTACTTGGGATTCAAAGGTAACAGCACTATATGAATACTTACAAAAGAATACCAGATACATCAGTATTCAATTGGGCATTGGTGGCTTGCAACCTTTTGAGGCGAAATATGTAGCAGAAAAAAAATATGGTGATTGCAAGGCATTAAGCAATTATATGGTCAGTTTGTTGAAGGAAGCTGGTATAAAAAGTTACTATACTTTGGTGGCAGCAGGTGAGGATGAAAACAAATCAGTAGTGGAAGATTTTTCAAGGGACTATTTTAACCATATCATTACATGTGTACCAAATGGAAAAGATACGCTTTGGCTTGAATGTACTAGCCAAAATACCAGTGCGGGTTACATGGGTGTATTTACAGGTGGTCGGAAAGCATTATTGGTTGGGGATGATGGAGGCTATTTGGTTAGCACACCCATTTATTCTGCCAAGCAAAACACCCAACTTAGAAAGATTGATGCAACCATAAAAGATGACGGTACATTGGCAGCAGATGTAACAACATTTTTTTCTGGCACCCAACAGGAACTGCAGCACAAGCTCATATATTATTATACGGAAGAAGAAAGAAAAAAATACTTGAACAGTTATATCAGCCTTCCAACCTATGATATAGAAAAGAGTGAGTATAAGGAAACCAAAGCAGCGATTCCTGTGGTTAAGGAGTACCTAAAAATAACTGCACCCAATTATGCTACGGTTACGGGAAAGAGGTTGTTTATTCAACCAAATCTCTTCAATAAAGGAGGTAAGCTACCCAATGACAAACCCAGGAAGTTTGATATAGAGTATGACTATTCATTTATAGATGTGGATACCATCAATATTAAGATACCATCAGGATTTTCGATTGAAGCAATGCCAAAAGATGTCAAGCTTTCAAACAGGTTTGGTAATTACAGCATAACCTTTAAAGTGGAAGATGCCACAATAAAGTTGTTGAGGATATATGAAAGGAATGCAGCTAAATACCCAGCAGCCGAATACGCCAACTTGGTAAAATTTTATGAAGATATTTATAAGGCCGATAGAAGTAAAATGGTGCTGGTTAAAAAAGAAGAATAACTTATTCCTCCACATGCAGCTTATGAAAGAAACGGTGGGCAATGGGAGCAAGCAGTAAACCAATATTTGTAATAAAAGCAACACCGCTGAACAAAGCATAGAAACTACTGAACCATTTACCAGAACTGGTTTTTATCTCCACTACTGGACCCATCCCGCTTAATATCATGGAGGCATTATGTAAACTGTCAAGCCAGCCAATATTGGCTGTATAATGATAGCCAAAAATACCAATCATCAAACAGACGGAAAGGAACAGGCAAGTATATAAAAGGTTCTTTATTACCCTTGAATAGTAAACTTCTTTTGGGGCTAAAGGCTCTTTTTTGTTTTCATACATGGCTATAGGTTAATGTCAAAGCCAAATGTACCAATCAATTCAAAGTAGCCAAAGTTATGGCTTGCACGGTTGCCCTTTTGTGCTTCCGTATTGCACAGTGCATTTACGTATTGAACGAAGCCAGTTTTGGCAGTGCCTTCAATAAAAAACCTCCTAAAAGGATAGAACCTGAAACCGCTTTCTGCACTGATATTGTAACCGGCTACATGAAAATTGTTGTTCAGTTTTTCTCCCCTCCATGTAAAATCCGTTCTTGGAATATTGATGCCTGCACCCACTTTCCAAAGCCAAGTAAGTAAGTTTCTTTTTGTGCCGATTGTTTTAATCAATGCTTGTTGCTGCACATAGTTTATGTGCAGCCAGTTTGCTCCGTCTGTATGCTCAAAATGCAAGAAGGAATTGGGATTAAGTACGCTGTCACCGTTAACTTGATGGTCGTCTATCGTGCCTGTTACATGCACTTTTTGCCCATCTGTAACAATATATTTTGCATGGTCAAAATTCAGTTCGATAGCCCTTGTTTTTTCCTTGTTCAAATAAAACCCAATCCTGTAATTGTATTGGGGGATGGAAATTTCTACAGGACTTTCAATAATTGCGTCAAGGTCAGGAGAATCATGAGCCTTCACATTATGCAAAGTAAAATTGCTGCCGTTTGACAACCTGAAATGTAGATTGCTTCTAGTGTACCATTCAGTATTGTAGCCCCATTGCAGGTACATACCTTTAAACAATGGTTCCTTTTTCTTTTTTGTTTGTGCGTTTAGGGTTATTGCAGCCAATACTGCAACAAGGGTTAGGGTTCTTTTATTCATGGCGGCAAAAGTAAACGCATTGAAGCGATTATTTGCATTCGCCACCAATCACCTTGTCGATACTCACCTTAAAATCTGCATAAAATGTCTTCCTGCTATCGTCATTCAATTCTTTGGTAAAGATTAAGAAGCTATAGCCCCGGCATAAATCTATCATCGCCAAAGTGCCATATAAACTCGGGCTGCTAACCACAGTTGCCTTACCATCTGCATCTTTTTCCTGAATGATTCCCCCTAGCCCAAAATCAAAACCTTCTGTTCCTTTAGGAGCGTATTTAACCATGCTCTGCGTCATCTGTGGCGTGAACATTTCTGCAACAGCAACTTCACTTAAAACCTTTTTCCCGTTAAACACTCCTTTGTTCTGCAGCATAATCAGGAAGTTTAAATAGTCCAGTGCGGATGAACTGGCCCCCCCAGATGGATTAATGGCTTTTTCTGCGTTGAAGGCGGTACCACGCATCATCAAAGGCCTAAATATTCTTTCGGTAAGCAACCTGTCAAAACTCTTCTTGGTAATGATTTCCAATACCCTTGCAGCAATATTGGGTCCCATATTGCTGTACCAGAAATCCACTCCTGCGTTGTTTTCAATTTCACGTTTGGCATAGTCGTTTACCTCGTCTTCCAGTTTGTCGAACCTGCTTCTTGCAATAATGCCTGCTGTATTTTTCTTTGCTTGTATGCCTGTCATATGTGCAAGGCAGTGCCTGATGGTAATATAGCTTTTGCCGTACTTGGCATAAATAGGAATGTAATCAGCAATTTTTGTATCCAAAGTCAGTTTGCCCTCATCCACATAAGTCATTACCAAAGCTGCTGTAAGCCATTGGCTGGATGCATTAATGGGTTCTATCGCTTTTTTATCAAGGATTTCGCCAAATTTTTTGTCATAAACAATCTTGCCGTCCTTATAAATCAATGCAGCAAATTCCTTTCCCAATTCCTTTTTGCTTTCCGCAAGTTTTTGTGTTAGCTCGTTGAAATCGTATGGTGAGGGTTCAGCCTGTTTGCCTTGTGCGAAGGAGGATCGAACAATAAAAATGCAAATGGCAATTGCCAACAATTTGAACAGTTTCATAAGTAATATTTAAGAGTAGGGGACAATGTTACTTAAAGATGGTGTTATGGAAGAGATAAAGTTATTGAAACCCATCATGGCTTGTCCCTGCCAACAAACTTTTCTTTGCCCAAAAGAAAACCCATGGCACGTTGGACATTTTTGTCAATGCTTTCTTCTGTTTTAAGGGAAGCAATATAGCGTACAATTTCCTTTTGCCTTGATGGTGGAAGTTGTTCAAATACCTTTTGTGCAGCTTTGTTTCCCTGCAGAGCTTTAACCAGTTTGGGGTGCATGGCAATGCTCCTGTCACCGGGGTCATGGGCAATCGCGATGCTTATCATTTCTCCAATACGCTTGGGAGAATCCTTTAGCATGGTAGTATTGATATAAAGTCTCCAATGCCCACTGTACCTGACCAATGTTTGCTGATAGGCAATATCATTGATTGTACCCTTGATGGGAATATATCCCTTGTCCTTACCTGCTTGCTGGAAAATGGACTGCAATATTTTATCTGGCACCATTACAAATGGATTGATGCCGATAAGTTGTATTGATGCTTTGAATTGATGCATGGGTGAATATAGACAAACACCGTTTGTGAATATTATAATTGTGCTTCTTATTAACACAATAAATGTTTAAAACTACTATTGAATTGTTAGCACTTTATCTTACTAGTTATTATTACTCAATACTCCATCAATCCGCTTCTTCAAATCAGCATTTTTCTCCTGTCTGCCTTTGTATTTAAGGTTGAAGACCATTAAGAAGGCACAATAATTTCTCTTGTTGTCAACTATAGGGACACTGCCAAACAAGCCCGGGCTACTGACTGCCCCTGTTGTTCCATTTTCCTCTTCATCCACCCATTCGCCATAACCATAATTGGTGGCCCGTTTTTGTGCAGGTGTACTTTGTATTTCTGCATTGGCTGTCCTGTTCTTCTGCATTTCAATGATGGATTGTTCGCTTAAAATCCGTTTGCCATTAAATAATCCTTTATTCAAAATCATGATGAGGAAATTCATGTAATCTTCTGCTGTACTCCAAGCACCACCTGCTGCCAAAGGAATTTCCTTCTTGCCAAAATCCGTGTTTTTCATATTCAATGGCTTAGCCATTCTTTCTGCGAATAGTGTTTCAAAATCCTTATGGGCTATCTGCTCCATAATGGCTGCACAAATCTGCAGCCCCGCATTGCCATAATGAAATGTTTTGCCAGGAATGCCCTCCATGGGTTGCCGTGCCAAGCCAATCATTGCTTCATGCATTGAATGGTAAGCCATCATTGATTGGATGCTTTCCTTCAATTCCGCTTGTTTAATGCCTGTTAAATGGCTCAGGCAATCACTTACCTTAATTGCCCCTTTTCCGTACTGCGAAAAGATGGGCAAGTATTTTCCAATACTGTCATTCACACTTAGTTTTCCTTCGTCAACAAATGTCATTGTGAGGGCGGCACTTAGCCATTTGCTGCAACTGGCAATACGAACACGGCTGGTTAGCGTAAAGTCACTTTGGTCAACTTTTATCCTTTTTTTTCTGGCTATGTATTTACCAACTACTTTTTGTTTTTTGCTCAAATGATTCTCATCGTTTTGGTAAATAATCTTGCCATCCTTGTAAATCATGATGACAGCACGCCCACCTAAATCTTTCAGGTTCTCTTCCATCCAGTCTTCAACTTTATCAAAATTGTATTGGGCATTCACAACCTGAAAGAATAACATGAACATCAACAGAGATATGCCTTTCAGGCAGGTTTGGTTTAACTTTTGTGACATCATTTCCTAATTCTTATTGTGGATGATTTTTTGAGAATCTAAATCAGTTCAAAAGTTTAATAGCTCCATTGTTCAAATGTCTGGAACAATCAAATAATTGAACAATTAAACAATCAATAATTTCAAGATGAACCTAAACAATTATACAATTAAGGCCCAGGAAACCATCCAAACCGCCCAGCAGTTGGCTTTCAATAATGGGAATCCCAATATTGAAACCAATCACTTGCTAAAGGCATTATTAAAAGATGAGGACAGCCCTGTAGAATATTTGCTCAAAAAAAACAATATCAATGTCGCTTTTGTAGAGAGCAAGTTGGATGAAACCATTAAGCGTTTGCCAAAAGCTTCGGGAACTGAACCAGCACAAAATGTTGGCCGCGATTTAAATACAGCTTTACTTAAAGCCAATGCGGCACTGAAACAATTTGGTGATGAGTTTGTAAGCATGGAGCATTTGATGATTGGTTTACTAAGTGTTAGCGATGAAGTAAGCAAATTACTGAAGGATGGCGGCCTTAATGAAAAGGGGCTGGTGGCAGCCATTAAGGATTTGCGTAAAGGATCAACTGTTAATTCACAGACACAGAGCAACCAATACAATGCTTTGCAGAAGTATGCCAAGAACCTGAATGAAATGGCGGGCAATGGTAAGCTTGACCCAGTCATTGGTCGTGATGAAGAAATAAGGAGGACGCTGCATATTTTATCGAGAAGAAGTAAGAACAACCCCATCCTTGTTGGTGAGCCCGGTGTTGGTAAGACGGCCATTGCAGAAGGTTTGGCCATGAGGATTGTAAACGGTGATGTGCCGGAGAACCTGAAAAGTAAAATTATTTTTGCGTTGGACATGGGGCTATTGATAGCTGGTGCAAAGTATAAAGGTGAATTTGAAGAAAGATTGAAAGCCGTGGTAAAAGAAGTGGCTGATAGCGATGGCGATATTCTCCTGTTTATTGATGAGATACATACTTTAATTGGTGCTGGCGGTGGTGAAGGAGCCATGGATGCAGCCAATATTCTAAAGCCTGCATTGGCCCGTGGGGAACTGAGGGCTATTGGGGCAACAACTTTGAACGAATACCAAAAATATTTTGAAAAGGATAAGGCATTGGAACGCCGCTTCCAAAAAGTGATTATTGACGAACCGAATATTGAAGATGCGGTTTCCATTCTTCGGGGCATAAAAGACAAGTATGAAACGCATCATCATGTGCGTATAAAAGATGAAGCAATTATAGCTGCTGTTGAACTGTCATCACGTTATATCACTGACAGGTTCCTGCCCGATAAAGCCATAGATTTAATTGATGAAAGTGCTGCCAAGCTCAGGTTGGAGATGAATTCGATGCCAGAGGAACTGGATAAATTGGAAAGAAGCATCCGGCAGTTGGAAATTGAACGCGAAGCTATCAAAAGGGAAGATGATAAGGACAAATTGAAAGACTTATCCCAACAAATCTCTTTCTTGACAGTGGAACGTGATACCTTAAAAGCAAAATGGAAACAGGAAAAGGATATCGTAGAAAAAATACAGAATGCCAAGGCCAGCATTGAGGGTTTAAAACTGGAAGCTGAACAGGCAGAACGTAATGGTGACTTCGGGAAAGTGGCAGAGATACGTTACGGCAAAATAAAGGATGCAGAAAAATCCATTGAAGCAGATTCTACTGAACTGGCTGCCATCAGCGATAACAACCGTTTGATGAAAGAAGAGGTGGATGCAGAAGATATTGCACAGGCCATTGCAAAGGCAACTGGTATTCCTGTAAGCAAAATGCTGCAGAGTGAAAGGGAAAAACTATTGAATTTGGAAGATGAACTCCACAAACGTGTAGTTGGTCAGGAAGAAGGAATAGCAGCCGTTGCAGATGCTATTAGAAGGAGCAGGGCTGGTTTGCAGGATCCCAAAAAACCAATAGGTTCATTTATTTTCTTGGGCACAACAGGCGTCGGTAAAACAGAATTGGCCAAGGCATTGGCGGAATACCTATTTGATGATGAAAGCATGATGACCCGTATTGACATGAGTGAATACCAGGAAAAACATGCTGTGTCAAGATTAGTGGGTGCCCCTCCGGGTTATGTAGGTTATGATGAGGGTGGACAATTGACAGAAGCGGTGAGAAGAAAGCCGTATAGTGTTGTTTTGCTGGATGAAATTGAAAAAGCCCATCCAGATGTTTGGAACATTTTATTGCAGGTGCTGGATGATGGCAGGTTAACCGATAACAAGGGCCGTGTGGTAAACTTCAAGAATACTATCATTATCATGACCAGCAATATTGGTAGCCACCTCATTCAGGATGCTTTTGAAAAAGTAACCGAGAACAATGTGGAGGAAGTAACTGATAAAGCTAGGGTGGAAGTGATGAACCTGCTGAAAGAAACGGTTCGTCCGGAATTCCTGAACAGGGTTGATGAAATCATCATGTTCCAACCATTGCTCAAAAAGCAGGTCAAAGGCATCATTAACATTCAATTAAGAGGTCTAAAACAGTTGGTTTCGCAAAATGGAATAGACTTGCAGTTCAGCGATTATCTGCTGGATTACCTAGCTGAAAATGGTTATGACGTTCAAATGGGTGCAAGGCCATTAAAAAGGTTGATTCAGAAGGAAATTGTAAATAAGCTGAGCAAAAAGATACTGGGTGGCGATATTGACAAAACCAAACCGGTATTGGTGGATGTGTTTGATGGTGTGGTAGTGTTCCGGAATGAAGTTGAAAATTAACTATAAAAAAGGGCAAGCCATCTATCATAAAACCCCTATGTTTGCCCAATTCACCCTTTTTAGGGAGTTGATTTTTAAGTAAAAGTGTTGCAAATCGCAATAAAAAAGGAGATAAATTTTATGGCTTTCGGTAAAGAAACGGTAGAAATAATTGAACCCAAGGATATTTTCGTAGGAGACAAGAATGCTCCTGTAACGCTTACAGAGTTTGGTGAATACGAAAGTGAGGAATGTGCCAAAGTAAATGAAGTAGTAAAGAAATTGCTGGAAGAATATGAAGGTAAGATCCGTCTTAACTTTCGCCATTTCCCATTAACAAAGATCCACCAACGTAGTCAAAAAGCCAGTGAGGCAGCTATTGCCGCAGCACAGGACGGCAAATTTTGGGAAATGCACAATGCACTTTTCCAGAACCGCAGGAACCTTGGTACTACTAGTTTGAAACTTCATTCAAAAGAAGCCGGTGTAAACCGTAAGCAATTGCTGGACGAATTGGTAAACTCCACTTATGGCTGGCATGTGCATGATGATATTCAGCATGGTAAAAAGATGGGTGTTGTTGAGATTCCCGCCTTTTTCATCAATGGCGAAAAATTCGTGGGAAAGCCAACTTTTGAAAACCTCAGCAAAGAAATTGAAGTTGCACTTAAAAAAGTAAAGCCTAAAAAGGCAGCAAAATAAAAACAGAAAAAAGCCCGGTATAACAACGGGCTTTTTTATTGCCCTATTGTAAACCTTCCTGTCAATCACCTCGTATCTTCTAAACCTTAAAGCTTTAGAACGAAGAATCATCCAATTCCTTTACACCAATTAAAGCTTTTTAATGAAAAGAGAACAATTGAGGCTCAATGCCACAAAACGCTATTTGAAGCTTGACTTGAATAGCGAAGGCGAGCTCAATTCCATTGTCATGCTTGCGTCGCATATTACCAATACGCCCGTTGCTTTTATTACCTTCATGGACAAGAAAATCCAATGGATGAAAAGTTGCCATGGCTATCAAGTGGAAAAGATGCCAAGGGATACATCATTTTGCCAATATACCATTGAACAGGATGATATTTTCATAGTGAACGATATGCTTGAAAACAAAGATTTCAAGGATTATCCTGTTGCGAGGGATTTAGGCGGAAGGTTTTATGCAGGCACGCCATTGCGTAGTTATGATGGTTACAATGTGGGTACCTTATGTGTAATGCATATACAGCCACATGAGTTGAATGATGAACAAAAAAATTGCTTAAAAGCCCTGTCAAAGCAGGTTGCAACCATTATGGAACTTGATTTGGGCAAGAATTTATTGGAGAAGACAGTCCATCAAGTTGAGCAGAAGAACAAGGAAATTGAATCCCAAAATAAGCAATTAAAGGAAATTGCACAGATGCAGTCACATGAATTCCGTGGGCCATTAAGTTCTGTAATGGGCTTGATGAATTTGATAAAACATGATGATTACACTGCAAGCAAGGATTATTTGATTATGATGGAATCTGCAGTGAACAAGCTTGATGAGAAGATTTGCGGCGTGGTAAAACTGGCAAGTAAAGTGGCGTAGTTTTTATAAACTTATCGAAATAAAAAAAGACAATAGCAGCATTGAACTGGTATTGTCTTTTTTTGTGAACAGCATAGCATGTTCTAAGCTAAGGAAAGCTTGGTTATTTCTGTTCCACTTACAATCTTCGCTAATTCGTTAAAGCTGGTATCCTTCCATTTTTCAATGTTTTCACCACTTACCACACGCCAGAAATTTTTTTCTTTCAATTCATCATAATCTTTTGATTTTACAAACAGGCCAACAATTGACCTACGTGTCTTGAAATCAATTTTCAATGTTCCTTTGGCTGTGTTCTTCGTGTCAAGGAATTTTTCAATTTGTTCTATAGTCATGCTTCAATTTTTTTCGGGTAGAAAATAAAAAGGGGGTTTATACAAACCCCCTTTTCGTTGTAATAGCTAATATATTACCAACGGCCACCGCCGCCACTGTTGCTATTGCTGAAAGAGCGTCTGTTGCCACCGCCATTTCCACCAGTTCTTTCTTCACGAGGCTTAGCTTCAGTAACGTTGATGTTACGTCCTTCTACTGTGCCACCATTCAACTCTGCAATTGCCTTTTGAGCTTCTGCATCGTTAGACATTTCCACAAAACCAAAGCCACGGCTCTTGTTAGTGTATTTGTCCATAATAATTTTTGCTGAAGTTACTTCTCCGTAACTTTCAAAGAAACCTCTTAAGTCATCGTCTTGAACGTTGAAACTTAAGTTTGAAACATAAATGTTCATTCTTAACTGAATTGATAAATAAAAAATGCTTGAGAAAAACGCCTGAGTGAGAGAAGACTAACTAATTAGTCCCGAAGCTTCGGGACGAACGCTGAAAAAATCGTTCACTTACTAAAATGCTGAAGAACTCAAAATAACTTTGCAAACATAAGCCTATTAAATGGACTTATCTAATCATAATTGCTAACTAAGCGTTAAGAGTTGTTAAAAACTGATTTATATAACACAACTGCCACGTATTCCTTTGCAACAGGCATGAACAGAAACCAACAAAGGGCGATTAGTAAACAGGCATATTTATCAGCTTCCTTGCCCTGTTGAAAATTGATGGAAATATTGCCATTATTGGGTGTTAGACCGCAAACCAATAATGGGCTTTTCTTGGAAGACTTGTAAATAACCAGTTGGGACGATGGATTGTTCTGTATTGTATAGTTAAAACGCTCACCGTTCAAATCAATAAAGCCTTCATGGCTGAACCAATTTTCTGTACCCAGTTCACCAATCTTTACACCATATTCATTTTTGAGGATGGTTTTATTACGTAAGAAACCCTCCTTGTCAATCTTGAAAATCCTTCTGCTGTTTTCGCACTCCACCTTTGCAGTCTGGGCAAACTGGTTATAATGGAGTGTTAGCAAGCGTTGTTCATCATTCCATAATTCATGGGTATCAAAGCCCTGTTTGGATGGGGGGCATACCAATGCAGTTTTGATGTATGGCTCATGGGGGAGATTGATTTGGGGATGAAAAGGTAGGTATTGACTTCAATAAATCAAATAGGGAAACAATAACTTAACATTGGGGGTGGGTGAAAAAGAGGGCAAACAGCTAGTACAGTGCTTGGCTAGACACAGCTAAAATACCTAACTTATTGGGTATCAAAATTCCAACCAGTCACATTTTTTTGCCACCAAAAATTGCCGTGCCAAAAAATGGGTGTTTATTCGTTAGAAAGAACAGAGTTGAATAGCTAATCAACCTCTATCCCTTAAACCCAAAATCTTCATAATCCAATCAACCCCCGTTCCCTACCTTTGCCGCTCATTAAAAATAGGGTATGAAGACGGATAAGAATACGGTCATTGGTTTTGTGTTGTTGGGTATTTTGTTTTTTGGTTTTTTCTGGTTCAACAATAAGCAGAATAATGCAACAATGGCCGAGAAGAAAAGGCAGGATGATTCCATAGCAAAGGTTAAGGAAGCAAACATTACACCTGCCATGAAGGAACAAGCAAAAGCAGATTCATTAAGGATGGATTCTACCAATAAACTGGCAAAAGGTGGAAACTTTGGAAAAGAGGCAGCAATTGGGAAGGAAGAAACCGTAACGATAGAAAACGAGGTAATGAAAGTTACCTTTAGCAATAAGGGTGGCCGGGTGAAATTTGTGGCTCTCAAAAATTACAAGTCTTATGATAGTACCCTAGTAACATTGGGCAGCGATAACGACAAACTAGGATATACCATTAATTCTGGAAACACACCAGCCCAAACCAATGAACTTCTTTTCACTACTTCTGCAATTTTGAAAAATACAGATGGTTCGCAAGTAATTACTTATAGTTTAAGGGATTCTACAGGTAAATCTATTGAACATGTGTATACCATCAAACCTAATGAATTCATGGTTAATTGGATGGTGAACCTAAATGGTGCAGACCAGCTATTGACCAATGGTGCAATGAACATCAACTGGCATATCGAAACAATGCAGCATGAAAGAAATGCCAAATACGAAAGGGCACAAATGAGCAATATCTGCTTTGTGGAGGATAACGAGTTTGACTACATCTCACAAAAAACGGAGCACCAGTTTGAGAAACCAACACAATGGGTTGGTGCCGTTCAGCAATTCTTCAATACCACCTTAATTGCAAAAAACAATTTCAATACAGGTAAAGTCTCTTGGGCCAGGCATCTTGTTGATACCAGTCGTTTATTAGCCACTGTTGATGCAAACTTTCAAATAAAAGTAGCTGCTGGTTCAAAGGCCAGCATTCCTTTTCAAATGTACCTTGGTCCCAATGATTTCAATGTATTAAAGAAGCAGGCCCCAGAAATGGACAGGATTGTGAACTTGGGTAGGGATATGTACTCCTTTGTACGCCCTATCAATAAGTACGTAATCATGCCCGTGTTCAACTTCTTTTCAAGCTTCATAAAGAACTTCGGCTGGGTTATTTTGTTGCTTACCTTATTCATAAGGTTGTTTACTGCCCCTTTAACATATGGTAGTTACCTGAACGGTGCCAAAATGAAAATTCTGAGACCTGAACTGGATGAACTCAAAAAGAAGTACAAAGATGACCAGCAGGCTTTTGCAATGGCACAAATGAAGTTCAACAAAGAAGCCGGTGTAAACATGTTAGGTGGCTGCATCCCTGCATTGCTGCAAATCCCTATCTTCTTTGCCTTGTACAGTTTCTTCAATTCCAATATCGCCTTGCGTGGGCAGGAATTTCTTTGGAGCAAGGACCTATCAGCCTATGATACTTTTTTCCATTGGCATACAGAATTATGGGCTATAGGGAACCACGTTAGTTTGTTCACCATTACTGCGGTAATTACCAGTTTCTTCATTTCCATTTACAATATGAGCATGACTCCCACACAGGACAATCCTGCATTGAAGTACATGCCTTATATATTCCCTTTCATCTTGTTCTTCGTGTTTAATGGCTTGCCATCTGCATTGACCTGGTACTATACCGTTTCCAACTTAATTACATTGGGCTTGCAGTTTGTTATCCAGAATTATATCATCAACCATGATAAAATCATCGCTGGCATTGAGCAAAAACGAAAGGCCCCTAAAAAGGGACCAAGCAAATGGCAGGAACGTTTACAGCAGGTACAGGAAAGCCAGAAAAAAATTCAGGATATGAAAAACCGTAGCGGTCAAAATAAAAAATAGACACTATTGGCTTCGCCATATTGCTTTAACCGGGAAGTAAGAAAGACGGGAAAAGGAAACACACCTTACCGTCTTTCTTGCTTCCCGGTTGACATTAAAAAGAAAAGCGAAGCTTTTTCCTTGTGCCTTAGGCCCTGCAGAAGTCTTAAAAATTTGCCAAAAAAAGCCATGTCACCTAAATTTTTTTTGCGCAAACTGTCACCAGACCCAAGGTCACCAAAAGTTTGTCACCAAAAAGTTGTCACCAAAAGTTTGTCACCAAAAGTTTGTCACCAAAAGTTTGTCACCAAAAGTTTGTCACCAAAAGTTTGTCACCAAAAGTTTGTCACCAAAAGTTTGTCACCAAAAGTTTGTCACCAAAAGTTTGTCACCAAAAGTT
>Ga0247739_10000147_pt1 | contig 23681 bp, 23 predicted proteins | sample UWRJL058202B2_FD_180943 | JGI IMG/M metagenome (GOLD analysis project Ga0247739, IMG submission 180943) | Plant litter microbial communities from Arlington Agricultural Research Station in Wisconsin, United States - UWRJ-L058-202B-2 | ecosystem: Environmental > Terrestrial > Plant litter >...
TATTATGAAATATGAATTGTCGCAAGCTGGCTACCGCGACTTTTTAAATGCCTCACCTGGCTTTTTCAATAACATTTTTCCGGAACGCAGTGATTTAACAAGCAGCAATTATCAAACGGTCGGTACACGACTCTTTACCGGCGGGGCTGCTTATCGTAACAACCTAGTTATCGGCACTTCCTCAGCTACAAACCCTGTAAAAGCAAATGCCAATGGAAATACCACTTACGACGAAGCAACCGATGGCGAATGGATAGCTGCCAACTTTTTATATTGGAGCGATGCCGCAGCCTTCCTCGACTGGGCCGCCTTACGCCCAATGACCGAATTTGAATATGAGAAAGCCGTAAACGGGCCGGATGCATTGGGTTATCCGCAGTTCGCCTCGGGCACGTATATCCAAGTTCCCAACATTAGCACCATTGGTATCTTGAACCCGTATACTGCTTCGGAAACGGTCACCCATACCAATCTTAACCAAAACTATATCAATACAAATGAGTTTTGGGGCCCAAGCACAAACGGCACAAACACTGGGCAGCCTTTGCGTAGCGGTTTTGTAGCAGATAATCTTTCTACTCGCTTAAGTTCGGGAGGCACTTTTTATGGGGTAATGGAAATGACCGGCAACCTTTGGGAACCGGTAGTAACAGCAGCGAATGTCGCTGGCCGCAGTTTTAATGGCAGTTTAGGTGATGGATCCATTAGTGGCCTCACGGGGCAAGCCAACGAATCTACATGGCCAGGCACCCAAAACGTAACGACTAGCCCAAATACGGCCGGACAAGTGTTGAAATTGAACACTGCCGGTATCAGCAAAAAAGGAGGCAGCTTTGCCGAAAATCTTTTCTATGCGGTAACGGATGTTAACTATAATCCATCTGTGGCTGCGCAGGATTATCCAACCACAAGGACAGAAGCAAAATCTTATGGTTGCCGCGGTGTAAGGCAACAATAATTTTTCATTTCAAAATGAACTTTCTATTAAAAACCCGGCTGTTGTTTATATTTTTTGAGAACAAATGATTCAATAAATTAACAAAGTTAGCGGCGCAAAAAATTATCGCTAATGTATTGGCCGGAAGAGAATTATCATTATTTTGCACTCCTTAATCAAACCATTCCGAAAGTCCCGACGTTTCCACGCCGGGGCTTTTTTATACTATTATTTTAGTAAACCCTTGCGTTTTGCAAATAAATAGTAGCTCTCTACTTTTGTTCTCGCCCATTCTGTTTTTCGTAAAAATTTTAAACTGGATTGTATCGAAGGATTGCTCGTAAAACAATTGATAGGTATTTGAATGCCCAACTCCTGCCAGCCGACTGACTCCACCAAATGGGTCACTATTTTTTCGAGGCTAAGGCCATGAAGTGGATTATTTTTTTGCGGGGTTGTATCCATGTTGTCTATTGAAATTCAAAGATAAAATATGCACGACAAAACTAAACGACACAAAAAAGCGGAAGAAATCTTCCGCCTTTTCTATAAAAATATTTCTTATCCAACTAATTCATGGTGGTGATGGGCCACGGTTTGTAAATAGCGTTCTGCATCCAATGCCGCCATACATCCGCTACCTGCGGCGGTTACTGCTTGGCGGTACATTTTATCTTGTACATCGCCTGCGGCGAAAACGCCTTCTATATTCGTTTTGCTAGTACCCGGCGTAGTAAGAATATAACCGGTTTCATCCATGTGCAAGTAGTCTTTGAAAATACCACTATTCGGTTGATGCCCAATAGCCACAAAAAATGCATTGATCGGAATGATGCTTTCAACGTTTGTTTGGTTATTGATAACCCGTAAGCCTTCCGCCTTGTTTTCGCCCAAAATTTCTAAGGTTTCGGTATGCCAATGCACTTCAATGTTTGGCGTGGCCAAAACACGATCTTTCATCACTTTCGAAGCTTTCATCCCCTCTTCGTCCCTGCGAACAATCATGTGCACTTTGCTGCAAATTTTGCTCAGGTATAAAGCTTCTTCTGCAGCGGTATCACCAGCTCCCACAATAGCCACTTCTTTTGCTTTAAAGAAAAATCCATCACAAACGGCACAAGCGCTTACACCAAAACCATTCAATCGTTGCTCACTTTCCAAGCCCAACCATTTGGCAGAAGCGCCGGTTGAAATGATTACTGCATCGGCAGTAAGCCATTTTTCCTCGTCTACTTCTATCTTAAAAGGCCTTTCGCTAAAATCTACCTTTGTTACAATGCCATAACGGATATCTGTACCCATGCGAGCAGCTTGCTTTTCAAAATGAACCATCATTTCGGGGCCTTGTACGCCATCAGCAAAACCTGGATAATTTTCAACCTCAGTAGTAATCGTTAACTGGCCACCGGGTTGTATGCCCTGATACATAACAGGATTAAGGCCTGCACGGGCAGCGTAAATGGCGGCCGTATAACCTGCGGGGCCACTACCAATAATCAAACAATGAACATGTTCCATATAAATAGACATTAAAAGTAAAAATTGAAAAATTGAAACCGACCATTCGGAATCCAACTATAACTAAATGGGTGACAAAATAAAAGCGTTTGTGGTTATTAGATCAAATTTGTTACCAACATATAAATGACAGTGTCCACAAGCCGTTCTGTCAGCATTTATGTTTGTATTTAAAACAACGCTTGTTAATTTCTGATAATTATTTTTTTGTATTGTGCTGCATACCCACCAAAGTAACCTAAAGCGCCGCCGCTGATATTACTCAAAACCACCCCAGGTTGGCTAAATGGATTACCTACAGACTGTTGTGAAAACTCGAGCGTTCGCCAAAAATCAAAAGTGGCTTTGTCAATATTGCACATTTTAACTTCTACGGAGTCGCCTTTTCTATAAAAACCTTTGTCTTGCTGATCTACGTCCCTTGTACGATTGATAGCCCCGCGTTGCACCTGTGCATTATAGGTAGTGCCATCCACAATATCATCATTAAAAACAGAATTGAAGGCTGGCAAAAAAGCACTGTCGTTTACATTGGTATAATATCTAATATAATTTCCAAGGCCAGGCGGGTCGGTAATTTTGGCGAAAATTATACGGCGATTGGTATCTGCATTGTTTGGAGCCACTTTCCACCACAAAGAATCCAGTGTTTTAGCTATGATTGGGATGGTCGTTTTCGAGGTATAGGTCTTTCCATCGGTTACAATGGACATATTGTAAGTCGTATTGAGGTTGCCCACCATTGTTTGTGCAGGAACAGTAGCATCGGTAGAGTAATAAGAAATGGTATCGGTGCCAAAAGGAACCAAGTATTCCTTCAACAGCACAGATTTTGTGCCGTCGCTAATGGTAATTTGAGCGTTGTGCACAAATGATTTCGCCACCATACTTAAAGATACACTATTGAAATACCCCAGCGATTTTGAAAGATATACCATTGGCGCCTTACTGTTCTCAATGGAAGCATCTACCACCAGCAAGTTTTCTACGCCGTTCAATTCTATCTTGATATCTTTTTCGCAACCGGTAGTTAAAAGAAATAGGAGTACGCCAAAAAGCGTCCAAACCTTTTTAAAACCATGTTTTAATGATATAAAATATTGAGATGTTATCATGTTAGAATTTATAACCGCCTATTGTTGTCATGTTTATTGAAACTGTACTAATTACGATAACGAATGTACGATGGATGTAAAAAAAAATCCCCTGCTAAGAAGGGGACATGCAAATAGTTTAACAAGCGGGCATAGATTTATCTCTCGAGTAAATATCTATCAAAAATGAATGGGCTATAAATGCGGGACGTCCTTTGCTGCAGGCTCTACAAACTCGTTTTCTTTTAACTTCCTAAAAGTTTCTTCGAAAAAAGCTAGCCTCGACTGAACTTTTAATGCGGCGGCATCGAGGGTATAACCTTCGTCCAAAAATAGCTTTACCAACAACATCTTTTTGATGTTAAGATAATCGTATCGCCTGTTTTTGCCTTCTTCTTCCGTCAAACTCACTATAATGCCTTTGTCTTCCCAATAACGTATTTGCCTTGTAGGAATGCCAGTAATCTGCGAAACTTCACCTATACCAACTATCAGTTTACATAAAAATCCAGGATCCCCTAATTCTTGCCGCTCTTCCATTCTTTGTAACTTATTTACAATTTATGCTGCAAATATAAAAAGTCTTCCGTTATTTTGCAAAAGTTTTCATCAAAGTACTCCTAAAATATGCGAACAGAAGATTCCGCAAACCACCCTATTCTAATTAAAACCCTACTGCTTACAATTACATTTTCAAGTATTTTTTTTAGCAGTAATAGTCAAACCATTAAGCGTACCGGCGATAGCTTGTTAGCTAGTGCTACGTTGGAAAGTGTAATCGAGTATGCCATCAAAAACCAACCACTTATTCGGCAAGCTTTAATAGACGAGCAAATCACTGATCAACAAATAAAATCGAGATTGGCAGATTGGTATCCACAGCTGAATTTCAACTATAACATCCAGCATAATTTCCAAGTGCAGACAAGTGTAATCGGTGGCAATGCAGTACGGTTGGGCGTTTCCAATACTTCTTATGGACAGTTTACCGTTAGGCAAAACCTATTTACGCCTGATGTATTGCTGGCGCAACGGTCAAGGGGCGATGTTTTATTACAGGCTCGTCAAACTACCATTGGTAGCAAAATAGATGTGGCGGCAAACGTGGCCAAAGCATTTTATAGTGTGCTGGCAACCATGCAACAAATAAAAGTGGCCGAATCTAATATCGTTCGATTGGAAAGAAGTTTGAAAGACGCTTACAACCAATATGTAGCTGGCGTTGCCGATAAAATCGATTATAAACGAACCACCATTACACTTAACAATACCAAGGCTACAAAACGCAGCAACGAAGAGTTTTTGGTCGCCAGAAAGGAATACCTGAAATTCTTGATCGGTTATCCCGACAAATCCGAAATCAATATTGTGTACGATTCCCTGGCCATGGAAAAAGATTTGATGATCGATACCTTACAAATGGTAGACTACACCAACCGCATCGAATATCAATTACTTGAAACGCAACGTAAATTGCTGAAAGCAAATTTGGATTATAACAGATGGGCCTACTACCCTACGCTTGCCTTTAACGGTGCGTACAACCTCAACTATCAAAGCGATAATTTCGCAAAGGTTTATGGCAACAATTTTCCAAACTCTTTTGCAGCCATCACATTGACGGTTCCTATTTTTCAGGGCGGCAAAAGGATAGCGAATATCAAGCAAGCTGAATACAGGTTACTTCGTTCCGATTGGGACGTGGAAAGGCTCAAAAGTTCGGTCAATTCGGAATATGCACAGGCCTTGGCCACTTATAAAAGCAATTTGGTCAATTATTTAGCCTTGAAAGAAAACATTGATTTGGCAACCGAAGTGTACAATGTAATACAGCTTCAATATAAATCTGGTATCAAAACATACTTAGAGGTAATTACTTCAGAAACGGAATTGCGTACTTCTCAAATCAATTATTACAATGCACTTTATCAATTGCTTTCAAGCAAGATCGATGTTCAAAGGGCATTAGGTCAAATCAGGTACTAAGTCTTCCTATCCAAAACATTCATAATACATAATCAGTAATATATATGCTTCTTCATTTCCCATCTAAATATGCAGCCATTACAGCATTGGTTTTCTTGGCTGCCTGCGGCAACAAAAATCAACAACAACAGCAAGGACCACCACCGGCAGTACAGGTAACATTAGATACCGTAAAACTCACTGACGCTGTGTACTTCGACGAATATCCGGCCACCATTGTACCAGTAAACATGGTTGAACTTCGCCCACAGGTGAGTGGTTTTATTACAGGTGTACATTTTCAAGATGGTGCTAGGGTGAGTAAAGGCCAGCTACTTTATTCGGTAGACCAACAGTTATATTCCGCCAATTACCAACAAGCCGTAGCAAACCTTGCGGTGCAAGAGGCCAATATGAACAGGGCCCAAAAAGATGCCAACCGTTACCACGAACTCGACAAGAACGACGCCGTGGCCAAACAACTGGTAGACAATGCAGACGCTGCTTTGGAAGTTTCTAAAAAACAAGTTGAGGCGTCAAGAGCCAACATACAAGCTGTGCAAACCAACGTAAAATACACCAAGGTATACGCACCGTTTACCGGTGTTATTGGCATTTCGCTGGTGAAGGTTGGCGCAGCAGTTACGGCTGGTCAAACATTGCTCAACACCGTTTCTACCGATAATCCATTGGCAGTAGATTTCAACGTGGATCAAAAAGAAATCTTCCGTTTTACCAGCATGCTCAACAATCCAGCACCGACAGCAGATTCAACGTTCCGGTTATCCTTTGGCACAGAAACATATGCTTATCCAGGCAAAATTTTATTACTGGACAGAGCAGTAAATGTGCAAACAGGAACCTTGAAAATGCGCTTGTCGTTCCCAAATCCAGAAAACCTCTTACGTGCCGGCATGAACGCTACCGTGAAAGTGAAGAACAATGCAGCGCAGCAAGCGGTTACCATTCCTTTTAAAGCGGTAAGCGAGCAATTGGGCGAATACTTTGTGTACACTTTGGGCGACAGCAGCAAAGCATCTCAACGTAAAATAACCTTGGGCAACCAAATAGGCAGCAACGTCATCGTGAAATCTGGCTTGAAAGGTGGCGAACAAATCGTAGTGCAAGGTGTACAGAACCTTCGAGAAGGCTCTGTTATTACAACCAAGCCACCAGCACCACCGGCAGCACCGCAGAAATAGTGATGGATTATTTAAGATGACAACCGGCTTCATTCTTTAAAAAAGTACGAATGAACCCCCAATCGTTTAGATGATCATCCTCCTTAAAAAATAAAAAAATTGGCTATGCCAAAGCTTGGAACGAAGCCAAGCGCCAAACAGCCAATGATTTATAATTAATAACCTAATTCATGATAGCAGATACTTTTATAAAAAAACCGGTTACAGCCATCGTAATTTCTGTGGTGATTGTGTTGGTGGGCTTCATTTCAATGATCAACCTTCCTGTGGCACAGTATCCAGACATTACGCCGCCCACGGTTACCATCACGGGTGCATTTACAGGTGCAGATGCTCAAACCGTAGAACAAACCACCACTACTGCCATTGAAACGCAGGTAAATGGTACACCCGGTATGACCTACATGAGCAGTAACAGTACTAGTAGCGGACAGAGCAGTATCAACGTGAACTTCGAGATCGGAACCAACGTTAATATCGCCGCCTTAGACGTACAGAACAGGGTAAGCGTAGCGCAGCCTTCTTTACCAGATGCCGTAAAAAGGCTCGGGCTTACTGTAAGAAAACGTAACCCGAGTATCATGGTGGCCTTAGCGTTGTATTCGCCAAACGGAACGCATGATGCTACTTTCTTGGGCAACTATGCCAATATCTATTTGAAGGATGCCTTGCAAAGGGTACCCGGTGTAGGTGATATCGTTTCTCGTGCAGATGATTTTGGTATGCGTATCTGGCTCAATCCCGATAAGTTGGCTGCCCTTAACATGGTGCCTGCGGATATCATTGCTTCTCTAAGCGAACAGAACTTGCAAGTTGCAGCGGGTACTATTGGTGGAAACCCTCAGCCAAATGTGCAAAGTTTTGAGTATAGTGTATTGACCAACAGCCGTTTAAATACCAAGGAGCAATTCGAAGACATCATCGTACGCACCCGTCCCGAAGATGGTAGCATCGTTTACTTGCGAGATGTGGCCCGTGTAGAATTGGGCAAATTCGATTATGGTAGCAACGCATTTGTAAATGGGAAACCGGCCGCATTCGTACTCGTGTATCAAGCCCCAGGCGCCAATGCCCTGGATACGTATGAAGGATTGAACAAGGCTTTGGCTGAAATCAAAAAAACTTTTCCGAAAGATGTGGACTACATGATTCCATTGGAAACCGTTTCTGTGGTTGAAGTTTCTATTAAAGAAGTACTCCACACATTGATTGAAGCATTGATATTGGTGGTGATCGTGGTATTCTTGTTCCTTCAAAACTGGAGGGCAACGTTGATTCCTGTACTAGCTATCCCAGTTTCATTAGTAGGAACATTTATCTTCTTTATCCCTTTTGGTTTCACCATTAACACTTTAACGCTCTTCGCTTTCGTACTGGCCATTGGTATTGTGGTGGATGATGCCATTGTGGTGGTGGAAGCCGTACAGCACTATATCGATCACGAGAAATTGTCACCAAAAGAAGCCACTAGCAAGGCCATGAAGGATATCTCTGGCCCAGTGGTAGCGATAGCATTGATTTTGGCAGCGGTGTTTATTCCGGTAGGGTTTATTCCGGGTATCGTAGGTAGGTTGTACCAACAGTTTGCCATTACCATTGCGGTTTCGGTTGTCATCTCCGCGTTTGTGGCGCTTTCTCTAACGCCAGCGCTTTGTAGCACCATGCTTCGGCCATCAAAAGAGGCTAGTGCGAAAAAGAATATGTTGGAAAAATTCTTTGTTTGGTTCAATAAGCATTTCACTACACTTACCCGCTCGTATACAAGAGGCGTGGGTAAATGGATACGGGCAACGCCATTAGTATTGATCATGATGGTTTGTTTGTTTGTGGGATTGTTCTTCTTGTTCAAATCCAAACCAAGTGGCTTTATACCGAGCGAAGATGAAGGTCGTTTGTATGTAACCTATGAAATGCCAGAAGCAACCTCTACCACCCGTAGCGTTGCTATGTTGAAAGATGTAATGCAACGTGTACAAGGTATTCCTGGTGTACGTATAGTGGGTGGTTTGGCTGGGTTAAATATCATCAGTTTCTCCAATAAGTCCAACGTGGGTACCATGTTCGTAAACTTGAAGGATTGGGATGAACGGAAGGACAAAACCCTGCAATTGCAAGGGATTATTGCGGAGATACAAAAGCGCACTGCTGATATTAAGGAGGCGAGGGTAATGGCCATTGCGCCACCAGCGATTCCAGGCTTAGGGCAAACATCCGGCTTTACCTTCGAGCTACAACAAACAACCAGTACAGATAACATCCAGACCTTCGAAAAGGTGGCTCGTAACTTTTTGGCAGAAGTAAACAAGCGCCCTGAGATTGCGATGGCGTATACCTTTTTCACCACTAAAACGCCGAGTTATCAAATAGATGTCGACAAGGAAAAAGCGAAACGTTTAGGAATTTCAGTAGCTGATGTTTATAGCACCATGAGCACCTTGCTAGGTAGTAGTTATGTAAATGATTTCAACTTGTATGGAAGAAACTTTAGGGTAATGGCGCAAGCGGATAGCATGTACCGTTCCTCGCTGGATCAACTAGAAAAATTCTATGTTCGCAATAGCCAAGGAGGCATGGTGCCGTTAAGTGCTTTGGTCACTTCTAGGATAACCGAAAGTCCATCGTTGATATCGCACTATAACATTTACCGGGCAGTGGAAATAAATGGATCATCCAAACCGGGCTTTAGTAGCGGACAGGCCATTCAGGCGCTCAAGGAAGTAGCGGCTACCAGTTTACCAGTTGGTTACGGCTACGAATTTAGCGGTATGAGTAGGGAAGAAATCAAGGCTGGTGATAGTACCGCCATGATCTTCGCCATCTCTATTGTGTTCGTTTTCCTTTTCCTTGCGGCCCTATACGAGAGTTGGTCAATCCCATTCTCGGTATTGTTCGCCGTGCCTATCGGGGCTTTTGGATCCATCCTAACGCTCACATTTATCCCGTCCCTTTCGAACAACGTATATGCCCAAATTGGGTTGATTACCTTGATTGGTTTGGCGGCCAAAAACGCCATCTTGATTGTCGAATTTGCCAAGGAGCGGGTGGATAGTGGAATAGACATCGTTCACGCAACCTTACAGGCCGTGCAATTAAGGTTAAGGCCTATCGTGATGACTTCCCTGGCTTTTATACTAGGCGTGTTGCCCTTGGCCTTTGCAAGCGGTGCCGCAGCCGAAAGCCGCAAAACAATTGGTTGGACGGTATTTGGAGGGATGATTGCCGCAACTACATTGGCCATTTTCGTAGTTCCAGTATTGTTCGTTCTTATCACCAAACTTTCTTATGGTAAAAAACTAAAGAGAATACAAGCACAAAATAAAGATCAAGAAGATGTAGACAAGATAGCTTTTCATAATAGCTAAGACGATTTAAAGACCTGTAGCCAAAATGTGCAAGTAGTAAAAATACCTTCTTCGGAGGGTATTTTTTTATGCGTGAGTTATTCACAAAAAAACGGTTTGATGATGGCCAACTCGTTTCAGAAAGAGTGGGCAATCATCAAACCACAAAAAATAACAACCTTAGACGTTGAAATCTCAAAAACCTATTTAGCTGACTTATCCTCGTTTCGTTCCCTCCACATTTCATTAAAGGTTTTTTGGCTGAAATCGAGGCTACCATGGTGAGCGGTCCATCCTTTAAAAACTTTGTTTACCACCCAGTTTTTCATTTTGCCACTTCCCATGTTCATCATGCCCCTATGAAGGCTGGCTTGTTTCCAGGTTTTCCACGCCAAGCGTTCTGCCAATGTACTTTCGCCTTGCATGATCGCTTCATGACGGTTGTGCAATAGCAATTCGTGCAAGTTGATGCGCACAGGGCACACTTCGGTGCAATTGCCGCAAAGCGAGGAAGAATAACTCAAATGTTTATATTCAGCCATACCAGATAAGTAAGGCGTAATCACCTTGCCAATCGGGCCGCTGTAAGTAGTTTCATAACTGTGACCACCAATATTTTTGTATACGGGGCAAGCATTCAAACAAGCCCCGCAACGGATGCAATACAAGCTCTCACGAGCTATGGGATCTGCCAAAATATTGGTGCGACCATTGTCTAGCAGAATCACATACATCTGTTCAGGGCCGTCGGTTTCGTTCGGTTGGCGTGGCCCATTGATGATGGAATTGTATACCGTCACTTTTTGCCCCGTTCCGTAGGTGGATAATAAAGGCCAGAACAGCGCAAGATCCGTCATGGTAGGGATTACTTTTTCAATACCCACCACTACAATATGCACTTTGGGAAAAGCCGAACTCAGCCTAGCATTCCCTTCATTTTCAGTAACGGCAATGCCGCCAGAATCTGCAATAATAAAATTGGCCCCTGTAACGCCTACTTCGGCTTGCACATATTTTTGACGCAACTTGAACCTGGCTACTTGGGTAAGTTGTTCCGGGGTTAGGTTGGGCTCCGTGCCTAATTTATTTGCAAATAATTTAGCCACATCTTCCTTGCTCTTATGCATGGCAGGCGTTACGATGTGATAAGGCGGCTCACCATCTAATTGTTGAATATATTCCCCTAAATCTGTTTCTACGCTCTCAATGCCATGCTGTTCTAAAAAATGGTTTAGATGAATTTCCTCAGTTACCATGCTCTTGCTTTTTACCAAGGTTTTGCAATTCACACTTTGGCAAATCGTCAAGATTTCATCCAAGGCCTGCTGAGAAGTTTCAGCCCATAGCACTTTTGCACCGCGTTTTGTAATTTGAGTTTCAAATTCTAGGAGACTTTGATCCAAGTTTTCTATGGCACGCCATTTTAAGTCCTTGGCCCGTTGCCTAGCCGTAGGTAATTGACTAAATTGCTGCTTGCCCAAAGGCACCGTAGCATTGTATTTCCCAATATTGAAATTGATTTTTCTTCTGTGCTCGAGGTCGGCAGCCTTAATGGTACTCTTGGCTATAAAAGAAGATGCAGTGGACATAGGACAACTGAATTGATGCGGCTAAAGAGCAGCTTATATAAAATTGATGTAAGAAATGAAGTATTGAAAAGGGTTTCTTTCCTGAAAAAGTCCAATCCAACTTCACATTAAAATAATCTCTGCAGGATACGCCTTAGCAGATCCTTAATCAAATAATTATTCTACTAAAAAAACCATCGACTTCAATGACTGTAAAGTCGCCGAAGTCGATGAAAGCATATTTCTATAAACGGTTGGTTTACATCCAAATCTTAATGGTGATTTTGATGTTCGCCTTCGCGAAGAATCGCACTACCAGCTAATATTGATGTTATCGTAAAAAGGATTGTTCCTGCCAAACCGAGCCAAAACTTCCAGGCTGGGCCTATTACAAAACTGCTTACGAGCAACATGATGCAGAAAAGATTGCAAAGAACCAATGGTATAAAAACTGGAAAACGCATAATGAAAGTTTTGATAGTTGTAAAATGGTTGTAAAATGGTTGTAAAAATACAAGGTTATGTGGATGCACCCAACCAAATTGGTTTAGAGAGCGATATTTTTTATCTCAGCTCTCGCTGCTTTGGCTAGATTACTACTTTTTCATCTACTTTCTTGCTTAGTAGTCATTGTTTTCTCAATCTTTCTGTCTGCGGAAAACGCGTTACTGCAGTATTGGTCAGTAACAAATCTGTGTGGCCGTTAGCTACTTCTATCTGGTAACGATACCATTTTTCCCCGCTCAAGGAATCTCTTGATTTCAATTGTATACTGTCTGCCTTGCTCAATTGGTAGGCGTAAAACGAAGGGCGGTCGCCACCTAAACTGCCATCTTCGTTAAAAATAATAATAAAGGGGTTAGCTGCAGGTATCCATATGGCACCGTCTGCAGGGCCCGGTACTGTTTCTTCTATTTTGAGCCATTTACCAATAACTGCGTTTGTGGTTTTGGTTGGGTCATCTTCAGACTTACTGCAACTAATTAGCAATACGGATGTGCAAGCGAATAATAGTAGTATCTTTTTCATAACCTTAAGTTTTACACTAAAGGATTTATCCAAACTCCATTCCAAATTGAGCGCTCTCATTATTTTTTTACATGAAAGTATTCTTGGGCCACTGCTTCAAGAGCGCCATAAAACTCCTCGCCATATTTCCGTATCAATGGCTCTTTCAAGAATTTATATACTGGAATTTTCAATTTATCTCCGAGTTTACAGGCAGGGTTGCAAAGTTTGTCTCGGGGCTCGTAATTAAGGTATTCTGTTTTTCCATTCTTGCTCGGGGTTATCCTAATAGGAAACAAGTGGCAACTGATCGGCTTTTTCCAGTCCACTTTTCCGTCGAGGTAAGCCTGCTCTATCCCGCATTTTACAATACCCCATTTATCGGTGATTCCATACACACAAACACCGCCGTCAATAGCAGGGGTTGTCCATCCAAACTCTTCGTCGTACACATATTTACCTTGGCGGGCTATTTCATCGATGCTTTCCTGCGTGAGGTATGTTTTTACAATTTCGTATACATCATTAATATGTTTCAGTTCGTCTTTTTCCAATGGTGCACCTGCATCTCCATCCACGCAACAACCACCTTTGCATTTTACAAGGTCGCATACAAAATTTTCCTCAATCACTTCGTCACTAATCAATTTGTTGTCGATGGCTATCATGGTTGTCTACTAAAATTATAAACTGCAAAGATAATGCAGCAGGGCATGTTGATGAAAACTTGCCATCAACACAAATAAATAAAAGAATTTATTGAAATTAAACCGCAGACATCCGCTATTACACGAAGTCATCGCCAAATCAGTTTTTCCACTGAAAGCTGTTGATCAAATGCTGTAGGTCTTTCTGAATGAAATTGCTTACGGGAGCCAATGAATCCTCATTTGGGGTTGTGTCAAAATATAAGGCGCCCCGCAAAAAATGCCTGACGCTGTCGCTCAAATAAAACTGTTTTCCGGTGGCTGCATTTCCACCTACGGTAAAATATACACCATGTATTCCATTCGGCGTGGCCATGTTAGAATCATTGATGGATGTGGCTTTGCTGGTATGCTTGTAAGTCATTTTGTAAGCATCGTTTACCATTTTACCTAAATCATTCTGGCGTAAATCTTTATAGCTAACATAAATACGGCCGTTGAATTGTGGGAAATCAATGTTTATCCACCAAGGATTTTCTGCTTTGTCCTCGAAAAAAGTAGTGTCCTTAACTACCTTGGCATAAATGGGATATTCAAAACTGTAGGGGTAGCCCGGCTCGTTAAAAAGTTGATACTTGTGCTCGGGCAAAGGCACGTTGAAATAGCCGCGATCTTTCACAACGAAATTGCTGTTACAAGCGGCTAGCAATACCATCAAACCCATGCCTATCAATTTTTGCATACTATTTACTTCCATTTTTTACCAGAATAAAAACCCTTCTTATATCTATTTCAAATTTGTTGAGCATGGTAATCGCCGCGACTGAAGGTGTATTTTCAAAATAAAACTCACTCCAGGTTTTTGAAATAGGAACGTCAAGAAAATCGGTAAAAATACTGTCTACTTTGCTTTTTACAATGTTCGACGGATTTAGCATGACAACTTCACATTGATAAGATTTCATCAGCGAAAACAATTCCTCTCCTTTTCCTTTAGTAAAAAAATAGTTATTTACGAGGTTGAAATCTTCGTCAGGCTGTTTTTGCAACTGCTCTTTTGCAGAATCAATAAAACTTTCTATTTTTTTACGGGCAATTTCTACCTGTATCAAAGTTGAATCCATGGAAGTGCTTTTAACAAAAGCACCTAAAGATTCATTTTGACCTTTCATAGAAATGGAATCTAATGTTTTGTCGGCTGCATTAAATGAATCTAAAATACTTTTTGAATTTCCTGTTGGGCGACAACCAATCATAGACCACACAAAAAAGAAAAGGGAAATATATTTGGTCATGCTTTTTGCCATCAATCTTCAGCCGAAGGCTTAATGGTAACCTTCACCTTATTGATACGGTTCTTGCTAATTTCCAATACTGTAAAATCAAAATCGCCGCATTCTATTACTTGGTCTGCTTGGGGTATTTCGCCGGCTAGTTCTAAAATTAGACCAGCGAGCGAGTCACTTTCACCTTTTAATTGGTCGAATGTGTCGCTCTGGATGTTCATCGTTTTACAAACATCATTCAGCATTGTTTTCCCTTCAAAAATGTAATTCAGGTCGTCTATTTTTTTACTGCCAGCTTCTTCTTCATCAAACTCATCTTTTATATCCCCAATTACTTCTTCTAAAATATCTTCCAAGGTAATAATACCGCTTGTCCCACCAAACTCATCTACAACTACCGCAAAGTGTATCCGCTTTTGTTGGAATTCGTGCAGTAAATCTTCTATCATCTTTTGCTCGTGTACAAAGTATGGCGGTCGTATACTGCCATGCCAGTCAAACTCATCGTGTTCCTCTAAATAAGGTAGCAAATCTTTGGTATGGATCATCCCTTTTATTTCATCTAGGGTTTCGTTATATACAGGAAGGCGGCTATAATGCAGCTCTTCCACTCTTTTCTTCAAGTCGCTAAAATTGCAATTATAATCCAGGCCGCTCACATCCAACCTGGTTTTCATTACTTGTTTAACGGTTATATTTCCGAATTTAATAATCCCTTTCAGTATATTTTTCTCTTCCTCCGTAGCTTCTTCCGAGGTAGTTAAATCAATTGCTTGATTTAGTTCTTCTAAACTATTGGCATTCGTTTTTTGACCTAGCCATTTTTCTATTACATCGCTAAACCCTACCAGCCATCTAGCCAAACGATTGAACAAGAGATAAACGCCCTCTATTACCCAACCCCAATCTTTTGCGAAGCGTATGTTATTTTGCGTTGCAAAAACCTTTGGTAATATTTCAGCCACCAACAAAATAATGGTCACCAAAATCATCACCTTGATACCAAATTGCAACCAAAAATTGGGTAACTGCAAATAGTTGTTGATGATGAAATTTGTCAATATGATAATTCCCATATTTGCCAACGTATTGGCAATCAACATGGAAGCAAGTAGTACCTTTGGATTTTCTAACAAGTTCACTACCCGTTTATATGCGGGTTGGTTCCGGGTTTTTAAGAAATTGATGTCCTTATAATTCAATGAAAAAAAGGCAACTTCGGCGCCAGCCACACAGAAAGACAAAAGCAGCAACAACAAAAGTAATATCACTAAAACTGTTGTAACTTCTGTAGACATTACCATTAAAGGCATGTATAATTTAAACAATAGAATATTGACCGAATGGTAGTCCAATTGGAAAAGATTTGATGGATAATTGCTTGGGGTAAATGGCAGTTTTTCGTGTTAAAACCTCAAGATTTGAAATTCTAAACGTACACCGCTTGATACCTACCTCCAAACTTAGTCTCTAACGCATGCAAAGAAAATGTTTTCGCCTTGCAAATAGTTATTTAAAAAGGCAAAGACTCGGATGGGTCGTTGCTCACTGGCGGAATATCGCTGCTGGCAAAGTTTTCTAACCCATCGCTCGGCATAGGTGGGTGGGGCGCATCATTGCGCTTGTCCAACATAATTAAATTATCACCAACCACTTCTGTAGCAAACTTTTTTACACCTTCCCTATCTTCCCAACTGCGTGTTTTTAGGCGTCCTTCTATATATACTAGCGATCCTTTGTGTAGATATTTTTGTGCCAATTCTGCTAATCCACGCCATAAAACTACGGTATGCCATTCTGTTTGGCTGATAAGCTTACCACTTCTGTCCTTGTAGGTCTCCGTTGTAGCCAAAGGAAATTTGGCTACACCAATATTACCTTCCAAGTATTGCATGTCGGGATCTTTTCCTAAATTTCCTATCAACATTACTCTGTTTACGCCTCTCATATTTTGGTGAAATTGTGTGCTGGTTAATAATTCCTGTCCTAAAATAAAATTGTTTTCACTAAAAACACATAAGAATCGCTTTTTTTTTTGATGATAACAAAAAATGATTTCGTTGAAACTGCACAAAAATTTGCATTTTAGACATCCTGCCATTGCAGAACCCAAGGATGAAAGCCCTCTACCATATATTAAAACATTGTTGTTTGAAATAAGGAGAGGTTAAAATATTGCGTAATGGTTTTGGGGAAAGCCAATTTGTTTATCGCATCAATAGGTTGCCAAAAGTAATCGGCTGGTGCATCAAATGCCGAAAGCGATTGAACAAGAATAAACTGTGCAAAAATGGTTTGATGTGTCAACTGCTGCGTAAATGTGGCAGACCTATGTACAACCTCTGTCTTTATATTTAAACTATTTTCCATAAACATTTTTATACTCCCATCTGTCCAATTGCTTTGAACGGTCGATTCTTCCAAATAAAATTCATGCAAATTTTGCCAGATATCCTTGCCATCGCGTTTGCGCACCAAGTGCTTTTTATCATATTCTATAATAAAGTAGGTAAACCATCTACTGCGTTTTACTAACTGCTTTGTTTTAACAGGCAGCTGAGATATCATTCCGGTTTGCAAAGCCACACATTTGTCTTGAACGGGACAATCATTACATAAAGGATTGGCTGGCATACAAACTGTGGCGCCAAAGTCCATGATGGCTTGGTTGTATGCGGCTGGGGCATTCTTATCCAAGCAAGCATCTGCTAAAGCAGTAAATAATTTTTTGCCCTCGGTAGAGTCAGAGGGAACATGTATACCGAAAAAACGAGCTAGCACCCGATACACGTTACCATCCAGCACCGCATGAGGAAGATTGTAAGCGAAAGATGAAATCGCGGCGGCAGTATATGGCCCTATGCCTTTTAAAGCAAGTATCTCCGCATGGCTTTGGGGAAATACACCTCCGTGTTTTTCAGCTATTGTCCTGGCCGTAAATAATAAGTTCTTGCAACGAGAATAATAGCCCAATCCTTCCCATAATTTAAAGGCATCATCATCATTTGCTGCAGCCAAATCTACAATTGTTGGATAGTTGACTATGAATTTTTCGTAGTACGACCTTCCTTGCTCCACTCGAGTCTGTTGCAGAATAATTTCGCTTAACCATATTTTATATGGATTTTTTTCACCCTTCCATGGCATTTCTCTTTTGTTTATAGTATGATGCCAATTCATCAGCTTTTGTGAAAAAAAGAGTTGATTTTCAGATACTTTTATGTCCATTATTAAAACTTTATTGGCCGTTTGTGAAGCCAGAAACACTACTATTTATCCGAAATTTTGTTCATTTTATAATTACGTTTAACTACAAACACGAGCCATTTGTAAAATTTCTGCTACAAAATTAATCGTCAACCACTTGTATATCCGAAGATGTTGACTTAATTTGGCATTCATAATAAAAACTAATTTCAAACCACAATGAGAAAGTCGGATTTAATTGCCCAAATTTCTGATAAAACAGGAATCCCTAAAGTAGATGTAATGGTTACTTTGGAGACCATGTTTAAAGAAGTAAAGGAAAGCCTCACCCAGGGAGAAAACATCTACATCCGCGGGTTTGGGAGCTTTATAACCAAAAAGAGAGCTGCTAAAATTGGCCGGAACATCAAGCGAAATACTTCAGTTGAAATTCCGGAACATTATATACCAGCCTTTAAGCCTGCTAAAGAGTTCGTGGAAGAAGTTAAACAAAATTGGCGTGGAGAGTAAGAATTACGCGTCATTCTCATCGAACCTAAGGGCTCTACAATCCAATATTCCTCCTGAAATCTAAGCCGATTACATCGTTTGGTTGTGAAATTTGTGTTTTGTCCCTTCTTCATGTGTCGTGTTTCTCTTTCCTTATGCCTTTATTCTGTTAGCTTTGCGCCCTTTAATATGGGCCATGAATAAATTACAGATCATTCTTATTAGTACAGCCTTGGCACTAGCGGCCGGGCTTTATTTCTTTGGGGTTACCATTCCTAAAAAAAAGGAGGGAGAAGAACAAGCAAAGGCTCAAACCCTACACCAGCAAGGGTTTGATGTAGACCATTACTTACAGGACGAAACTAAAAAACTCCCTTTAAGTGGTCAGCAATTTATTACGTCTTTGGAAAATGAAGTGAAAAGAGGTGACGTAAAAGACCAACAAATTGCTGTTTATAAGCAGCAGGCAGCCTTCTGGAGAGACTCCGTAGACAACCCCATAGGATATTTTCATTTCACAGAAATGGCTGCATCATTGGAAAATTCAGAAAAAAGCCTCACATTTGCCGCCCATTCAATTTTAAGGTACCTTCCATATGTGGAACATCCTGAAGAAAAAACATGGCTGGCCAACCAAGGCCGGGAGTTATTTGAAAAGGCTTTATTGATTCAACCGAGCAACGATTCTTCTACCGTGGGTTTAGGTGCCTGTTACATTTATGGGGCATCCACAGAAGGTAGCGGACCAATGCAAGGCATCTTGAAAATACGTGGTGTGGCAGAACGAGATAGTTCAAACATTTTTGCCCAATATATGCTGGGTATTGGAGGTGTAGTTTCGGGTCAGTTAGATAAAGCAGTGCAGCGCTTCGAAATAGTAGCAAAAGCAGAACCGGATAACTTGGAAGTGTTATTTAAGCTAGCCGAAACCTATGAAAACATGGGCGACAAGCCTAATGCTATAAAATGGTACTCGGCTATCTTAGCTAAAAGCAATATTCCGCAGATGAAAAAGGAATTGCAACAAAGGATTGAACTACTTAAAAAGTAGTAGTGGGTGAAAAGAGAGAGAGAGACATTTAGTAAGAATTTATATCAATTTATTTCATAACATAAAACATTGAGATTATGCCTTGTGGTAAAAAAAGGAAGCGTCATAAGATAGCAACGCACAAACGGAAGAAACGTTTACGTAAGAACCGTCATAAAAAAGGAAAGAAATAGTCCTTTTTGGACACATTGCATAAGCATATACTGCCGGGATTGGCGTAGCTATATCCCGGCAGTTGTGTCTGCAAGAAAGATTGTTGTAGCCGTTGTCCCCTCCATGGATCGCTGTACATACTATCCCCCAACTTTGTCGGCGGCCCATAACAATAGGCAATCAATATTACAATCACTTCTGTAACTTAGATGGAACGTGAATAAGGAACTTATTATCAATGCCACACCCCTGGGTGTGGAAATTGCATTGCTGGAAGAAAAGAAATTAGTAGAACTACACCACGACCTTGCCAATAGCGGGTTTGGCGTGGGGGATCTTTATCTTGGCAAGGTACGCAAGCTCATGCCCGGCATGAATGCAGCTTTTGTGGAAGTAGGCTTTGAAAAAGACGGCTTTTTACATTATACGGACTTGAGCCCATATGCAAAGAGCCTACTCAAATTTACCAGTATGTGCATGGCACAACCAAAAGGTGCCGAACCACTGGATTTCAGTAAATTCAATGTAGAGCCAGAAATAGTAAAAACTGGCAAAATCAATGAGGTAATGAACGGCAAACCTAATGTGCTCGTTCAGATACTTAAGGAACCGATTGCCTCCAAAGGGCCGCGACTCAGTTGCGAGATTTCTTTGCCGGGCAGGTTCGTAGTGGTTACCCCATTCAATAATATCATTGCGGTTTCTAAAAAGATACATAGCAGCGAAGAAAGAAGGCGGCTCCAGAAAATAGTGGATGCCATCAAACCTAAAAACTTTGGTGTAATTGTGCGTACTGCGGCAGAAGGCAAAAATACTGCTGAGCTACATGAAGATCTGCAAATGTTGAGCGACAAGTGGAACAGTATCATCCAGAACCTGCAAGGCGTAGAAGCTCCTTGCAAGATATTGGGCGAGCAAGATAAAACCACTTCGATGCTACGTGATTTGTTGAACGAAGACTTTAACCGCATCGTAGTTAACGATAAAAACATTTTCAACGACACCAAAACCTACATCCAACGTATTGCGCCAGAGAAAGAGGAAATTGTAGCTTTTTACAATAACGGCTCCCCTATTTTTGACAGCTTTGGTGTAACAAAGCAAGTAAAAGCTGCTTTTGGCAAAACGGTTAACCTGCCAAGTGGAGCTTATCTTATAGTAGAGCACACCGAAGCATTACACGTAATTGATGTAAATAGCGGCTATAAAAACACGAGCACCAACCAAGAAGAAAACAGCCTGCAAACTAATTTAGAAGCGGCTGAAGAAATAGCTCGTCAGTTAAGGCTTCGTGATTTGGGTGGCATTATCGTGGTGGATTTCATCGACATGAAATTGCCCGACAACCGCAGGAAACTAGCGGAAGCCATGGAGGATATGATGCGTACGGATCGGGCAAGGCATTCTATTTTACCTATATCTAAATTTGGTTTGATGCAAATTACCCGGCAGCGCATGAAGCCGGAGATGAACATCAAAACCGAGGAGATATGCCCTAGCTGTAATGGCACTGGTAAAATTTCATCATCGTTGGTATTGGAAGATGAAATAGCCAAGAACCTGAATTATTTGATGAACCACGGCCATAAAAAACTATCGGTTTCCTTGCATCCTATTATGGAAGCTTACTTGCGAAAAGGATGGCCAAGCAAACAAATGAAGTGGAGCTGGGAACACAAAAAGTGGATTGGATTAAAAGGGAACAGCAATTTTCACTTGACCGAGTACAAATTTTACGATGCCCATGGCGAAGAAATCCGTTTGTAACATTCGTCTATAGAAACATTTAACCATTTTTACATAATTGAAAAGAGGATGCTCAAGGCATCCTCTTTTTGTTGTGTGGATTTTTGCAATAATGGAAAACCATCTAGGCCAGTAATTGCTAGCTAGTATTAAGCTGGCATAAAAGCACCCGATTCTTTTTTTGATATAAAAAACCTACGAAATTTAAATACTCGCAGACTAAAAATATAGGCATGAATTATTTTAAAAATATAATTCAATGCGTAAAGAATGATACCAATTACAAAGGCTGTGCCAAAGCCTGCTGAAAATATTTTAATAAGTAATAATCCATCTTCGTTTATAGAAAAAGGCAACTCGTGAAAAATAGCACGCATGCATAAATAAGAAGTTGCAGATAAGACAAAGCCGATAAGTGATACTTCCTTGAGAAAAAGCTTGACCTGTGTGGGGAATTGCGGTTTCATGTTTGTTGTGTTTAAAATTATTTGTTTGTAATTGAGGATGTAAAATTGCCATTTTATATAATTAAATAAAAAGCAAATGAGCGAATGGGGCATTTGACTTAACGAAGTGTAGATAATGGTTGATAAACGGTATTACAAGCCGAAAAAAGAAGCGGTAACATCACTGGCATCTACTGTATCTGTTTGTACCTATCTTGCCCAGCATTTTATAGCCGTATGAAAAAACAAACGCCGCAGGATTTGAAGATTGGACGGTACATTGATCCATTAAGCGACTTCGGTTTCAAACTATTATTTGGAACCGAACCCAATAAGGATTTGCTGATTGCTTTTCTAAATGAATTATTGAAGGGCAGAAAAGTAATCAAGAATTTAACTTATAATAAAAATGAATCGCAAGGGCCACAAAGTAACTTTAGGAAATCCATTTTTGACCTCAACTGTACCGGACAAGAAGGCGAACAATTTATTATTGAAGTGCAGAGGATCTATCAACACTTTTTTATGGACAGGGCAGTATATTATACGTCTTCCCTTATTCTCGAGCAAGGTCCGAAAGGTTCTCCTAGCTGGGATTTCAATTTGAAGGAAGTGTATTTTATTGGTCTGATGGATTTTAGCTTTGATAATACCTTACCTCATCTGTATCACCATAAAGTGCACCTTGCCGACGAAGCAACAGGAAACCGGTTCTATGAAAAATTAAGCTACATCTTTATAGAGCTACCAAAATTTAGCAAGACGCAGGACGAACTGGAAACCGATTTGGATCGGTGGTTATTTATACTAAAAAATATGGGAACGCTCGAAAAAATTCCAGTAATTTTGAATAAACAGATATTTGAAAAATTGTTCAACATAGCCGAAACGGCTAAATTAACAAAGGAGGAATACATGTTGTACCAAAAAAGTATGCTAGATAAGTGGACTGAAAGTGCCATCTTGAAATCTGCAGAGGATAGAGCAGCGGAGAAAGGCATGGAAAAAGGCATGGAGAAAGGGATAGAGAAAGGAATCAAAAAAGGTATAGAGAAAGGGATAGAGAAAGGGATAGAAAAAAGCAAAATAGAATTCGTACATAATCTTTTTATAGATGGAAGATTTACAGTTTCTGAAATTGCGAAACTTGTTGGGGTTTCGGAAGATTTTGTCCGAGAATTGCAGGACAAGGCATAATTGAAACTTTTTGATATTGAGGCTCCTTATTGGGGCTTTTTTTATAATAAATCCTTCAACTATTGAGCGATGTTCAATTGAATGCAAACTCCTCCTCACAAACTATATTTGCGGCATGAAAATCTTGATGGTATGCTTGGGCAATATTTGCAGGAGTCCATTGGCAGAAGGAATTATGCAACGCAAGGCAAATGAAGCAGGTTTGGAATGGACGGTAGATAGTGCTGGAACCGCAGCTTATCACGTAGGTGAGGCTCCGCATCAACTTTCGCAGAAAGTGGCCAAAATGAATGGCATTGATATATCCTATCAAAAAGCACGCCCTTATGATAAAGAAGACATGCTCTATTTCGATAAGATATTTGCCATGGACACCGAAAACTTTAATGAGATAAAACGGATTAGTGGCGAACTGTGGGATGCAAACAAAGTAGATCTGTTGCTAAATGCATGTTATCCTGGAAAAAATAAAAGTGTGCCCGACCCATGGTATGGCGGAGAGGACGGCTATCATCGTGTATTTGAAATGATAGACCTCGCCTGCGAAAGCATTATAGCCAAGTACACAAAAAAGAATACATAAAACAATTACAATCAATGTTATGGTATACCCATAGTGCGGCTACCATATATTCAACGACCGATAACAATGGCAAAACCTAGCTTACCCCAGGGCACCCGTGACTTTAGTGCGGATATTGTTTGCAAACGCAAATACATTTTCGATACCATCCGTCATGTATTTGAATTATATGGCTTTCAACCTTTGGAAACACCGGCCATGGAAAACTTGGAAACCTTAATGGGCAAATATGGCGACGAAGGA
>Ga0247739_10000148_pt1 | contig 23640 bp, 17 predicted proteins | sample UWRJL058202B2_FD_180943 | JGI IMG/M metagenome (GOLD analysis project Ga0247739, IMG submission 180943) | Plant litter microbial communities from Arlington Agricultural Research Station in Wisconsin, United States - UWRJ-L058-202B-2 | ecosystem: Environmental > Terrestrial > Plant litter >...
TGGGGTTGAACGCCACCCAGCCGACATCGGCGAAGGCGACCTCGACCCATGCGGTGACGTCGTCGCCGGTGACGTCCACACTCGTCTGCCCCTCGAGGATCTCGGGAGCGAAGCCCATCACCACGCGGGCGGGGTAGCCGAAGCTGCGCGCCATCAAGGCATAGGCCGACGCGTACTGCTCCTGGTCGCCCACCATCTGGTTGCGCTCGAGCAGGTCGGTGACCCGGTCGGCGCCGTGACCAGCTCGCGACGGCACGGAGTCGGAGGCACGCCCGTGACTGAGGAACCCGGTGTCGACGAGCGCGAGGCGGATCGACTCCAGTTGCGCGATCGGGCTGGTGCTGGTGCCGGCGAACTCCTGCGCCTTCACGGTGACGATGTCGGGGCTGCCGCTGACGTTGGGAAGCTGCACCGACGCGATCTCGGCGTCGGCGAGGTCGGCGGGCGAGAACACCTCCTGGGTCTCCGCGTCGATCGTGTACTTGTCGCCACTGTGCAGGCCGGTGGTGAGCACCCCGGTGCCGGTCGAGGCGTTGTATCGCAGGTCGTCGGGCTTGCTCTCGGCCTCGCCGCCGGTGAACTGCAGGTCGGTGGGGTAGCCGATGCTCGGGATCCACACGTCGTCGTAGTCGCGGATCGTGAACGTGACGTTCTTGCGGTCGACCGGGGTCACCAGCGGAGGCTCGGGAAGTTCGCGGCCAACCAGCTGGAACGATCCGGAGCCAGCGGCGTCGGTCTCGGGCCCCGTGACATTCCACAGCTTGCCGGTGAAGGTGTCGAGGGTGGCGAGCCGGATGGTGTCGCCGAGCTGCAGCCCGTCGACCGTGAAGAGCACGTCGTCGGTGACCTGCTTCGTGTAGTGACGGAACCCGGCGAGCGGGCTCGGGTAGTCGAGGGGGTCGAAGGGTGGCTCGATCTCGTCGCGCAGCACGAACCGCTGGTCGTTGGCGGGCGCCGCCCAGAATCCCGCTGCCCCGCCGAGCAGCACGGAGCCGGCAACGATGATCGCCGTGCCCGCGAGCTTGCGGGAGCGCAGCCGCGTGGTGCCGCCCTGGGCGATGGAATCGCCCTGCTTGCGCCAGCCGAGCCAGACGAGCGCGAGCACGCCGAAGACGATCCCGCGCAAGCCCGCCTGGTAGGGCTCGTCGGTGCCGATCAGAATTCCGGCCAGGTACAGCGCCACGGGTGCGATCAGGGTGATGCCGAAGCGCCAGACCGCCCGCGGTCGGCTCGACAGCCAACGGGTGGCCAGCGTGGTCGAGAGGAACGCGACGAACCACGCCGCGAAGTACGGGACGACCGCGATGTACTGCGGGGCGCCGACCGGCGTGCTGAGCGTGACGATGTCTGACCAGCCGAACACGGTTCCGACGGCGAGGCTCGCGAGCGACTGGAGGCTCGGGAACACCGCGAACAGCGCCTGGCCGGGCACCGCGAGCGGGGTGCCGATGAGGAAGTACAGCACCACGGCCCCGAGCACGGTCGTGATCGCTCCCAAGCGGAGCATCGACGCGCCGATGCCGGTCACCGCACCGAGGATGAGCCCACCCAGACCCGCGAGCAGGAACGCATAGCCGCCGAAGGAGGGCTCGAACCCGACGACACCGAGGATCGCCAACACCAGGAGCACGGCGATGTCAGCCCACGTGCGGGCGGTCGGGATCCGGATGCTCCGCGCCGTCGTACTCGTTGTCTGAGTTTCGGTGTCACTCATGTGCTCAGCCCTCGAACCAGTCGGGAGAGGTCATCCAGATTGCCGACGGTGATCACCGTGAGTCCCGCGACCGCACCGATCTTGGGTTGGGCCCCGAGTTCGATGTGGAACGCCACCTGGCTCGTGTCTGCACCGAACAGTGACTGCACGCTGCGGTAATCCGCGGTGGTCATGTTCGAGCCCCCGATGATCATCACGACGCTCGGGTTGGGAAGGCGCTTGGTTCGCTCCCGCGCGAACTCGCGAATCGACGGGAACACCTTGCCGACCGGTTCGATCCTGCATGATGCGTCGAGCATCGAGGTGACGCTCTGGGTCTTCCAGACTCCCGACTCGCTGACGACGTTCATCTGGGTGCCGTCGCGAATCACCTGGGCGGCGATCGACGCGGTCACTGAGATCGCGAGCTCGAACTCCTCCTCGGAGGCGTACAGGTCGTTGCGGGTGTTGTGGATCATCGTGAGCTGGGAGCGCCGCGTCTCCTCGAACTGGCGCACCATGAGCTGGCCGATGCGTGCGGATGTGCGCCAGTGCACGTACCGACGGTCATCGCCCGGAACGTAGGGACGAAGGGCGTGGAACGCGATGTCGTTGTTGGTGATCTTCTTGGAGACCTGGCCCTCAAGGTCACGGACGAGCCCGGCGGCCGACGGCACGAGCCGGACGGTGCGGGGATGCACGAACAGGTCGACCGCGTCGGCCCACTTCAGGGCTCGGCGCAGCAGGCCGATCTGATCACCGCGAACGGATTCCGCGGGACCGGCGACGATGACGGCGCGCTTGTTCGTCGGCACGGCGAACAGCTCTTCCTGCTCCTGCTTCGGCTTCATCGCGGGCAGCTGGAACTCCGCGACTCCGCGCCCGACGGGAAGCTCCATGCGGGTCGGCTGCAGGTTGCGGGGGCCGGTGTTCGTCACGAGCATCCGCCCCATCGCCCGGTCGCCTACCACGACCCGTCGCGGGTTCAGTTCGATCAGCACGCCGTATGACGCCCTCCCGAACAGGAATGCCGTGCTGATCACGAATGCCGCGAGCATGATCGTGCCGAGGTAGGTGAACTCCTGCCAGCCGAACGCGAAGCTCAGGGTCAGCGACACCGCCGCCACGACCAGCACCAGCCACCCCGCTGCGGTGACCACCGAGAGCACCGGCTTCAGGTAGCGCCACACGAAGCGGCCCACCGGTGACACCACTCCCCACGCCACCGTTCCCGCGCGCGCGACAGAGCCGCCGGCCGCGACGAGCGGGGCGGGCAGGCTCGGAAGCCGGTCAGCGAGGGTGGTCATAGTGTCTACGCGGCGCGGAAGGCGGGAGGCTCGATGTCGACCAGGATGCGCTCGATGATGTCGCCCTGCTTGACACCCGCGAACTCCGACTCGGGGTCGAGCACGAGGCGGTGCGCAAGCACGTGGGTCGCGAGGTCGCGCACGTCGTCGGGAGTCGCGTAGGTGCGGCCCTGGGTGATGGCCCACGTCTTGATGGCCCGTGCGAGCGCCATGGCGCCACGCATGCTCACGCCGAGGTTCACGTCCCGGTTCTTGCGGGTGGCGTCGACGATGTCGCTGAGGTACTGCATCACCGATTCATCCACGAAGACCTCGGCCGCGAGCGCCGACATCGCGACAATCGATTCGGGCTTGATGATCGGGGACACGAGGGATGCACGGGCGCGAGTTCCCGAGTCCATCAGCAGCGCGACTGCCGTCTTGCCGTCGGGGTAGCCCAGGGTCGTCTTGATCAGGAAGCGGTCGAGCTGCGCCTCGGGAAGCTTGTAGGTTCCCGCCTGCTCGATCGGGTTCTGCGTGGCGATCACCAGGAAGGGAGCCCCGACCGAGTGGCCCTCGCCGTCGATGGTGACGACGCCCTCCTCCATGACCTCCAGCAGCGCGCTCTGCGTCTTCGGGCTGGCGCGGTTGATCTCATCAGCCAGCACGATCGACGCGAAGATCGGGCCCGGGTGGAAGGTGAACATGCCCTTGCCCTGGTCGTAGATCTGCACGCCGGTGACGTCGGAGGGCAGCAGGTCGGGTGTGAACTGGATGCGGCTGGTGGTGCCGTCGAGCGTGTTCGCGAGCGCCTTGGCGAGAACCGTCTTACCGGTGCCGGGGAAGTCCTCCAGCAGCACGTGACCGTCGGAGATGAGCGCGGTCAGCACGAGGCGGATCACGTGGTCCTTACCGACAATCGCTTTGTCGATGTTCGCGACGAGTTTCTGGAACGCGTCGGCGAACCAGGTCGCCTGCTCCTGGGTTACTGGCATTTGTGCTCTTTCTGTGTCTCGGTGGGAGGGCAGAGTCGTCGGGGTGATTAGGGCTTCATATTGACGTGGTTGCTCTCCACGCCATCGACGATTACGTAGGCGTCGGTGTAGCCGCAGCGCTTGCCGTCGGCGCCCGTCGTGTTGTGGCTGTTCCCGGTGAAGGTGTGGTCGGCGCCATTACGGCCCTGGCAGTAGAACTGCACGGTGTGGGTTCCCCCGCCGAAGTTCTCCAGCGTGATGTTGTAGTAGCTACAGCCGTAGCCGCAACCCGACTCGTACGTAGAACCGGTCGCGCTCAGATTCACCTTCGGCTGCGGGTTGGTGATGTTGCCGTTCGGCGACGCCTGGCTCCATGGACCCGCGCCCGACTTGTTCACGGCGCGCACCTCGAGGCTGTAGTCACCCGCGCCGAGGTTGCCGCGCGAGTACGACCGAGACGTGCCATTGTCGACCACGCCGCCGCCGTTGACGCGCACCTGGTACGAGAGGTTGGCGGAACCGCCGGGGTTTGCCTCGACCGCGCCCCAGGTCCATGTGATCGTGCCGGGCTGGCGGCCATCGTTCACCTGGGTGTCTGGGCGGCCCGGTGCGGGCGGTGCGGCCTGGGTCGTGATGGTGGCGGGGGCTGAGGTGCCGGTGCCGCTGGTCTTGTTGCCGGAGTTCACCGCATACACCTCAACGGTGTAGTTACCGCCATTGAGCCCAACGGCCTGCTGGGTGGACGTGCCCGTCGTGTTACCGGAGAATCCGTTACTGAATTTCCAGTAGTAGGTCGTGGTTCCGCCGGTACCTGCGACAGCTGGCCAAGACGCGTCCATCGAACCGCCCGGTCCCCATTGGTCGACGACTCTGATGGTCGGCGCCGGGGTTGCCGGGATGCCGTACGGCGTGATCGAGTCGCTCGGCGCCGACCATGGAGTACTCGGGCCGTTCACGTTCAGAGCCCTGACCTCGAAGGTGTACGGCGTTCCGTTGGAAAGACCAGTGGTAGTGGCGGAATAGGTAGAGCCGGAGTAGCTGGCGACCGCGCCGGTCTGCACCGTGCGAACCTCATAAGCGGTGATGTCCTTGCCGTTGGTGGCAGGGGCGGTCCAGGTGATTGTGGCGGAGCCGTCTCCACCGATCGGGTTGTTGTCCCCGCGGCCGGGCTTCTGAACCTGGTCTGGCACGTCGGTGATCGTGTAGGTGATCGTGCCGTTGACCCGGCGGTCGGCATCCTGGGTCGCATCCTCGACGGTATAGACGACCTCGATCACCATCGCGCGCGGGGTGGAGGCGGGAGTGATCCGCACCTGCGTGCCGGTGAAGGTGACTGAGCCCACGTTGGTCGGGTTCGTGATCTTCGCGTCGACGATCTTGAGCGGCTCACCGGTGGTCTGGTACGGGTTGGAGTCGTTGACCAGGGGGTCGATGGTGACCGAGCCGACCGGGCGCTTGGTCTCCTGAACATCGGTCACGGCAACCGCGAGCGGGCGGGTCGACCCCACGACTGTCACGTTGATCGTGCCGGGAACGGTGAACTTGTCCCATCGCAGCGTGACGCCGACCGTGTAGGTCGTGCCCTTCGGGGTGTTGCGCGGCACCGAGAGCGAGAGCTGCGATCCGCTCAGCTGCGCCGAGAGGTTCGCGTTCGACGGCGCGATGTCGGAGTAGGTGACTTCCTGCAGGATCTGGGGGTTCGGATGTCCCGTCGACTGCCGCAGATCGACGGTTGACGTCTCGCCCACCTCGACCTGCACGTTCGGTGTCGTGAACTCGGGAGGGGTGTCGCGGAACTCGGGGTCCCCGACGATGATCGGCAGGGTCAGCGGCGCACTGACGCCCTTCGGGTCGTTCTTCGAGTCGCCGTCGGAGACGGTGAAGCTGACCGACGCCGGCCCGCGAAAGTCCTGCGCGCCCTGGAACCGGATGGTGTCTTCATCGACGAAGCTCGACTCGCCGTTGCTCTGGATCGAGGTCACGGAGCCCGGGTCGTAGATGTGACCGTCGCGGCCCGACGGGATCTTCAGGATGTCGGCGAGGTTCCACTCGCGGGCCTCGTTCATGCTCACGTACTGCACGGGCAGCGACGGATCGATCTCGGGCGGGTTCGCGAAGTCCTCGTCGACCGCAGCCGGAACCAGGATGAACGCCATCGCGCTCAACTCATCGGCTTCGTTGGTGACGCGGTAGGCGATGGCCTGCCGCGACTCCCCCGGGGTCACCTGGATCTCGCCGTTGACCTCGAGCAATTCTGCGGCGCCAGCGTTAGGCCCCTCGAGGGTGATGACCAGGTCTTCGGTCTTGCCCGACGGGTTGAACGCGTAGCCGTCGAAGATGTCGACCTTGATCGACTCCTTGCCTGCGATGTCCTTCGTGAGAATCGGGAGGTCCTCGGCCGAGGGCGGCAGCAACGGAGCATCCGGAGTCACCTGGACGAGCACGTAGCTCATCGCCTTGCCGCCGCGGTCGTTCGTCAGTTCGTAGCGCAGCGAGAACGACTGCACCTCGTCGGGCGCGGTCACCACCAGGTACTGCCCGCGAACCACCTCGGCCTTGATGCCCTCCGGCACGTCGACGAGGGTCTTCGACACCTTGATCGGGGCGCCCTGCGGGTCGGAGTCATTGGCGAGCAAGTCGACCTGGGCGATGCGGCCCGGGCGGATCGACACGCTGTCGGGAACCGCGCTCGGCGGCTGCAACTGGTCGGGCTGCGGGATGACGGCGATCTTGATCGTCGCCTCACCGGTCGCGCCGAACGCGTCGTACACCTGGTAGCTGAACTCGTCGGTGCCGCTCGCCGCCTCGGACGACTGGTATATGAAGTAGTCGTTGCCGCGCTCCGCGATCGTGCCGAGAACCGGCGGCCGCGGGAAGTTGAGCAGCTGGGTCGAGTCGCCATCGGGGTCGATACCCTGCAGCGGGATGTCGATCCGGATGTTCCCGCCGGCGAGCACGCGACCGATCAGTGGGCTCGGAACGGGATCGCGGTTCGCGTCTTTGTCCAGCCCGGTGACCGTGAAGATCGCGGTCGCCGTGGCCGTCTCGCCGAACGGGTCGAGCACGCGGTAGTCCACCCGATACTCGCCGGGTGTCGTCGGGGCCTGGAAACGCAGCTTGTCCTTCGCGACGAACGCGATGCCGTCAGTCGGCTCGGTGATCAGCGTTTCGTCGAGGAACATGGTGCTGTCGTCGGGGTGGAAGTCGTTCTCCAGCACGTCGAGCGTGATGATGTCGCCGACGCGCACGGTCGCTGCGTCGTTCGCCGCCACCGGCGGCTGGTGCTTCGTCAGCGCGGGCACCGGCACTACCGTCACGCCAGCGGTGGCCGTCTGCTGGCCATCGGAGATCGTGTAGGTGAAGTTCACCTGTTCCGTGAGGGCGGCGGGCGAGGTGACCCGGATCAGGGTCGACTCGAGCAGCTCGACGACGAGACCCTTGCCCGTGACATCCGCCGGAACATCGATCGACTGGATCGCCAGGATCTTGCCGGTCGGGCTCACGTCGTTGGAGAGCACGGAGACGGTGACCGGCTCTTCACCGCGGAGGTACGCCGTGTCCTTGACCGCGACGGGCGGGAGAGTGTCTTCGACCGGCTTCTCGAGCACGTCGACGCGGATGATGCCCACACTGGTGTTCGCGCCGGCCTGCAGCGTGTACTTCATGTAGTAGATGCCCGGGTCGCCGGCGGAGAAGGTGACCTCGGCGCGGTCGGAGTTGAACGAGGCCACTGCCCCGTTCTGCGGGTCCTCGAGCCCGACGAGCGAGAGCTGCGCACCGGAGGGCGACAGGTCGTTCTGCAGCGGCTCGACGAGCACCGTTTCGTTGGTGAAAGTCGTCTCGAAGTCTGGGGTGCCTACCGGGTTGAGGGAGCCAGCCGGCTCGACCTTCACCGTGAGGGTGCCGGTGACCGGAACGCCGGTTCCGTCGCTGACCTGGAACTGCACCTCCTTCTCGCCGAGTTCTGAGGTCTGGTGCGTGAAGGTGACGAAGCCGTCCGGCGTGAAGCGGACGAGGTCGCCGGACTTGGGGCTCGCTCCCACGAGGTAGAGGTCATCGCCGTCGGGATCGCGCCAGTCGGAGAGCACGTTGTAGGTGATGGTCTGGTTCGCCTCGACACTCACCCCGGGCAGGCGCACCGAGTACGGCTGCTCGTTGATCTCGGTCGGCACCACGCGGGCGGCGACGTTCGCCGTTGCCGTTCCGCCGCGGCCGTCGTCGACGGTGTAGTTGAACGAGATGGTTCCCACGAAACCCTCGACCGGGGTGAACTGCAGAGCCCGGCCGCCGTCGATCAGGTCGAGCTTTCCCGTGCTCTCGGCGATGGGGTCGTAGTTCGAGATGACGAGAACGTCGCCGTCGGGGTCGGAGTCGTTATCGAGCACGGAGAAGATCGTCGTGCGGCCGGGGCGAACGCCGAACTCATCGTCCTGCGCCGTCGGGGGGCGGTTGACGTCGGTGCGCTCGGCGAGGGTGTCCTCGAACGACTGGATCGCCGACTCCTCCTCGCCGATCTCCTCGGATTCCTCCTCCACCGGAGGGGTCACGTCGTCCCAGTTGTCGACGAGGCGCATGTTCTCGCTGGGGATCCATGCGTTGCCGTTGCTCAGGTCGTTGAGGGCGATGATCGAGCGGTTGACGCGGAATGCGAAGAAGCTGCCCTGCGTCGGCTGCTCGATCTTCTGGGGCGCGGGCTCCTGGCCCTCGCACGAGAGCAGGTAGGTCTGGGCGTCGGCCCAGGCTCCGTGCGCGCACCCCTCTTGGTTCACGGGAGCGGCAACGCCGTCGAGCTCCTTGCTGTCGCTCTCGAAGCCGGCGGATTCGACCTCGGCACCACCGGAACCGAGGTTTACGCGCACCAGGGAGTCGGCGGTCGCGACGATCGCGAAGTCGGAATCCGGGCCGGTCATCTGCAGCTTCAGCCCGCGGCCCTCACCCAGCGCGTGTTTCGAACCGTCTTCGGTCACGATCTCGTTGGATGTCTCGTCGAACGCGACGGCCTGGTCGCCCACCGCGGCGAGCTGGAAGGCGCCGATCGACGGGAAGTCAGACGACACCGGCGCGTCGGCCAGCGAGGCGATCCGGTACAGCTTCTTCTTCTTGCTCGAGACGGCGATGATCTCGCCTTCTTGCGTCACGGTCATGTGAGCGCCCTCGCCGAGCTTCAGGATCGGCGGGTTGGAAACGTAGTTGAACTGCAGGTCGCCAACCGAGGGGATGCCCCACAGCTCGCCATCTGCGGACATGATCGCGATGACCGAGCCGCCATAGGCGACCTCCGCCCCGATCGGGATGTCGATCGCCGAGGTGACCTCGGTCGAAGCGGGGTTGACCGACTCGATGCGCCCGGCATCCGGGTCGTGCATGAAGAGCGTGTCGCCGTCCTGCATGACGTTGAAGTTGGGTGTGGACGCCACGACCGAACCGTTGAGTTCGTCGATCTGCCGGTTGAGTCGACCGCCGAGCAGCTGTTCGCCGTTCGTCACCCAGACGTCGCGCGACGTGAGATCGACGTCGGAGACGGGGAAGCCGGGGTGCAGGGCCGCGATGGTCAGCGGCACGCCAGCGATCACCGCAATAACGAGGGCCGATGCCATCGTTTTGCGGGCTTTCACCCATTTGGTCAGCGCATTCAAGAAGAAGGTAATCCCTGCGTTGATCGTCCCCGGATCCACCGGGCGGGCGGTGGGGTTTTAACCTAACACGGCGATGCGCCGCCGCTCAGAGCCCGGTATGGGCAGCGCTACCCATGCGATTCGGCCGCGGCGGCGTGCTCGCGATCGTTGCGGTCGAGCATGTACAGGTGATCCCGGCTGACCAGCCTCGTCGCCACCGCGTACTCGACGAGACGCAGCCGGCGGTTGGTCGCGAGATTGTTCTTGCCGCCGCGCAGCCCCTGTACCCCGATCTTGTCGAGTTTGTCGCAAACATTGTCGAGTTTTCGGTTGAAAGTCGTCATAGACCAGTGCAACCGGGCGGCCGCTTCAGCCGAGGTGGGGATCTCGTTGCGGCCGGGGGTGTCCTGCCTCAGCACCTGCTCGGCGAGCGCGACGATGAGCAGGCGTTGGGTGGTCGTGAGTGCCACCGGTGCCATCGTCGTCTCCCCGCCCTCCCCCGCATTGGGGGCGGACGTCGTGAAGTAATCGTCCGTCGCGTGGATGGTGAACTCGTAGGTCGTGGACCCCGCGCTGAACAGCACGTGCAGCTGCGGGAAGACGATCGGCAGGCGAGCCCCCGGCGCGAGCCACGCCTGCACCTGGCCGCTGGCATCCGTCACCGTCGCGGTCAGCAGGTTGCCGACGTTGCCGAGCCACCAGAGCCCGAACTCCTCATAGATGCGCAGGAAGCGGCGGTGCAGGTACGGGTTCTCGTCGATGACCAGGTCGGATTCCCGACCGATGTGGAAATCGTTCGGTTCCGCGACCTCGTACCATTCGCCGCAGAACTCGATCTTGAGCGGAGTCACCGTGTTCTCCCGATCACTGGGGGTAGCAGGTTTCGTAGGGGTTCGACGACGTCTTGCCCGATCGCAGGATGCTCACCTCGAGGCACACCGTCGACGCGGGCGCGTAGTCGGTGATCGCGAAGCTCGCGCCTTCAGCGGTGTGCAGCGGCTCGCTGGCGGTGCGATTGCTGATGCGCCAGACGAACACATCACCATCCTCGGGCTCCGGATTGGTGAAGGTGAAGGTGAGCGTCGACCCATCGACCGCGGGGCTTCCGGCGATCTGGGGTGTCGGGATGCTGTCGATGACGACTGCTCCCCCGGTGGGCGTGGGGCCGGCGGTCGGTTCCACGGGCACGACCGGCCCACCGAAGACGATCGCCGCAGCCACACCGAGCGCAACGAGCAGGGCCGCAGCGCCGATGATCCAGCCGACGATCCCCCGACCGCGAGGCTTGGGCGCGGGTGCGGCCGGTTCGGGTGCGGCAGGGGTCGCCACCGGAGGTGCCACGGGCTCGCGGCGCCGAACTACGGTTTCTTCCGGAACATCCGGGGATGCGACCGGAGGCTGCGCGATGACAGGTCGAGCACCCCGAACGACTGTGGGTTCGGAGAGCATGGCGGGAACGGGGTCAGGCGCCCTCACCGGCTCGGCGGGCTGGGCCTCGATGGTCGCGACGGACCTGACCTGGGTCTCGTCGTCGCCATCGCCGTCGGAATCGCGGTCCGGGGCCGCCACCAGCAGGTTGGGCACCTCGATCGTGGTCGGCGCGTAGCCCAGTTCCATCTCCACCCGCTGCAGCGCGCGGGCGAAGTCGACGGCGGTTGCGAAACGGTCCGCCCGGTCGGAGGCCATACCCTTCTGCAGCACGGCGGTGAGCGAACGGGGAATGTCGTCCCGGGACATCGGAGTGATCGCGCCGCGCTCGATGCGGCCGATCAGGTCGAGCGTGCCGTTCGACCTGCCACGCACCTCGAAGGGAGTCTGGCCCGCGAGGATCGTGTAGATCGTGGCGGCGAGCGAGAACACGTCGCTGCGCACGTCGGGCTGGGGGTCGTCCTCGAACATCTCGGGTGGTGACCACGGCACCGACATCCCGACCGACTGCCCGGAGGTTCCGGTGTTCTCGATCGCCTCTGCCAACGTGGTGGTGTGCATCGGAAGCTCTTCCTCGAGGGCCGAGGAGATGCCGAAGTCGGTGAGCGCGGGCCAGCCGTAATCGTTGCTGAGCACGTTCGCGGGCTTGATGTCGCGGTGCAGGATGCCCGCCGAATGGGCGGTCGCGACGGCGCTCGAGAGCCGCACCCCGGTGCGCAGCGCATCGGCCACCGAGAACGTCTCGGACTTGTAGCGCTCGGCGAGCGACGGGCCGGACGCGTACTCCATCACGAAGTATGGGCGGTCGTCGGAAGCGACGTCGGCCTGGTAGATCGTGACGATGTAGGGGTGGGCAGAGAGCTGGGCCATCAGGTTCGCCTCGGCGACGAATGATGCTCGGGTCGCCGGCGTGATCTCCTCGGTCAGGAGCACCTTGACCGCGACCCGCCGCTTCGGCAGCTGCTGGTCGTAGAGGAAGACGTCGGAGAAACCGCCGGAGCCGAGAAGGCGGACGAAGGTGTACCCCGGCAGCTCGGGCGGATCGGATGCTGGCCGCTTCATCGACCCTCACTCCCGGTGCTGGCCTCTTCTTCCACCGAGATGGTGATGCCGCCGCCCAGGTCGATCACCGTGCCGACGATCACCGACGTGGGTTCGCCCGCTCGCAGTTTCTGGGGCGACTTGCCGGGAAGGATGATCGACGTGCCGTTGCGCGAGTGCAGGTCGGTGACGACGACTGTGCCACCCTCCAGCACGAACTGGGCATGGTTGCGCGAGATGTCTTGATCGGCGGTGCCGACCGTGATCAGCCGCGGGATCTGGCCGCCGGACATCTTGCTGACGCTCGGGTTTCTGCCGATCAGGATCGATTGGTTCATCGGCTCGCGAGCACCACCGGGCAGCACCAGAACGAGCTGCTCCGCGGCGGCGGGCCGCGGTGCCTCGGTGGCGTTCGGCCGGCGCTTCCCGCGCAGTTTCGAGATGTCTGAGGTCATCACCGTCTCGCCGTCGTGCAGTGCGTCGTCGATGACAGGCCCGGGCTCGCCGCCCGCCGGCGGGTCACGGAACATCGTGTCGCCGCTGACGCCGTCGGCCTCCGGCGCGGTGATCGGCGTCTCGGTGGTCGGGGCGTTGGCACCCTTCGCCGGGGCGTCGGCGGGTGCGGCCGGTTCGGGCAACTCCGTCACCGTCGCCTCGACGTCCTCGGTTGCTGCGGCCGGGGGCTCGACCGGCGTGACCACGGGTTCGACCACGGGTTCGACCGCGGGCGGCGCTGGCGAGGGGACCGCCGTCGGCGGCGCGAGGGACACGACCCCCGAGCTCGAGATGGCCGCAACGAGGGCGACGCCGGACTCGAGGGGCAACTCGTCGACGCCCGCCGGAGCTGCGCCGGGCACGGCGAACGACAGCGCTGTCACGCCCGCCATGCTGCGTTCCACCCAGGTCGAGACACCCTCGGCGGAGAGTTTCTGGACCCCCGAGGCATCCGACACATCGATGGTCGTCTCCCCGCGCACCACGATCCGGGCCGCGCCGCCCGGCTCCTGCTCGATCAGGACGAACGGCGGGGTGGCGGCCAGACCCTTGCTCGTCAGCGTGTCGAGGGATGCCTGGAATCCGTCGGGGCTGCTCAACGACGCCCACACCGCGCGCACATCGTCGCTCGTTGCCACCAGCAGCAGCCGGGGGCCCGACACGAACGCGAGCCACCCCCCGCTCGATGCGGGAAGGAAGGAGAAGGTCATCCGGTCAGCCCCTTGGCCTGGTGTCTTCGAGCAGCCCGGAAAGGCCACCGCGTTCGAGCGTATCGTCGTCGGAGTGCGGTGCACCCACCCCCACCAATTCCGACTCGACCACGACCACGGTCACGTTGTCCGAGCCGCCCGCGGCGACCGCTGCGTTCACCAGCCGCTCGGCGAGAGTCATCGGCAGGCTGTCGGTCTCGCGAAGCTGCTCGGTGTCATGGAACACGATGATCCGGGCGATCTCGTCGTCGCTCAGTTCTTTGGTGAGCCCGTCCGAGCACAGCAGGAAGGACTGGCGCTGGCGCGCAGGTAGCAGCCAGATGTCGGCGTCGACGCTGTCCTCGGCGCCGAGCGCCCTGGTGACGACGTTGCGATTGGGGTGCCTCTCGGCCTCGAGTTTCGTGATCTGGCCGAGATCGACGAGTTCCTGCACGGCGGAGTGGTCGACGCTCACCTGCAGCAGCGTGCGGCCATCCCAGCTGTAGGTGCGGGAGTCGCCGATGTTGAACGCCATCCAGTGGTAGTTCTCGCTCGAGCCCACGTCGACGAACGCGACACCGGTGAGTGTGGTGCCGGAGAGGGCCCCATCGGCCGACAGCGCCGTCACCGCATCGTTCGCGGCGCGGATCGTGTCGAGCACGTGCTGCGCGCTCGCGGGCATCCCGGGCTCGAATGCACCGTCGAACGCCGCGATGGTTGCCTGGCTCGCGCGATCGCCGAGAGCGTGACCCCCCATGCCGTCGGCCACCAAGAACAGCGGCGCTTCGGTCAGGAAACTGTCTTCGTTGACGCGACGGACGACACCCTTATCCGAGTGCCCGGCGAACCTGAAGCGCACGGTGACGCCGGGCAGATCGAACTCGGTTCTGACCTCAGCCGACATCACGCCCCACCCTGCCCAGTTCCGCGCGCACCCGCACGGCTGAACCCACGGTAGCAATAGCCGCGAGTTCGGCCGAACTCCGCGGCATGGGTAGTTCTACCCATGCCCTCGTCGTCAGCTCTCGATGCTCTCGCGCTTGCGGTTGTCGCTGCGCAGCTTGATGAGGCTCGCAATGACGGCGATGGCCATCGAGCCGACGATCACCAGCAGCGATGTCATCGTCGAGATCTCCGGCGCCCACTCGACGTGCTTGCCGCCATTGATGAAGAACAGCTCGTTCTCGTGGAGGGCGTGGAAGAACAGCTTGACGCCGATGAACGCGAGGATGAAGGCGATACCGAACTTGAGGTACACGAGCTTGTCGACAAGATCGCCGAGCAGGAAGTACAGCTGGCGAAGACCCATCAGCGCGAAGACGTTGGCCGTGAAGACCAGGAACGGCTCCTGCGTGATCCCGAAAATGGCGGGGATGGAGTCGAGGGCGAAGACCAGGTCGGTCGTGCCGAGCGCGATGAAGACGATGATGACCGGCGTGAAGAAGCGCTTGCCGTCGATGTGGGTGCGAAGCTTCGCGCCGTCGTAGGTGTCGGTGATCGGGATGCGTCGACGCAGGAACCGGATGAGCTTGTTCTCGGTCTCCGCCTCGTCGTCGTGGTTGGTGACGGCCTGGTTGATCGCGGTGTAGATCAGGAACAAGCCGAAGAGGTAGAAGACGGCGCTGAACTGCTCGATCACCACGGCACCGATGATGATGAAGATGCCGCGGAATAGCAGGGCGAGGATGATGCCCACCATCAGGATCTCCTGCTGGTACTTCCTCGGCACCGAGAAGCGAGCCATGATGATGAGGAAGACGAACAGGTTGTCGATCGACAGGCTGTACTCGGTCAGCCACCCTGCGACGAACTGGCCCGCGTGCTCGGCATCACCCAGGAGCAGCATCAGCCCGGCGAAGATCAGCGCGAGCACCACGTAGAAGGTGATCCACAGCGCCGACTCGCGAGTCGACGGCACGTGCGGGCGCCGGTACGCGATGAAGATGTCGAACCCGAGAATGAGGGCGAGCGCGACGTAGGTGCCGATCTCGAACCAGAGCGGTATTGCGAGTTCCATGCGGGGGTCCATTCGGAGTGAGGGTATGGCAGGGCCCGAAAGTCTCTCCCGCATGTTCTCATGCCGCTGGCCCGGAATCGCGGCGCTGCGAGACGTATTGACGGGGTCAGCGAGGTGGGATACTCCCCTTCGCGTATTCAGCTTATCGGCCGCGACGAGCCGGGAATGACAAAAGTCCGGCGCAAGACCGGACTTTTGGTTACTGTGACCCCAGCGGGATTCGAACCCGCGTTACCGCCGTGAGAGGGCGGCGTACTAGGCCTCTATACGATGGGGCCGTCACGACAACTTTACGAGTATGCCATACCCCGCCGAGGCTCACCAAACAGACACCGAAGAGGAGCGATGCGCTCAGGTTTCAGCACAGCACTCGGCGCGCTGACGATCGTGGCGGCGACCGCGATTCTGTCGGGATGCGGCATCCTCGAACCCACCCGTAATACCGAGGGCGGCATCACGAAACCCACGGTGATGCCCACCGTCGAAGCGTGGGTGGGCGACTGCTTTAGCTTCGTCGAGAACAGCGGCCTCGCCTACGTCACGGTGCTCCCCTGCGCAGACGAGCACACCCACATCGTCATGGGCCGCGGCTCATTCACCGACCGGCGACTCGAGCTCGCGGGAGGAATCGATGCCGCGGTGGGCGCCGCGTGCGAGGTCATCTACGCGGAATTCATCTCGGCCGACGAGGGGCGCGGCGAACCCGAGAAGCAGTCCATCGTGGCGCGCAAGCTCCCCGGCGCCACCGAGACCCGCTATTCGTGCGTCGCGGAGGACGCGATCACCGTCGAGGCAACGGGCTAGAGCGCCGCCCCCAGTACCAGCAGGGCTCCGGGCTCGACCGTGATGTCGACCGGGAGCGGCCCGATCCGCTCACCGTCGGCATACGCGACAGCGACATCCGACTCGATGCGGATCGACCTCACCCGGTGGATGGTCACCCGGGGGTCGGTGACGTGCGTGCCCTTGAACACCCGCGGGAAGATCCGGATGAACGACAGGCGCGACAGCGGTCGCACCACAAGCACGTCGAACAGGCCGTCGTCGACCACGGCGTCGGGGGTCACCTTCATCCCGCCGCCGATGGAGACGTTGTTACCGACGGTGACCAGCAGCGCCTCGGTGTTCAGCTCCACCCCGTCGACCACCAGGCGATAGGCGATGGGCTTGAGCGCGACCAACTCGAGAACCAGGGCGATCGTGTACCTGCTCGCCCCTTGGGGGCGGGTCATCCGGTTCGCACGCTCGTTGACGACCGAATCGAAGCCCGCCGACACTGCGCTCGCGAACCGACGCTCGGCGAGACGGCCGGTGCCCTCGTCGAGGTACTCCATGCGGCCGGCGTCGATCGCTCTCGGCGGCGAGTCGAGCGCCCGCAGCAGGGCGCCGATCGCTGCGCTGGAATCGTCGTGCGGGATGCCCAGCCCCCTGGCCATGTCGTTGCCGGTGCCGGTGGGCACGATGCCCAGTGGTACCCCCGAGCCCGCGAGCAGGTTCACCCCGAGGTTCACCATCCCGTCGCCGCCGACGACGATGAAGGCGTCGGGTACCGCCTCGAGTGCGACCCGCGCCACGGTAGTCAACTGCTCGAAGTCGGGTTCCTGCAGGCTGGTGACCTCATGGCCCAGCGCACGCAGCGCCGAGACGACAGCGGGCCCGACATCCCGGCCCTTGCCGAACGAAGCGGACGGGTTGATCGCGACCACCAGGCGCTTCGTTGCACTCACGCGCTCAAGTATGGCGGCTGCCGACGGCGACCCACGCCAGCACAGGGTCAGCGCAGGGTGAGCCGCCGCAGCAGTTGGGCGTTGGCCGCCACGATCACCGTGGAGGCCGACATGAACACCGCGGCGAGCGCGGGCGACAGCAGGATGCCCGCACTGAACAGCGCGCCGCCGGCCAGCGGAATGGCCAGCACGTTGTACCCGGTCGCCCAGAACAGGTTCTGCACCTCCTTGCGCCAGGTGGCCCGGCTGAGGGTGAAGGTACCCGCCACGCCCCGCGGGTCGCTCGACGCCAGCACGATGCCCGCCGACTCGATCGCCACGTCGGTGCCGGCGCCGATCGCGATCCCGACGTCGGCACGAGCCAGCGCCGGCGCGTCGTTGACCCCGTCGCCCACCATGGCGACCTTGGTCCCACCCGATTGCAGCGTCGCCACGACGTCGGACTTCTGCCCCGGCAGCACTTCGGCGAACACCTCGTCGATGCCGAGCTGGGCGGCGACCCAGTCGCCGACCTCCTGCGAGTCGCCGGTGAGCATCGCCACCCGCACGCCCTGCTGCTTCAGCAGCGAGACGGCTTCCGCCGACTCCGGTCGGACGGTGTCGGCGAGCGCAATCATCCCGAGCACGCTCTCGCCCTCGAGCAGGTAGACGATAGTCGCGCCGCCGTTGGCGAGATCGCGGGCGCCGGTCACGAGCTCGGCGGGCAGCTGGACGCCGCGCTCGGTGACGACGCGGGCGCTCGCGACGGTCAACTCGCGCTCCCCCACCGTGGCGGTGACGCCGCGGCCGGCGAGCGAGGTGAAGCCGGATGACGCGGCGACCGTGACTCCGCGTGACGCCGCCTCGTCGACGATGGCGCGGGCGATGGGATGCTCGGACTTCGCCTCGACGGCGGCGGCGAGCGCGAGCGTCTCATCGTCGGAGACCGACACGACTCCCTGCTTGCCGACGGTCAGGGTTCCGGTCTTGTCGAAGAGCACGACGTCGATGTGCCGTGCCTCCTCGAGAGCGAGCCGGTTCTTGACGAGAATGCCGTTGCGGGCACCGATCGACGTCGAGATCTGGGAGACGAGCGGGATGGCGAGACCGAGGGCGTGCGGGCACGCGATGACCAGCACGGCGACGACCCGCTCAAGAACGAACGAGGGGTCATCCGGGCGCAGCAGCAGCCACGCGACGAGCGTGATGAGGGCCGCGGCGACCGCCACGTAGAAGAGAAGTGCGGCGGCGCGGTCGGCGAGCACCTGGGCACTCGACTTGCTCGATTGGGCGTCGGCAACGAGCTTCATGATGCCGGCGAGAGCGGTGTCTCCGCCGGTCTTGGTGACGCGCACGGTGAGCGCGCCGGCGCCGTTCACGCTGCCCGCGATCACCGCCGAACCCACCGTCTTGCCAACGGCGGCCGATTCGCCGGTGAGCAGCGCTTCGTTGACGTCGGACTCCCCGTCGATGACCTCGCCATCGACCGGAACGGCCGCGCCGGGGCGCACCAGCACGACATCACCCACGGCGAGGCTCGACACCGCGACCGGCATGATGTGATCGCCGTGCACGAGGTCTGCCTCATCCGGCAGCAGCTTCGCGAGTTCACCGAGCGCGTCCTGCGCCCCCATGACTGCCGACATCTCGATCCAGTGGCCGAGCAGCATGATCGTGATGAGGGTCGAGAGCTCCCACCAGAAGTCCATTCCGGGCAGGCCGAGGGTCACCGCGATGCTGTAGCCGAGCGCGACGACGATCGCGAGTGAGATGAGCGTCATCATCCCGGGCTGGCGGCCGCGCAGTTCTGCGACCGCCCCCTTCAGGAAGACCAGACCACCGTAGAAGAACAGCACCACGCCGAACAGCGCGGGGATGTACTGGCTGCCGGGGAAGCGCGGCCCCTCGAGTCCGAGGATGTCTTGCAGCCCCATCGAGAACACCAGGGTCGGGATGGTGAGCACGAGGCTCAGCCAGAACTTGCGGCGGAAGATCGCCGGGTCGTGGGCCGAGTGGTCGCCGTGCCCGGCGTGCGCATCGTGGCCGGCGTGCCCGGTGTGATCGGCCTGCGCGTCGTGATCAGTGGTCGAGCTTGTCGAGACCGCGCCGTGCTCGTGGTGATCGTGGTTCACGGTCACTCCCCTCTGTTGTTGCTGAGCTCGTACACCCTCAGCAGTTCGTCGACCGCGACATCCTGTTGCCCGTTATCGAACATGTCGCTCACGTGGGTGCGCAAGTGGTTCTCGACGAGCAGTTTGTTCAGGCTGCGCAGGGACTTCTGGATGGCCAGGCTCTGGGTGATGATGTCGACGCAGTACTCCTCGCCCTCGATCATCTTCTCGAGCCCGCGCATCTGGCCCTCCAGGATCTTCGAGCGGTGCAGCGCCCTCTTCTTGATGTCCGCGATCATGACAACATGATACCCCCCGGGGGTATTTCCGGGAATACGGTGGATTCATGGAACTGACTAAATTCGAGCACTCAGCCCTCACGCTCTCGAAGGACGGCGCCACCCTCGTCATCGACCCGGGAGTATTCACCCGCCCCCTCACCGACCTCGCGAACGTCGTCGCGATCGTCGTCACCCACGAACACGCCGACCACTGGACGCCCGACCAACTCACGGCCCTTCTCGACGGGAATCCGGATGCCCGGATCCTCGGCCCCGCGGGGTTCGCGGCGGCCGCCGAGGGCTTCACGGTCGAGGTGGTGGCGGACGGCGACCAGGTGACCGTGGCACCGTTCGACCTGAAGTTCTTCGGCGAGAAGCACGCGGTGATCCATTCATCCATCCCCGTCATCGACAACGTCGGGGTGCTGGTTGACGACTCGTTCTACTACGGCGGCGACTCCTACACCGTGCCGCCGGTCGCGGTCGAAACGCTGGCGGCTCCTATCGGGGCGCCGTGGCTGAAGATCGGCGAGGCGATGGACTACGTGCTCGCGGTGGCGCCGAAGCGCAGCTTCCCGATCCACGACATGACGCTGTCGGCGCCGGGAAAGTCGATGACCCAGGAGCGGATCGATTGGGCGACCCAGCAGGGCGGGGGCACGTTCTTCGTGCTGGAGCCGGGCGAGTCCGCGGAGATCTAGCCCTTCGAGGCCCTCAGGGACCGAGCGGCAGGCGCATGAACGCGAGGTCGAGCCAATTGCCGAACTTCGTGCCGACCTCGCGCATGATGACGGGCGACTCGAACCCGAGCTGCTCGTGCAGCTTGATCGATGCGGCGTTGCCCGCATCGATGGCGGCCACCATGACGTGAATGCCGCGCGCCCGCGCCACCTCGATGAGCTCCACCATCAGCAGCCGCGCGATTCCCTGCCGCTGGTAACCCTGGGCGACATACACCGAGTTCTCGACGGTGTGGCGGTAGCCCGACTTCGATCGCCACGGCCCGTACGAGGCGTACCCGGCAACGGCGCCGTCGATCTCGGCGACCAGCACCGGATGATTGTCGGCCTCGTGATCGGCGAGCCACCGCTCACGGTCAGCCCGGTCGACTTCGGTCTCGGTCCAGATGGAGAGCAACTCGCGAATCGCGTGGTTGTGGATCGCGAGGATCTCGTCGAGGTCAGCATCCACAGCAGGGCGAATCAGCACTCGCCCAATCTAGAGGAAACCCGGAAACGGCCTTCCGGGGTGTCCCACTTCGTCTCCGGCGCACGAAAAAAGCCCCGGATCTCCGGGGCTTTTTGTGAAATCTAAAGCTGGGGTACCTGGACTCGAACCAAGAACAAAAGAATCAGAATCTTCCGTGTTGCCAATTACACCATACCCCACAGCGCTCGACCGAGGTCGAGCCGACTGTCTACTTTAGCCTATCGGCGGCGGCGCCCGACACCCGACCGGCCGCGGCTACAGCAGCGCGCGAAGTCGCTCGATGCGCACGAGGGTCGACTCCCGACCGAGCAGCTCCATTGATTCGAACAGCGGCGGGCTGATGCGCCGGCCCGAGATCGCCGATCGCAGCGGGCCGAAGGCATTGCGGGGCTTGAGCCCCAGCTTCTCGATGAGCTCGGCACGGAGGGCTGCCTCGATGTTCTCGGTGTTCCACGGCGCGACCGCGGGGAGCACGGCGGCAGCAGCATCCAGAACCGCCACTCCGTCAGGGCCGGGCAGCGCATCGGGTTCGACAACGAGCTCGTCATCGGGGATGAAGAGGAACGCGAGCAGGCCGGGGGCCTCGCCCAGCAGCTGCATGCGCTCCTGCACGAGAGGAGCGGCCGACAGCAGGATGCCGCGGTCCGCGTCATCCCGGATCAGGTCGCCAAGGTACGGCAGCAGCCTCTCCGCGAAGTCTTCGACCGAGAGCATGCGGATGTGATCACCGTTGATCGACTCGGCCTTCTTCAGGTCGAATCGAGCCGGGTTGGGGTTCACATCAACGACGTCGAAGGCGGCGACCATCTCGTCGATCGAGAACACGTCGCGGTCGTGCGTGAGCGACCAGCCCAGCAGCGCAAGGTAGTTGACGAGGCCCTCCGGGATGAACCCGCGGTCACGATGATGGAACAGGTTCGACTCAGGGTCGCGCTTCGAGAGCTTCTTGTTGCCCTCCCCCGTCACGTACGGGAGGTGCCCGAAGCGCGGGACGAACGAGGTGAGCCCCACCTCGATGAGGGCGGTGTAGAGAGCGATCTGGCGCGGGGTGGAGGAGAGCAGGTCCTCCCCGCGCAGCACGTGCGTGATGCCCATGAGCGCATCATCCACCGGGTTCACGAAGGTGTAGAGCGGGGCGCCGTTCGGCCGCACCACCACGAAATCGCTGAACGAACCGGCCGGGAAGGTGATCTCGCCGCGGACGAGGTCGTCGAAGCTCAGGTCGGTGTCGGGAACGCGCAGTCGGAGCGCTGGCGAACGCCCCTCGGCGAGGTATGCGGCCTTCTGCTCGAGGGTGAGGTCGCGCTCGAAATTGTCGTAGCCCTGCTTCGGATCGCGGCCGTTGGCGATGTTGCGAGCCTCGATCTCCTCCCCCGTCGCGAACGACTCATAGAGGTGGCCGCTCGCCTTCAGCTTCTCGATGACCTCGAGGTAGATGCCGGTGCGCTGCGACTGCCGGTACGGCTCGTTCGGGCCGCCGACGTCGATGCCCTCATCCCAGTCGAGGTGCAGCCAGCGAAGCGCATCCAGCAGCTGGAGGTAGCTCTCCTCACTGTCGCGCGCGGCGTCGGTGTCTTCGATGCGGAACACCAGCTTGCCGCCGGTGTGCCGCGCGTACGCCCAGTTGAACAGGGCGGTGCGAATGAGCCCGACGTGCGGGGTTCCGGTCGGCGATGGGCAGAACCTGACGCGCACGTCGGTTCCGGTGGCGGTGGAGAAGGGAGCTGACATCGCCCGCAATCCTACGCGGGCGGACGCACCGTCCGTCGCGCGCGGGCCAGCAGCCACAGGCCCGAGACGATGTAGACGACCGGGACGATCAAGAGACTGCCGTGAGCGAAGCTGAAGCTGCTGCCGAACGTCGGCGAGGCGGATTCGGCGGTGGCGGATGTCTCCAGGAGAAGCGACACAGCGACCCCGATCGCCCCGAGCACGGGAGCAGCGAGGGTGCCGATGAGCTTCTCGCCGACACTCCAGGTGCGGCTGAACCAGACCATCCCGAGCCCGACGATCCACCCGAGAATCGGCACCACGATGCCACCGAAGGCGACCAGCAGGCTCGCAACGACGGCATAGCCGAACGATTCCCGGCCAGCGGGAGTCACGTCGCCGGCGGCCTCTCGCGCCTGGGCGGCGATGAACGCCGGATCCCCCAGCAGCTCGATGCGTTCGCTCGCCGCGGCTTCGTCGAGTCCGGTGAGCTCCTCGCGCACCCCGCCGATGATCTCCTGCCGCTCGGCGGCGGGCATCCCGCGCAAAGCGCCCTCGAGTTCGTGCAGGTAGCTGCGCACGACCTGTGGTGTCTCTGTCATTGTCTGTCTCCCTCTCCGACCAGGTCGGAGACCGTCGCGGTGAACGGTGTCCACTGCCGGCGGAATGTCTCGAGTTGGCCGGTGCCGGTCGGCGTCAGCCGGTAGTAGCGCCGCACGGGGCCCGCGTCTGAGGCCTGTTCGTACGAGGTCACAAGCCCCTTGTCGCGGAGGCGAGTGAGCACCGGGTAGAGCGTGCCGATGCTCGCGATCATCCCGTGCTCCGTCAGTTGCTGCGACAGCTGCCAGCCGTACATCGGCTCGCGGCCGAGGAGCCCGAGTACGCAGAACTCCACGACTCCTTTGCGGAGCTGGGTGCCGATATCCGGAACAGCTGTCATGCATCACACAATACCATGCGGTGCACGTTAGTGCCGGGTCAGGTGCGCTTCGGAAGCGCCGCAGCGATCAGGTGCTGCGTCACCGGCGGCCCAGCGGCGAGCGCGACCGCCGCCGCGAGCACCTTCTCGTCGTAGCCGGTCAGCCGGTCTTCGTGCTGGCTCACGTGCTCGCGCCACGACCCGACCGAGAACACCTCGACAATGACCCCGGCCACCTCGCGATCGTCGTACACCTCCCACCGGCGCGCCCCGGTGCGGCGACGACTGCGCTCGACCAGTCGCATGCTCGCAAGGAACGCGGCGCGGTTCTCGGCGCTGACCGTGTACCGAAGGAGCACGAGCGTCTCGGCGTCGTCGTCGATCGGAGCCTGGTTATCCATCGGGGGCGTTTCGGTCAACGGCATCGCCGCGATATCGCGGCTCTTGTCGGCCGTGCTCACCAGGG
>Ga0247739_10000149_pt1 | contig 23579 bp, 15 predicted proteins | sample UWRJL058202B2_FD_180943 | JGI IMG/M metagenome (GOLD analysis project Ga0247739, IMG submission 180943) | Plant litter microbial communities from Arlington Agricultural Research Station in Wisconsin, United States - UWRJ-L058-202B-2 | ecosystem: Environmental > Terrestrial > Plant litter >...
TGCACAAATACATATCCATCATTTTCCGGTTTGGAGCCAGCAAACCACCAACCGTATGCGTAAGATTTGCATTGCCCTGAAGGAGCGTAAAATCATAAGTACTTTTCAGGATGAATTCCTTATTATCAGCTTTTGTTAATCCTTTTGGATTTGATTTTGCATCTTCCAAAACAAACAGATAATAATAACTGAGACTGTCCACACCATTGAAAAGTCTGAACGTATTATCAGCCATTACTTCCGAAGCAAGCTTTGCAGCTTCCGTTAGATAAGCAGTTGTATGATCACCGGTTTTCTGACCTTTTGCAAAATCTGTATCTTCACTAACATACTTTTCCCAGGTTGCTTCGTAAAGCAATACTCTTGCCTTAAACGCTTTTGCTGCCTGCTGACTTACCTGGCCTTTATCTCCCGCAGCAATAGCCGCTTCCAGGGGTAAACCTTCAATGGCAACATCCAGATCTTTCATGATTTGGGCAGCAACTTCATATCTTGTATTTCTTGCTCCATATAAAACATCATCCGTTACATCCAGCACTTTTGTTACGATGGGCACACCTCCATATCTTTTTAAAAGAAAATAGTGATGCCAAGCCCTGAAAAAATGGGCAGCTGCAACGTACTGTTTAATACCAGCCTGATCGCCGGTGTATTCAGTCGCTTTCTGGATTAAAATATTATTTGACCGGATATAAGAATACGGATTGTTCCAGTATATATCCTTCTGTATCAAACCGGTAGTTCCTTGTCCGTAAGTGGATATTCCAGCTGTAAGATCAGAACCGGCATCTACAAAATCGTAAATGTTACTGGCACCCACTGGTCTGAAGCCAATCATTTTATTATAAAAATCATTGGCCGCAGCTTTAAACTGGCCGGGAGTTGTAAAATAAACAGTCTCAGTTGCCTGGTCCATCGGATCAAGATTCAGAAACTTATTTTCGCAGGCTGTCAAAAGTAAAACGGCAGCAGCGACGCTCATTAAGTAGCTATATAATTTCATGCTTGTTTTATTTATTGGTATTAAGACAAAACCAGTTCATATATTTATTTATTAACTATTTTATAATCAATTAGTTAGCAAGCTAATCGCTTAAAGATAATTGCCAACAGCTACTTATAATTAATTAGAATGAGATATCAAGACCGAATGACCAGGTTCTGATGAAAGGATAACTGCTGTCCGAACTTTCCCCTCTTTCCGGATCGAAACCGTCCTTCACAGATGTAAACTCAAACAGGTCATTTCCAGAGAAATAAAGCCTTACCCTCTGGGTTTTAAGTTTTGATATCAATTCTTTTGGCAGGGAATAACCAATGATCAGCGATTTTAAACGGGCGTAACGTAATTGCTGAATATTCACGTCATTGGTTTGCCAGTTCCAGTTATTTCTGTTCGCGTCAAAAGAAAGTCTCGGATATTCTGCTTCCGTATTTTCCGGTGTCCAGGTTTTACCAGCGTACGAATTATTGACATTCAGGTAATTACGAAAAAAAGGAGCTCTTGCATTTCCACCTCTCAGGATATTTTGTTTGCCAACTCCCTGTATAAATGCAGAGAAGTCAAATCCTTTCCAGTTGACTCCCATATTTACCCCAAAAGTATAATGTGCATCCGCATCACCATAAAAGTACACATCACCGCTTCCTGTTGTTCCGTTGCCGGTTGCATTAAGAACACCATTACCATCCCGATCCACCACTTTCAGATCACCTGGCCTTAATCTTCCTGTTGCTCCCGACATTGCTGCCAGGTTACCTGTTGCTGTAGCGGTATATTTAGTATAATAATCAGTCACCTCTTCCTGGCTTTTAAAATATCCGTCGGTCTGGTAAACATAAATCGAATTCAGTGCATAACCTTCCCGTGGCGTCGTATACTTTCCCGCGGCCCAGCTGTTTGCACCGGCATAAGAAAGTACTTTGTTCTTGTTATTACTTAATTGGAAACCGATATTATAAGTTACTTTGTTTGCTGTTCCTTTCCAGCCAAGTGCCAATTCCCATCCTTTGGTTGAAAATGTGCCATTATTAGTAGCCGGTGCGGTTCCTCCCAAAACGGTTGGATAAACCAATGCAACCAGCATTCCAACATTCTTTTTCTCGTATAAATCGAAGCTTCCTGTCAGGTGATTATCAAACATAGTAAAGTCAAGACCCAGATCTTTATTCACCATTCGCTCCCAATTCCTTTGTGAAGTTGTAATTCCACTTAAATAAGCCGCACCCTGAACTGCCGGAACTGTACCGAATAATGCCGTTCCGGTTGTTGTAATTGTAGACACATAATCATAATTTCCAAGCCCGGCCTGACCACCTGTTTCACCATAACTACCTCTTATTTTAAGGTCATTAATTACACGAATATTTTTCATGAAACTTTCCTGGGAAATCCTCCATCCACCCGACAATCCATAGAAATCAGACCATTTGTAACCATCAGCAAATCTTGAAGATCCGTCACGCCGGCCAAGAATTTCGAAAAGTATTTTTTTCTTATAATCATAATTAAAACGGCCAACATAAGAAACTAATCCCCAGTGACTGGCAGTACCGGAATTGGTTTGTGTTACGCTGTTTGCTGTATTTAAAGTATATAAACCGGCATATTCCAGGTTGGTACGGTTCGCTGTAACTCCTTTTGATTCACTTAATTCAGCCGTATTACCAAGCAAAACCGAGAAATTATGATCACGTGCAATCGTTTTATTATAATCAATGAATGCTCCGTAAGTCTGATATAAAGTATTACCAATGGTTTCGCCAATGGAAGGAGTTGCGTTTTGTACCGAATTAATCCGGTCGCCCAGCCAGCTGTATAAATTATAAGTTTGGTTGTACTCTTTTTTCCAGCCATCGCGTTTCACCACAGCAGCAGTTGCACTGATTTTTAATCCGTCAATAATTTCTGCCGAGAGCTTGGTATTTAGTCTAACAATTCCTTCGCTATTTTTGGTTGTACCACCGCTCGTGGTAGATGCAACAGGATTTCTATATCCGTAATCGTCATAATAATCGCCTTTACTATTATAAACCGGAAAAATTGGCGCGTCAAAAAAACCTGCTCCTATACCGTTTTTAGGACTTTCAACTGTCCGATTATCAAATGAAAGACCCGTTTCTAATTTAATTTTGTTCGTAATATTATAGTCATAATTAAAACGGGCCGTATATTTCTTTTCACCATCATAAGCCGTCTTTAAAATTGATTTATCGTTAGAATATCCAAGTGAAAAAGAATAAGCAGTTTTATCGGTAGCACCGCGGATACCCAGATTATGCTGACTGGAAACGGCCGGCTGGTATAAAGCTTTTTGCCAGTTATTGTCGGCGTAATGCGTTACAACACCACTTGGATTCGTAAAATCAAAAGACTCATTATTTGCCATTCTGATCAGGTTATCCTTTGTCCATTGCGGAAACCATTCAACAGGCTGTCCGGTTGTAGCATCCACCTTATCCTGTACAGATGTTTCCAGAAATAATTTTGCCCATTGTGACATATTAGCCCACGGCACATTAATACCGATTGTATTGAGCCGCACATTAGCATTGTAGTTGATCTGCATTTTGCTTCCTTTGCCGCGTTTGGTTGTAATTAAAATTACTCCTCCCTGCGCTCTTGCGCCATAAATAGCAGCAGAAGCATCTTTCAATGCTGTTACCGACTGAATATCTGCAGGATTAATCTGGCTTAATTCCCAATCGCCAAGTGTTGGTACACCGTCAATAATAATTAACGGAGAAACTCCGGTTACCGAAGATTCACCACGCAAGCGAATATTTAAACTTTCATTTCCGGGACGTGATGAAGTACGGGTAATCGTCAGTCCGGGTACTTCGCCCTGCAAAGCCAAAGTAGCATTTGGAACCGATCTGTCCTTGAAAACTTCTTCTCCAACCTGCGAAATCGCGCCGGTCAGAGTTTCCCTTTGTCGTTCACCATAACCTACAACCACCACTTCCTCTAATGATTTTGTATCTACATTTAAGGTAACGCTCAGCTGGCCGGAATTACCTGGTGACACTTCCTGAGGCAGAAATCCTACAAACGAAAAAACAAGAACGACCGGCTCATCCGGAATTTGCAATGTGAAATTACCATCCAGATCAGTGCTTGTACCTCTGGCTGAGCCTTTAATCGTAATGTTGACGCCTGGTAACGGTTCTTTTTTATCGTCTGTAACTTTTCCTTTAATTGTCTTTTCCAGTATTCCTTTTTCAATTTCCGGCTGCGGATCAGGAAGTATCGACGATGAATTCACCATCGTTAAAATAATTCTTTCCTTCACAATTTTATAGGTAACCCGGTCCGGGCGAAACATCGCGTCGAGCACTTCTGATACGGTTTTATTGGAAAGGGATAAAGAAACTTTACGCTCCACCGGCAGTGACCTTGAACTATATACGAACTTCACACGAGCCATCGATTCCAGCTGTGACAGCACGGCTCTGATCTCTTTTTGTTCAACATTAACATCTACTTTTTGTAATAATAGCTCTTGCGCTTTCACAACGTGACCATAAGTATAGGTCACGGCGACGAATGCCAGCATGATTTGTATAAATGAAACTTTCATAATAGTACCTAAGGGCGCTATGAATTGTCTTCGTTTTTTCATTGTTTTGTTACTGTTGGATCGTGAGAGATTTGACAAAGAAGTCCCTGCTTCATTTTTCAGAATGAATGACATTGTTACCACAATTTTCAGGGGACTGAAATCAGGCCGGAGATGCTCGAACATCTTCGGTTTTTTTATAGTAAATTTTTGGTTACATCATATTTTTATGGATTAGGGTGAACAGACTTGAAAGGAGTACATTCTCCGCCGGTCAGGATAATGGTCGTTCCTTCTACTTCTGATTTTGTATTCAGTAATGCATTAATAATTTCCAGTTTTGTAAACAGCGATTCCTTTGGAAGATCGGCTGTAATCGGACAGTTGAGTATTGATTCATTGGTTATCTTAATATCAACACCATAAGCTTTTTCCAGTTTTTCAATCACTTCGCTTAAAGAAGTTTCTTCAAAAGTGAATGCTCCCGGTTTTTGAAACTCCCCGGATCCCTGCACCAAAACAGGTGTTTCAACAATGCCGGTTACATACTTTTCTGTATCGTGCAAATAGGTTACTTTTTTATTGGGTGTTAAAATAATTCCGCTCCCATTTACATCAAAACCAGATTTATTATTTCCTGATTTCTCAACAATTACTTTACCGGTCAATACGGCTACTTCCATATCGCCGGACCTGGAATTCTTACGAATTGTGAAACTGGTGCCGACAACTTTTGTTACAATATCCTCACTGTACACAAAAAAAGGTTTTGCAGGATTTTTAGTAATGTTAAAAAATCCGTTTCCAACGAGGTAAACATTTCTTTTATCTGAATCAAAAGGTTTTGGAAAATATAAAGAAGAGCCCGGTTCCAGCGTAATATGGCTGCCATCCAAAAGGCGGACAACTTTATTACCAGACGTATTATTTTCAAATTTTGATAGTGCTGCCAGTGTAGCAGCTGATATTCCTTTGATCGGAAAAGAAGAAATTTTTCTGTAATCAGAGAAATAATATATGAATCCGAGAACAAATAAAACGGAAGCAGCCGAAGCGAATTTCAGCAAATTACTTTCCCACCATTTCCTTTGCTGTTGTACCGGAAAGCTACTTCTATTGTGTGTTTCCTTCTGAATTTTTGTCCACAGTTTTTCTTCCAGTTTCTGTCTGGACATATTATTCTGATCTTCCGGAATTTCCTGATCAATCGAATTGTACCAATAATCCATCACCTTTTTTTCTTCAGATGAGGAAGTATTGTCAATATATCGTTGCAATAGTTTCAGAAACCCTTTTGTACGCTTTTGCATTATTTCATCCTATAAATCTGTGTCATTTTAACACTGTATAGAATAAGTAAGCTTAAGAGGTCAATCACCGCAAATAGTTTTATAAGTTATTGTAAAGTTTATATTATAATGAGGTATTAATCAAATATTCTTGATTTAATCCAAAATAATATTTCTCTGAAATAAAAACTAAGACAGTGAAAACAGAAGTATCATTCCATAAATAATAAAATCTTTGAGATAGATACGCATTGTCCGTAGTGATTGCGTGACGTGGTATTCAATGGTTCGTTCCGGAATATGAAGCAGTTCAGCTATTTCTTTTACTGACAAACCTTCGAGCCGGTTGAGCCTGAATATTTCCTGCGTTTTAGATGGAAGTTGTCCAATTCCCTCCATTATGGCCTGATTAAGATCTTTATATGCCAGCTCTTCCTCAGTATTGGTATCGGCATTTATTGTAATGCTCAGTTTTTCAGTTTGATAAGTCTGGCGGACAATCCGTGATTTGATGTAATTTAAAACTTTGTATTTTACAGCACTGAAAAGATATTTATTCAAATCATTGATATTTAAATTATTACGGCGTTCCCATAAATCCACAAAAATATCCTGAACAATTTCCTCAGCATCTTCCTCAGCACTTACTTTACGTCTTGCTACCATGTAGAGTTTGTACCAATATCTCAGATAAATTTCCTGAAAGGCGCTTTCATCGCCTGTTTCCAGAAGCTCTATCAATATTGTATCGGTAATGATGGTATCCTGCATAGGTAAATATGAAACCTTAAAATTAATCTCCTGAACTGCGAATAAACAACTAAATGACCAAATATTTCTATAAATATTTCAATAACAAAAAAAATGATCCTATATAAATGCCGGGAAAGCATGTCGCTACATTATCAATCAGAAAAGTGCAGAAAATCAATATAAATTTGAGAAGATTCTCTACAACTTCCGGCTCTAAAATATGTCTAAAACTACAATAATTGTAGAATGCGGGGAATTTTAAGGCCTTTATAAGCGTTAAATATGCCTGGCATTTAATTTTGATAGGTTACTAGGATTATATTATCCATCTAACCAAAATATCAATACAAAATGGGAAATCTTCTTTATACAATAGCTGTAATTCTTGTTATTTTGTGGCTAATCGGCTACTTCGGATTTGCGAGCTTTGGAATGGGCAACATCATTCATATTCTTTTGGTAATTGCGGTTGTGGCAATAATTCTTCGTCTTATAAGAGGTGACAGAGTCGTTTAATAAAAATATTATTATTAATGAGAAGAGGCTGCCGGGAAATCCGGTCAGCCTCTTTTCATTAATAAATTGTCAAAAATGCAATTTCGGCACAGTTCTTATAATCAGAAATTACTGACTCAAATAATTATAAAATCAGATAACAGCTATGGAAAATTCAACAGATTATGAATACCCAACTCATGTAAATGCTGCATTTGCAAACCGCACTGACGCCGAAAAAGCTTATGATGAATTAATATATCGTGGTTACAAAGCTGAAGATATTAACGTTCTTTTATCAGATGCAACACATCAGGTTAATGTAAATCATGAAAATCAGGATGCGGACTCAGGCAACAAAACAATTGAAAAAGCTGGTATCGGTTCTGCTATTGGTGGTACAGCCGGCGCAATTGTGGGTGCCATTGCCGCATTGGGAACTGCCGTCATCATTCCTCCATTAGGCATCGCGGTAGCAGGTCCGTTACTTGCTGCTTTTGCAGGAGCGGGTGCCGGTGGATTGACGGGTGGAATTATTGGGGCTTTGGTTAAATCAGGGATTTCAGAAGAACATGCAGCAATTTACGAAACCACTATTAAAGAAGGAGGTGTAATCATTTCATTTACACCAAAAACTGTTGAAGACCGTATTGAAATTATTACTGCATGGAATAATTTAGGCGGAAAACAATTGCATGGAAATGAAAATTATACCGCCTGAATTTGTAAGACAACGCCATTTATTAATTTTGCTTAAACGTTTTGAATTTGGCAAAGTAAATTTGGGTAATAACTGAATCTCTCCGAAAATGACGCACGAAAAGATATTTATACGAAAAGACGGAACCCGAATTAAGGTTTCCGTCTGGCTTTATGTAAAAGAAAATAAATCGAACTGGGGATATCTCATTTTTGTAAAAGAGCCAGATTCAGACCGCTGGCTGGATCCTTTCAGCGACAGAGATTATATTAACAGGATTATGAATCCTAAATTTGAACAGGGTTTAAAAACAGATTCGTTTGGTAACTATGTTTCTCCGGAAGAAATTCTAAAAGCTAAACTCGAACTTTGGCAGATGATTAAACCTACAATAAATTAAATTTAAGGGCATTATTTTGTGAATTAATTACAAAAGATCTTTTATAATAATCCAGACATTTTCGGCCAGGATACGGTGGCCTTCCACAGTTGGATGGATGCCGTCAGCCTGGTTTAACTTTGACTCGCCGCCAACGCCCTGCAATAAAAAAGGAATGAGGGTGATATTATTTTTGTCAGCAAGTTCTTTGTAAACAGCTTTAAATTCATTCGCATATTTTTGACCCATGTTCGGCGGGATCTGCATGCCGGCAAGTACAAGCTTAGCGTCCGGATATTTAGCTTTGACCTTATCCAGAATTTGCTGTAAATTCTTTCGGGTTTCAGAAACAGGAATTCCTCTTAATCCATCATTTCCACCCAATTCAAGTACAAATATGTCCAATGGCTGTTTCAAAAGCCAGTCAATTCTGCTATTTCCACCAGAGGTAGTTTCTCCGCTTACTCCGGCATTAATCACTTTATAAGCCAGTCCCAGGGAATCTATTCTTTTTTGAATTAACCCGGAAAATGCCAGTGAAGGATCATCCAGACCATAACCGGCAGTAAGGCTATTACCAAAAAAGACAATCGTTTTCTTTTTACCTGTGGGCATTTTCGTAGCAGTTTTAACAGAATCACCCAGATCGGACTCTTCCTGTTTTTTTTCTGAATTACATGAAAACAATGCCGGGATGAGCAAAAAGGCAAAAACAAAAAAACGTATATGATTCATAAAATGCATTGTAAAAATTGAACTGGCATGTTTATTTGCCAAATAAATAATAAGCCTAAAAGTAGTATTTCCCTGTCAATTTTTTATCAGCAATACCACTCGTTTACTTTTAAACGCCGTTTAAACTATATTTATATAGAACAGACTGGTGAAAAGAACCAAAATAGTATAAAAGCAGTTGCCAAAGCTTAGCACCGCTTAAAACATAAATCTATAAACCATTGATGGATAACATACTCGATCTGCAACAGGTAAGCAAAATATATCAAAGTGGAAACCGCTCCTTAACCGTTTTAGACAATATTAATTTTGCAGTTAAAGCCGGATCAACATTGTCGATTGTTGGTCCGTCAGGCAGTGGAAAAACAACATTACTTGGATTATGTGCCGGTTTGGACCGTTCTACATCCGGCCTCGTAGAACTTCACGGCACCAAATTAAATGGCCTGAGCGAAGACCAGCTGGCCGCTGTCAGAAACCAGTATATAGGATTTATATTCCAAAACTTTCAGTTGATGCCAACGCTTACGGCATTGGAAAATGTAATGGTTCCGCTTGAATTAAGAGGCGAAAAAAATATTAAACCAAGAGCACTGGATTTACTGGATAAAGTAGGGCTGGCCGAACGCAGCCACCACTACCCTACCCAACTCAGCGGAGGAGAACAGCAGCGTGTTTCACTTGCACGTGCTTTTTCCAATAAACCACAAATTCTTTTTGCTGACGAACCAACCGGAAATCTGGATGCTGAAACGAGTGAGAAGGTGGTAAAACTTCTTTTTGATCTCAATAAAGAAGCAGGAACAACGCTGGTAGTTGTAACTCACGATCTTGATCTGGCTGCTAAAACACAACGTATCATCAGAATAAAAGGAGGAAAAATTATTTCAGATACACCTTCGCAATAAGATTTCAGCTCAATTACTATTTCCACAAAATGGATACAAAAGGTTTAAATTTTCCATGGTTATTTCAAATGGCATGGCGGGACAGCCGAAAAAACCGTTCGCGGTTATTGCTGTTCGTTTCATCCATCATATTGGGTATTGCTGCATTGGTAGCCATTTATTCTTTGGGTGATAATCTTCGTCAGAATATTGACAGTCAGGCTGCTACTTTAATTGGTGCGGATCTGGCGCTTACCGGAAATAAAGCAGTAAAAGGTAAGGTGAAAACATTAGTTGATTCGCTCGGTATTGAAAGATCCGAAGAGAGAAGTTTTGCCTCGATGGTACTTTTCCCAAAAAGCGGCGGCAACCGGCTGGCTCAGGTAAAGGCTCTGGAGGGAAATTTTCCATATTATGGTGATCTGGAAACCATACCGCTTACTGCCGGCAAAACTTTCAGAAACAAAAAAGAAGCATTGGTCGATCAGACACTGATGTTGCAATATCAGGCCAAAGTGGGTGATTCGATCAAAATCGGCGAAGTTACTTTTGCAATTGGCGGGATTTTACAAAAAGCACCCGGACAAACCGGCCTGACCAGCAGCGTGGCTCCATCGGTTTATATACCAATGCGTTATCTGACTCAAACCGGATTAATGCAAAAAGGGAGCAGGGTTGCGTATCGTTACTACATTAAATATGCTCCGAAAACAGATGTACAGGTATTAGTAAAAAAACTGGAACCGCGTTTTGAAGCTGCTGATCTTGACTACAAAACGGTACAAAGCCAAAAGGAAGACACTGGCAGATCTTTCAAGGATTTGACCAGATTTCTTGCATTGGTTGGATTTGTTGCATTGTTACTAGGATGTATTGGCGTAGCGAGCGCTATTCACATTTACATCAAAGAAAAACTGAATTCCATTGCAATTCTGAGATGTTTGGGCGTGAAAGCAATCCAGGCATTTTTAATTTATTTGATCCAGATTGTTGGAATCGGAATTATTGGTTCTGTATTAGGTGCAATTCTGGGAACTATGATTCAGCAGTTTTTACCAATCGTAATTAAAGATTTTTTACCTTTTGAACTCACTACTGATATTTCATGGCTGGCTATTGGACAAGGTTTGGCAATTGGTGTTTTGATATCTATTTTGTTCGCGCTGCCTCCATTAATGTCAATCCGGAAAGTATCTCCGTTAAATGTGCTGCGGGTTTCTGCTGATAATGCAAAGCTGGACAAAGATCCTGTAACATGGATTTTATATGGATTAATTATCCTCTTCATTTTTGGTTTCTCATTTTTACAGATGCGCACCTGGGTTGAAGCGTTGATTTTTACAGGAAGTATTCTTGGTGCTTTTCTGGTACTGTTTGCCACAGCATCTTTATTAATGTGGCTGGTTCGGCGGTTTTTTCCTACTTCATGGAGTTATTTATGGAGACAAGGACTTGCAAACTTGTTCCGCCCAAATAATCAAACTGCAATTCTTATTGTATCGATTGGATTAGGTACTTCCCTGATTTGTACGTTGTTTTTTACACAAGCTATATTATTGGAACGCGTTAATTTATCAACAAGCGGAAACCAGCCTAATATTGTTTTGTTTGATATTCAGTCCAATCAAAAAGCAGGTGTACTTGCATTAGCAAAAGCGCAAAATGTGCCGGTCAACCAAAATGTGACTATTGTAAATATGCGGCTGGAAGAAGTGAACGGACGGACTGCTGCTGATTTCCAAAAAGATACGGCATCCGATAAATCCGGCAGAATATTCGGGCGTGAATACCGTGTAACATTCCGTGATTCCATTACATCTTCTGAAAAAATAACAAAGGGAAAATGGATCGGAGTTTATAAAAATACGGACGGTTTAATTCCTATTTCAGTTGAGCAAGGATTTGCAGACCGTAGTAAAATTACATTGGGCGATACCATGGTTTTTAATGTACAAGGCACTATGATGTCAACCAAAGTGGCGAGCTTACGGGAAGTGAACTGGGGCGCTGTACAAACTAATTTTCTGGTTGTTTTCCCAAATGGTGTTCTGGAAGAGGCGCCGCAGTTTCATGTCATGCTTACACATGTTCCTAATCCTGAGGCCTCTGCGAAGTTCCAGCAAGCTATTGTACGATCATATCCTAATATTTCAATTATTGATCTGGCTTTGGTTTTACGAGTCTTGGACGATATATTTAATAAAATAGGGTTTGTGATCAGGTTTATGGCAGGTTTCAGCATATTGACCGGATTGATCGTTTTAATTTCGTCAGTACTGATCAGCAAATACCAAAGATTGCAGGAAAGTGTATTATTAAGAACACTGGGCGCAAGCAGGAAACAGATTTTTGCTATTACAGCTTTGGAATATTTCTTTTTAGGCTCACTTGCCTCATTAACAGGAATCCTGCTTTCAGTTACCGGAAGCTGGGCATTAGCCAAATTTAGTTTCGAAGCAGAATTTAAACCCGAAATTTTACCTGTTCTTGCCGTTTTCCTGTTTGTATCTTTATTAACTGTAATAATTGGCTTAATTAATAGCAGAGGAATTTTATCAAGACCGCCTTTGGAGGTTTTACGGCAGGATGTTTGATAATACAAATTATACAAATAAATAATGAAAAAGGCTGCTTTTATTGAAAGTAGCCTTTTTCATTATTTAACAAAAACATAATTTACGCTTCATTCTTATGTAACAATGATCGGCTACTTTTGCACTCCTTTTTGAACCACCATAATAACAGTTAAAAATGCATTCCTATTTAATATAAAAATAGTACTCGTATGACTTCTACCATCCGTATAATTTCGCTGATATTGACCGGTGAATTCCATTTTTGATTTCTTCTAAAATAAATTTCTCTTCTCTAAAAAAATAACAAACGTTTGCATTAACTATTCGGTATTTTACATTATTTATATTAATAATACAATCACTAAATTGTGCACATCTTACTGAAACAAATACCACCAATCAGTGATTATATGACTTTTATTATCTCTTTTATTTTAAATTAAATTGTGTCTATGAAAAAATCTTCGACCTATTCTATGAAAAGGCGATTGTTAAGAAATAGTTTGTTACAGTTAACCGCACTTTGCGGACTGTGTTCATCTGTTTTTGCCAACGTCATAAGCCCCGAAAATCCTGCCGGGTATGTGCAGAATAAAACGATGTTTCAGGAAATCACTTTAACCGGTAAAGTTGTGACAGATGCCGGTACAGAAGGATTGCCCGGAGTTACAGTATTAATCAACGATGTAAATGGTAATAACAAACAAGGAACTACAACCAATGAAAACGGCGAATTTTCTTTTACCAAACTGCAAACCGGCACGATTTACAACTTACAGTTTAGCTATATTGGTTTTGATAAACAATCTGTAAATGATTATTTGCTGACCGAATCCAACAGCAAATCTCTTGTTGTAACACTTAAAGAATCGGCTTCAAATTTGGGTGAAGTTGTTGTTGTGGGTTATGGAAGTACTACTAAAAAAGATATTACAGGATCAGTTAAATCACTGAAAAGCACTGATTTCAATGCTGGTATTATCAATTCTCCAGAACAATTGTTCCAGGGAAAAGTGGCTGGTGTTAATGTTACGTCGGCTACCGGCGAACCAGGCGGAACCCTAAATATTTCAGTTCGTGGTCCGGGTAGTGTTCGTTCAGGAGCATCTCCTTTGTACGTTATTGATGGTATGGCACTTGACAATTCAAGTACAGGCGGATCAACCAATCCGATGAGTTTTCTGAATCCACAGGATGTTGAATCAATCGACGTTTTAAAAGACGCCTCCGCAACAGCAATTTACGGTTCAAGAGGTGCAAATGGCGTAATCCTGATTACGACTAAAAGAGGAAAAGCAGGACGTTCTATGGTTACTTATTCAGGAAGCCTTGGTTTTTCTAAAATGGCGAGACCTCTGGATATATTAACAGCAGATGAATTCCGCACCGAAGCACCTAAACTTGGCGGAACTATTGTAGACAAAGGCGGAAATACTGATTGGCAAAAAGAAATTTCCAGAACAGCACAAACGCAAAATCACAATCTTTCTTTGGGTGGCGGAACTGATAAATTGAGCTATTTTGGTTCTTTTGGAGCTCAAAAACAGGAAGGAATATTAAAACACAACCAGTTGAACAGATATACAGGCCGGATTAATATCAGCCAAAAATTACTGGAGGACCGTGTTAGTGTTGACGTAAACCTGAATGCATCGAATATTAGAAATGAGCGTCCTCCAATCCAGGGCATGGTAGGTAGTGCCCTTGCAGCCAATCCTACTTATCCATCCACAGATGCTAATGGCGTTCCAATCGGATATCAGGACGTTACAAACCCGTTGATCACATTGGGTCTGGAAAGAGATATCACTACCACAAACCGGGTACTTGGAAGTATTTCTCCATCTGTTACTATTATTAAAGGTTTGGTTTACAAACTGAATTTTGGTATTGACAACAGTACTTCAACACAGGATTTGCAATCATTGGGAAATTTGCAGCCTCAGCAGGATGGACGTTTGGAAACAATCACCAAAAACAACAGCAACAGACTGATTGAAAACTACCTGACTTACACAGTTGATAAGAACAAGCATAATTTCTCTGCATTGGTAGGTCATTCATATCAAAAGTTTTTCCTTCAAACAAGATCTTCAAGTATAAATAAATTCCCGATCTCGGATCTGGAACCTATTTACAATCCGGGTTTAGGACAGGATCTGACTTTGATCAATAATAAACCAACAGGAAGTGCGACCAGAAATGAGTTACAATCATTCTTTTCAAGGATCAATTATCAGTACAATGATAAATATCTGATGACTGCAACAGTTCGGGTTGATGGTTCTTCTAAATTTGGTAGCAATAATAAATATGGTATTTTCCCTTCATTCTCAGCAGGATGGAGAATTTCAGAAGAAAATTTCCTGAAATCTTCGCCATTCAGTGATTTGAAACTTCGTGCAGGTTGGGGACGTACCGGAAACCAGGAAATTCCTTCTAAAATTACACAGGCTTTGTTCTCTTCGTCGGTTTCAGGTACTACAACTTATCCGATTTATAACACCAATACTTATCCTGCCGGAACTACTTATGCCCGTCTTGCCAATCCTGATATTCAATGGGAATCTTCTTCACAAACAGATGCCGGGCTTGACTTTGCATTGTTTAAAGGAGCATTAAGCGGTACAGTTGATTATTTTAATAAAGTTTCCCGTGACATTTTACTGGAAGTTATTCCTTCCGATCCTGTTCAGCCGGCTGGTACTTTCTGGACGAATGTAAAGGATATGAAAATTATCAATCAGGGTGTTGAATTTGAGTTAAACTATCGCAAAACACTTGCAAACGGACTGAGATACGACATTGGAGGTAACGTGACTTTTATTAAAAATAAAGTAACGAATTCTCCATATTCCGTTATTCCATCGGGTTCTGCACAAGGTTCAGGACTTACTTCCGCAACTGTAAATGGTTATATCAACGGTCAGCCAATCGGTACTTTTTATCTGAAAGAATTTACCGGATTTGACGATAAAGGAATCAGTTCATTCAGAGATTTGGACGGAGACGGGATTATTACTGATAAGGACAGAATTCCTGCCGGATCAGCGTTGCCAACCAAAATGTTCAGTGTAAATGGAAGTATCCATTATAAAGGTTTTGATTTGACTGCTAACTTTAATGGCGTGTCAGGAAACAAGCTTTATGACAACACAGCTAACTCAAGTTTCTATAAATTGAGATTATCGAAAGGTCTTAATGTGACTAAGGAAGCGTTTGCTGACGCCAAAGAATCTACAAATAACTCGGCTCCGGTTTCTACACGTTACCTGAAAAGCGGTTCTTATTTCAGGTTAAACAATCTTGCATTAGGTTATAACCTGAACACAACTGCTTTAGGAATTAACAAATGGGTACAAACTGTAAGATTTTCTGTAACCGGCCAAAATCTGTTTGTCATTACTAAATACAATGGTTATGATCCCGAGGTGAATAACGACAGAAATATCAGTGGAATTTCGTCTTACGGTATCGATTATCTTAGCTATCCGAAAGCTAAGTCTGTCATTTTTGGTTTAACAATTGGCTTATAATTTTATAACAATGAAAAAGAAATTACATATTCTGCTGACTTTGGTTGGCATATTATTCATGACTAATGCCTGTACAGACTTGAAAGAAGAAGTTCTGGATGAAACACTAGGCAAAACGCTTACTGACGATGAAGCTGCTGATGGGATTATTGCTCCGGTTTATGCTTTACTACCTAATATTTTTCAGCATACCACCTATTTTGCGCTTCAGGAAATTTCTACGGATGAAGCAATATTACCATATCGTGGAGGTACCGACTGGGGTGATAACGGGATTTATCTGGCACTGCATGCGCATAATACTACAAGTACAGATCCAAATGTAAGAGGCACTTGGGATAATCTGGTTCAGTCAATTTCAAGATCAATTACTGCCATTACGACGCTTCCAACTTTAAAAAATGCTAATGCATCCATTTATCTGGCAGAAGCACGTGGAATGCGGGCATATTATTCTATGCTGACATTGGATTTGTTTGGAATTGTATTTGTAAAAGAAGATCCGGGAACGCCTTCTAAAATTGTAAGAGGTGACGAAGCGGTTAAATATATTGAAAGTGAATTACTTGCCGTTGAACCTTTGGTACAGCCAAAATCAGTAGTTGGTCCGGGCAGATTAAATCAGGCTGCGGTTTGGGGTTTACTTGCAAGACTATATCTGAATGCACCGGTTTACCGCAACCTTTATGGCCAGGCTGATTTTAAGAGTGAAGATATGGATAAAGTAATCCAGTATACAGACAAGATCATTGCTTCCGGTCAGGCCAAATTATCCAGTGATTATTTTGCTATTTTCGGAAATAACAATCATACAAATGAAGAGCTGATTTTTGCAGTTGACCAACGTCCGGAACTGAATGGACATAATCGCATGGCTTATTTCTCTATATCCGGTGATCAGTTCCCACTTGCTGCTTTTCCTGCTGCAAACGGAACCGACGGACCGGGAATTACTTCTGATTTTTATCAGTCGTGGGTACAAGCTTACGGAGCTGTTGACCCAAAAAGAGATCCAAGATTTTATCAGGAAAATATGTCGATTTACTCCAATAAGGCTGATACCTGCATCACTGACGCCAGTTACAAGATTAACCGTGGAATCATGAGAGGACAGCAATATGGTGCATTTCGTGTAAATGGTGCATTTGTAAGATGTCCTGATGGTAAATTGAAAATTGGAAGACTTGGTTACGTAACCAGAAGCAGACCTGATCTGTTGGTTAATTTTTCTGAAAAAATTGATTTTACAACAGCTGGAAGCAACTACAATTCCGGATTTCGCGTTGAAAAATACGAATTCAGCAGTCAGTCTAACACAGGTAGAAACAAAGGAGAAGCAGATATCGTTATCGTTCGTCTTGCTGATATTTACATGATGCGTGCAGAAGCGAAATTACGTAAAGGCGACGCAGCAAGTGCACTGGCAGATGTAAACACTGTAAGAGCATCACGTACAGCAACTTTGGCTCCTCCTGCATTAACTTCTATGACATTGGATTTACTTTTCCGTGAACGTGGATTTGAATTCTATTGGGAAATGCTTCGCAGAACTGATATGATCCGTTTTGGAAAGTACGAAGGTACATGGACAGAAAAAACCAATGCTGATCCAAAGAAAAGAGTTTTCCCAATCCCACAAACAGCCATTGACGGCGCGTCTAACCTTCCGGGTTATATGAAGCAGAATGATGGGTATTGAGAAATTTAATTCTTAAACCAGTTCATTAATCAATAAGCCCGTCGATATATCTATTGACGGGCTTATTGATTAATATAGAAGAAAATTGAAATATTGTTATAAATACATAGAGATCAAAAACGAGAACCATGGAGATTCAAAGAACTAATAATGAAATTGTTATCAAGGTAAATTCATCGGTAGATGTAGTTGGTCTTCAACGCTTGATAGATTTCATATCATACAGCGAAATCACGTCTAAAAAGGCAGTTAGTCAAAGTGATGTAGACCAATTAGCTTCTGAGATTAATAAAGGCTGGTGGCAAAAAAATAAAAATAACTACTTGAAATCGTGAAGATAGTTGTTGATACAAACCTGGTATTCAGCGCTATACTAAACAGTGATAATAAATTGGTGATTTACTGCTCAATTCTTATCCAACTTTAGAGTTCTATACCTGTAATCTACTAATAGAAGAGATTGAAGAACATAAATCAAAACTTTTAGCTCTTAAAAATTACACCGAAATCGAGTTTGAAACTGTAAAAAATAAAATTTTCAAATCACTTCATTTTATTTCGGAAGCTATCATTCAATATGAATATTGGAATAATGCACTGCCTTTTGTACGGGATGTCGATATGGATGACATAGCTTTTGTGGCATTAAATTTCTGAATACTAAACTTTGGACCGGTGACAAAAAATTGCTTTTGGGTTTGCGGGCTAAGGGCTATCTTAATATTCTTTCTACTAATGATCTTTATGATTTAAGGTTTGTATTGGAGCAATGAAAACATATCGTTTAATTTTCTAATTCATCTTAACTTTTAGTAATTTGATCCGAATTGTATAAAATTTTATCTTCCTGTGCTTTACGTAAGAGCAACCCAATCTTAAATTCTTCAATATCTCTTTTTAGTCCATCCCGTCTTTCCGTTCCCTTAATTCCGTAAACTTCGTCCTTTATCTCTTTCCAGCTTTTCGTTTCCATTTTAATGTGTTTTCTACTTTCTTTATGACGGTATTTTGAAACAAAAGTTACAAAAATCTCATTTATTGCAAACCTGCCCTACCTCTATTCTAAAGACTGTATCGTAACATCGTCAGTCACCAACTTCTCTTCATAATTCTTTACAAAAGTATCCTTCACACGCTGCGATTTATACATATATGGAATCCAAATAGCTGCTGAAATAAACTGTTTGAAAATATCATTAAAGGACTCTGCATTTACTGCATTGGATCCAAGTAATGCCTGTGATACTGCTGTATCCGCTATTATAAAAATAAGATTGATGCCGGTAACCGTCGAAAACAAATAAGGAAACGAGTTTCGTTTTTTAAAGAATAAGACAATAAGCAGGATTGAAACACTAAATAAAAATATGTTGAAAACAACCTCAAAAAGTATTGCTAAGTGATAGCTCATCACTTTAAGATCCGACTGCCCAAGGAATACATTCCATCCGGTATTAGTAAAATATACTGAATAAGAATCGCCCAGAATAGTAAATAAAATCATGAAAGGTTTAGCAATCAATCCAATACCAACTACTACCAGCCAACCGCCAATTGAAATTCCATAATTGGATTGAATAGCGTATTCAGGTGTATACTTGTAAAGTTTTAAGCAAAACATAATTCCGGCTATCAGCATAATGATAAAAAAAACGATCATACCGTAATTTAGATCTGCGGTATTTATCCGGTTTGAATCAGGATTGCTGAGTTCATATTCAAGATTGGTAACAAGCTTTTCAATGTCTTTTCTTAATTGATTACTTTCACTGGCCGGAACATGATCTTTAAGCGTTTCATAGTCATAATAAAGCTGCCAAACATTCTCGGCAGCCATAAATTCAGACTTAAAACTGATTACATAAGCATCTCTTTTAATCTCCCAATTGTCATTTGGAACATTCCATGGGCCAGGCATACGAATTTTGATCGTATAACGCATGTGGTAAGGGAATTTTAAAGAAACCGGATCTTTACGCGGTCTGTTTGGAAGATTAAGTAACTGATCATACAGAATTTTACCCAAAATAGTAAAGACATATTTTTGCCTGGTACTATCAAACTGCCAGGCATTTTTCATGGAATACCGTTCAATCAGGGAAAAATTATTTGCTTCCCGCTGATCATAATATTCCAGCGTGTCCATCATTTCAAATTCTGCATTTTTATAGTTAGTTCTGTAATAATTCAGGTAGCTTTCTTCGGTTTCTGAAAGATTATTCTGTTGAAATTGAGAGCGTAAATTATCAGCTTCTCCCTGAAAATAAACGGTCTTTGCAATCAATGTTCCCATTGCGGTTGTATCCTTTTGAGACGGCAGCGTAATTTCTTCTTCCACGCTAACATCTCCGGAGTTTTGCAAAGGAATTGTAATAATTTCATCCTGTCCACTCTTCAAAAGCAATCCTGCACCGTAAGCCGGGAAAAACAATTGTGAAATAGCACCGCCTTGCAATGAATACGTGGCGTCGATATAAACAAATGCGTTTTCATCATTCAAACCAGGTCCTTCATTTCGGATTCTGGCACGCACCACCACATGATTAAAATTCGCAGGTGTAGGAAGATATTCAGATATATGTGATTTTTTATAAGTGTCAACCAGTAACGGATCAGCATCAATATCATTTGCTTTTAAGAGTGCACACAACAAAAAAGCTTTGTCCTTACAATCACCATATCTTTGTCTGAACACCTCATCCGGACTGTGAGGTCGGTGTGAATTTTCTCCGGTTTCAATTCCAAGATAGCGGATTTCGTCCTGCACAAACCGAACCGCCAATTCCATATACGCAAGCCGACTGTTAGCTAACTTTTTCCATTCTTCCACTTTACTTTTGAGCGGACTTGTCAAAGCCGGCGTTTGATAAAAATTCAACCCCCAGTCTACAACTTCTTTCCAATTTTTATATTCTGTAATCTGTACAAAAGGCTGGTTATTAAACCAGGCGGGCACATAATCTTCATAACGCAGATTTTTAATATTTTTCAGATCCCATTCATAACTGGTTAGGTTATTAACTTTCCGGGTTATTTTGGCAGGAGGTTTATTGAATTCCTTGAAATATAAACTTCTATTATTATCACTCACAATAGCATAATGCATGTGCGAAATATAATCATATACGCCAAAGCTAAAAGTGCTGGAATAAATATTTTTAAAAACCGGATTCCAACCTGTGATAGAATAAGAGTACTCAATGCGATCGCCTTTACGTACATCTTTTAATATGACAGAAGCGGAATAATATCCATTGTAAATAAATCGTTGCCGGTCTGTTTCAACTGGTATGACTTTAAAATCGGAAGCTTTTACCTGTGAAACAGCTTTTCCGTTACGCCAGATTGTAATCTTATGAAAATCAACATGTTCATAGGAAGGATCAAAAACCAGCGATATTTCAGATCCGTTTTGAATTCCACTTTCCGAAGCAATCTGTCGAATTAAATGATGAAACGTCGTTTTTTTATCCAAATGAACCTGCATATCTGTAAAAGACACATAATATCCCTCAGAAAACTCCTTTGACGACGGTGCCTTTCCGGCAGGTAAAACAGGTAAGATCCAGGATGGGATGGGAGTAATGCCAATGGTTGGCGACGCAAAAATTTCAGCCGTAAATAAACTTAGAATTACAAACAGGCTCAGGTACTTTTTAAAATCAGGAAGGGAAAGTTTCAACGTTATAATTTTAGGTAGATGTTCTGTTAAATCTATATAGAAAATTGGTAAAATGTGGATTTTAGTTGAGAATTTGGGTTTTTGTAAGTTCCGGGACAATTCATCTTTTATTTTCATTCTTAAATTAAGTCAAAGGAGGGGTACCAATTCTACCCATCCTTTGAAAGCTATTCATCACGTTTCCTCATTCCAAACCGTTCTGATCTGTTGACTTTCAAATAATTTTACATTGCTCATAATTATAAATTTTTATGGTCGATGAATTTGAATTACGTTTTATTTTTAATATTACAAATAAGAATTTCACCATTAAATCCGCAATGAAGATTCCCTGATTATCAGCTCTGAAGGCAGCACAATGCTTTCATGAGAAAAATCACCCGAACCATTTAACTGACTCAAAAACAATCTGGAAGCCTCCATTCCAATCTTACGACCGGGCCGGTTCACAGTTGTCAGGGATGGAAAGGTATAGGCCGAAATGGGTGAATTATCAAATCCGACTAAACCAATATCCTGTGGAATTCTCAATCCTTTTTCCTTTACCACGCGCATTGCAGCAATTGCAACCTGATCATTTACCCCAAATATAGCATCAGGAGGCAAATCCATATCCAGAAGCCTTTTTGTAGGAAGAATCGCACTTTCAAAACGAAAATTGGTATTTACAATCATGTCTTCCATTACACTCATATCGTATTTTTTGAGACAATCAATATATCCTTTTAACCGTTGCTCCGAAACTGTCAATCCATTGGGTCCTTTTAAATGTGCAATTTGTTTGTAACCCATATTAATCAAATGCTCTACCGCAGCAAAAGCTCCGTGATAATCGTCAACTGTTGCACGGCTGGTTTCAAAATCCTCATACTCCCTGTCAATAAAAATTAACGGCGTTTTCCGCTGAATAACCTGTTCCAGATGCTCATAGTATCCTGAGTCATAAGTTTCTTGCGAAACAGATAAAAATATACCTTCCGTCCTGTTAGAAAGCAATTTGGAAAGATATTCCTTTTCTAAAAGATAGCTTTCATTGGTCACGCAAATGTTGAGTGTGTAACCCATTGGCTGCAACACATTATGAAGTCCTTCAATGACCGCGGTCTCATAATAATTACTGATTGTTGGCACCACAACACCCAATGAAGCCGTTTTTTTATTCAGTAAACTCAGCGAAACTTCATTCCGCTGATACCCTACTTCTCTTGCATATTCCTGAATATTTTTACGCGTATCCTCATTTATTGCGGGATGATCGTTTAGCGCGCGGGATACTGTGGATGGTGAACAACGAAACCTTTTTGCAATGTCTTTGATAGTAACCGGACGGGAAGAATTCATTAGTAGGATAATTGCAATTTAATATTATAAATTTTTTCAAACGTTTGCATTAAATATAGACAAATTTATATTTTGTACTTCATTAATACCACGCTATCATTGTGCAAATGTAATGCAAATACAACAATGAAGGACTTACTGATCAAACCAACTGCCGGAGAAAAGACGTATCATCATTTAACCAGCGAGCAAGCAGGATGGACTTATTTGAACTTCAAAGCTAAAATACTGGATCTTGGTGAACAAATAAGCGGCAACACCGGTGAATACGAATATTGTATAGCGCTGCTTGGCGGAAATTTTAAAGTTGAAGCGAAAGAGCAAGTTTGGGAAACTGGAAACGGCAGAAAAAATGTGTTCAGCGGAATCGGACATGCCATGTATTTGTCAAGAAATACGGACTATACATTAACTGCTCAATCCGATAAAACGGACATTGCCATTTGCTGGGTTGCAACTGACGAAGATCATGCTCCAAGAATGAAACGGCCGGAAGAAGCCTCCATTGAATATCGGGGTGGTGACAATGCAAACCGCCAGATAAACAGCTTACTGGAACCTGGTTTTGATTGTCATAAAATAGTATGCGTAGAAGTATATACGCCGTCGGGTAACTGGAGTTCATTTCCTGCACACAAACATGATGAGCGCAAGGTGGATGCAGATGGAAATTTACTGGAAGCTAATCTCGAAGAGATTTATTTTTATAAAATAGATAAACCACAGGGATACGCTATTCAGCAGGTTTATACCGAAGACCGTTCTCTTGATGAAATTGTTCGTGTAAAAAATAACGAAGCAGTTTTAGTGCCAAAAGGATATCATCCTGTTGTTGCCGGGCATGGTTACAATGTTTATTACCTCAATTTTCTGGCCGGAAGTGATCAGTCATTAGCCAACACCTCCGACCCGGATCATGACTGGATCTATGGCACATGGAAAGGATCT